>Ga0209415_10001209_pt1 | contig 49337 bp, 44 predicted proteins | sample PeaSoiSIISIP2007_FD_187696 | JGI IMG/M metagenome (GOLD analysis project Ga0209415, IMG submission 187696) | Peat soil microbial communities from Weissenstadt, Germany - SII-SIP-2007 (SPAdes) (version 2) | ecosystem: Environmental > Terrestrial > Soil > Wetlands > Peat | place: Germany... | reverse complement strand
ACTGCTTTTGCCGCCGTCACCCCACGCCGCCACGCTGTCGATGTTCAACACCGCCAGTTTGTAGAACTACGTGACTGCTTTGGCACGGACCCCGTTCAACCCGTGAAACGGGAACCGGTCGGTCGATCGTGGTTTCCATCGCCCCGCGCTCCTCGCTGGCGATGACCCCACGATGTTGAATCCGGATCCGGCGAAGAGTTGGCCTGATCGGCTCAGTCCCCCCTTAACGGCGACTGAAACCGCGCTTCTTCTTGAAGGTCCGGTCGGCCAGATCCGGTCGAGTTGTCGCCCCGCGTCTCGAGGGACTTGATGGAGGGCCGGTAGGGACGACAACAAGCAGCATCAGCCAGCCAAGTCGCGTGACCCGCTGAACAGCCAGCAGAATGAGATCTTGCATCGGGAGAGGCAACACCATTCCGACCCGCGTGTGGCGATCAACGACTACCTCTTACGTGACCGTGCGGCAGCTCGTCACCCGTCTCACGTTGAAGGAATCGGACAAGGGTCGTCATCTGCTCTCCAGGGCATCGCCTCGATCGGCTGTGCAACGTCCCGCACTTGTTACTCCAGAGTCAGCATCGACCGGCCATGCCTCCTCAGTGATGAACCCCCGCTCACTTGTGCGCCCTGGCAATGAGAGGACGTAATTCCCTCCGATACCCAAAATTGAGGATGTGGAGATCATGTCAGCGGGGTCGAGGAGCACTCGATCGCTGTAACGCCATTGACGATGCCGGCGTTCCAGCAAATGGACCACCAGTCCGCGTATCATCGAGTATCGGAAGATTTCCGGTCGCACCAATAGGGGGTTTGGACAATGCGTCGTTTGTTCGTTGGCGTAGCAGCTGTGGCAGTACTCGCCGTACCGGCTTCGATGGTCGGTCTGGGTCTGTCCACACCGGCGTGGGCCGCTTCAACAATTACGTGCGGCAAGCTGAGCGGGACGATCACCGGGAAGATCACGATCAAGAAATGCGCCACCATTCCCGCCGGGTACAAGCAGATGTCGGGTACGGCTACGACGTTGGCCACCGGTGGCAATCTGACGTGGAAGAACCACGACTTCATCACGGTCTCGGCCCCCGTCACGACATCGCCCGGTCAAGGATCGTGCGGAGCCGGTCAGACTGAAGAGGACTCAAGCGGAACCGTGACGGGATCAAGCTCCGATGCTTTCGACACGTCTTTGGTCGGTGGAACGTACTCCTCGCGTACGTGCCTCAAGGGAAGCAAGGTTTCCTTGGTGCCGCACACGTCGGCGACCTTCTGATCGCATCTTGCAAAGCGGGATCCTGGTAGAGACAAGGGTCGGGTCCCTCGGGGCCCGACCCTTGTCGCGCTCAGGCCACGCGCCCGCTGAAGCCGCCGCCACGGCCGGCAAAGGTGCTTCACCCGCCCCGACCGGACCCGCGTCCGGAAAATTGAGTAACCGTCCATTTTCTGACGGTCCGTCAGAACCCGGGATCCTCAGATTTGCGGAGCCGCTCACAGGCACGGTCCTGGAGTAGGGTGGGCACGCCTGGGCAGGAACGGGAGGGCACCAGGGGCGATTGCAGCTGGCACGACCCTATCGGCCCAGTCGAACCTCCGCCCGATCGGCTAAAATTTTCCCTGGGCACGCGCGTACAGTGAGGTGTAAAGTGCGGGTTGTCGTATCTCGCCAGGGGAAGGCGGGATAACGGCTTGGGGATGGAGCGAGGGCGGGGGGCAGGTTGACGTTTGCTGGCGAGTTCGCCGACAAGACGCGGGAGTCTTCGACGTGGGCGAGCGGACAGGCGCGCCCGCGGGCAGTGGCCCTGCACGGCGTCCCCTGTTCCGACGACCGTTTCGAACGCTCCGTCGTCGAATCGAGAGCGGGAAGCGCCGACCGCCGCCGTGAGCCCGCCGACCCGCAGTTCCGGGTCATCGCCTGTGTGGACGTCAAGACGAACGCCCTGACCAACGGGCACTACGTGACGTCAGACGTCCTGCGCGGATTGGCCGTGCGGCGCATGGAACGCTGCATCCGCCCCGCCGACCGCGTGTGCATGCTCGGAGCCTCGCGCCTGGCCGTGTGTTTCGGTCAGGGCTCCCACCGGATCGCCCCGGGCGAGCTGGGCACGCGCTTGGCCCGAGCCATGGGCGACCACCTGACCGTGGGGACCACGACCTTCGACCTGCGCGTCACCATCGGTGTGGGTGCCGGTGCCGTCGCCGTCGAACCCGGCGACCTGCTCAGCGCAGCCATCGCCTCGACGCGATCCCCCCAGAGTCGGGTCACCATCGCCTTGACGCGTCCCGACGCCATGTCAGCGTCCACGGTCACCGTGACGCAGGTCCCCGAACCGCACGAGCTCCTGCGGGTGTCCCACGCGGGGGGCTTCCCGGAATCCCCCCGCCGCCCCCTTCGCACTCGCGCCACTGGCGGCTCGGCATCGGCCACCACGCACCGGTTGCTGCGGCGCACCTCCTTCCGGCACATCGACAAGGTCGATCTCGACGCCCGAGTCCACGGCCCGCGGACGGTGAAGCCGTCAGCCCTGGACGCCGACCGCTTCCCGACGCACTCGCGCGTCGCCGGTCTGACCATCTTGGTGGTGGACCCGGCTGTCGCCTCGAGTGACACGCCGCGTTCCGCTGTGCAGGGAGTGGCGGCGGCGGCCCGGCGGCTCGGCGTCTGCCCGATCCTGTCCGCCGCTGATCGACCCGACACGGTGGTCGACGATCTCTCGGTGAGCGAGGCAGACGCTGTCGTGCTCATCCTGCACCCCGACACGGCGCGTCCTCTCAATGGTGCCGACGGCGGGACGCCGTGGGAGCACCCCGCTCGGCTCGCTCGCGCTCTCGTCGACGCGGGGGCGTCGGTCGTCGCTTTGAGCGTGGGTTCGAGCGCCGCCGCAGTGGCGGCCTGCGTGGAACAGGGGGCTGCCGGCTTGCTCCACATCGATGCACTGGCCGACGAACTCGTGATCGTGGCCAAGACGTCTTCCAACAAAGGCAGCAGCGCGACACGGACAAACGGCGCCGCCAGCTCCAACGGGTCTCAACGAGGCCGGCGGCCGCTGCCGGCACCCTTCGACGCCCTCGTGCACCTCACCTCGACCGAGCGCAAGGTGCTGTTCCACATGATGGAAGGGCGGGCCGCGGGTGAGATCGCCTCGGAGCTCGTGGTGTCACTTACGACCGTCCGGTCCCACATTCGATCCATCTTGCGCAAGCTGAACGTCAATTCCCAACTGGCCGCCGTCGCCATCGCCAACGGCGCTTACCCGCGAGCGGCCGCCCTCGGCTGATCCGGCTGCCGGTCATCGACGAAGCGACACGATGTCTCGGGAACCGCTGACGGGCCGCCGCTGTGCTCACACGTCGAGAGGCAGAGCGAAAGCCCGAGCCGCGACCTTCTCGATGGCGCCGTCCACATCCAACTCCACCTCCACGTCACTCGGCGGTTCGACGTCACGGTGCAGATAGCACAGGGCAACCGCGCTCCCCAGAGCCGGTGACCACGCCACGGACGTCAGGCGTCCCACAACCCGGTCGGCGACGGACACGGCCGCTCCCGGCCGAAGGGTCGACCCCGCACCGTGCCCATCGTGGACCACCAAGCCACGGAGCCGACGGGCGACCTTGTTGCCCCGGGCATCCAATCGGGCGACCAGCTCCTGGCCGGTGTAGCAACCCTTGGTGAAGCTCACGCAGCGTTCGAGGAGGCCCACCTCGGCGGCGATCGTGCGCTCGTCGAGCTCGCTGCCCATGGCAGGGATGCCGGCCTCGACCCTGAGCGCCTGCCAGGCCTCCCGTCCGCAGCGCCGGACGTGGGCGGGGATCTCGGGCCCGGCCCCGAGCAGATCCACCCCGGTGACGCCACCCCAGGCGTACGGCACGACGAACGATGTTCCCGGGGCCGGTGAGGATGACAGCGCCGCGCTCGTCTCGGGACCCCTCAGGGCGACGATCCGCCACTCGACCGGCTCGATGTCGGCCTGGACCCGAAGCTTGAAACGCGCCAGGCGGGCGATGACGGCGGCTCCGTAACCGGCATCGACGTCGACATAGAGGTCGTCCTCACCGGCTCGTGTCACCCGGACCAGGGCGTCGAGCTTTCCCTGGGGGGTGAGGAGCAGCGCGTCAGCCGACATCCCGATGTGAAGGGCGACGATGTCCTGGCTGCACTGACCCTGGAGATATTCCACGGCGTCACGGCCCGACACCCGCACGACGTCCCGCGCAACGGGGACGACTCCCACGCTTCGGCGCAGCGCCGCGTAGTCGTCGGCCACCGCCCCAGGATCCGGTGGTGGCGTGGTGCCCACGGGGGCCATATGGCTCACCCGTCCTCCGCCCCACCGGAGGCACGTCGGCGCCGTGCGGCGGTGGCCCGACGGGCCGCGGGCACCGCCGCCAGCAACGCGGCGGCCTTGTCGACGCACTCGGCCTCCTCCGCCACCGGGTCGCTGTCGGCCACGATCCCGGCACCGGCCTGCACCGACGCGCGCCCCCCGGGGCCGACGACCATGGTGCGGATGGCGATGGCGGTATCGAGGTTGCCCGAGAAGTCGATGTAACCCACGACCCCCCCGTACACGCCGCGTTTGGTGGGCTCGAGGTCATCGATGATCTGCATGGCCCGCACCTTGGGTGCCCCTGACAGGGTCCCCGCAGGCATCGTGGCCCGCAGGACGTCGATCGGGCCCTTGCCGGCGGTGAGGCAGCCCGATACCTGTGAGGTCAGATGCATGACGTGGCTGTAGCGTTCGACGGTGAGGAACTCGTCGATGTGTTCGGTACCGAACCGGACCACGCGCCCCACGTCGTTGCGGGCCAGGTCCACCAGCATGACGTGCTCGGCCAACTCCTTCGGATGCTCGACGAGCTCGGCCTCGAGACGCTCGTCCTCGGCCCGGTTGGCACCGCGTCGTCGAGTCCCGGCAATGGGACGCGAGGTCACGACGCCGTCGCGTAGGCGCACCATGGGCTCCGGCGAAGACCCCACGACGGTGCACTCCTCGGCGCGCAGGAAGTACAGGTACGGGCTCGGGTTGACCAGGCGAAGGACGCGATAGAAGTCGAACGGGTCCGCGTCGAGATCGAAGTCGAAGCGCTGGGACAGCACCACCTGGAAGATATCCCCGGCCGTGATGTGCTCCTTGGCCACCGCCACAGCGTCGGCGAACATGGCCGGCGCCATTGTCCGGTCGGGTGGCGAGGTGGGATCCGCTCGGTCTGGCAGCTCCATAGCGGGCGTGTCGAGCGGCCGGAACAGGTCGGCGGCGAGGTCGTCCAGCCGGTCACCGGCACGGTCGTAAGCGTCCGAGGCATCGGCGTCGGTCCAGGCCTCATCGACGACGACGTTGTCGATGAGCACGACACGCTGCCGCCAATGATCGAACGCGCAGAGCTGCCCGATCACCATCAGGATGCTGTCAGGAAAGCCCAGGTCGTCGGGCGGGACATCGGGCAGCCGTTCGATCTCGCGGACCACGTCGTACCCGAGGTATCCGACGAGACCACCGTGCAGCGGCGGGAGATCGTCGAATTCCGGCGACCGGTACGCTCCGAGGAGCGCCTCCAAGGTGGCGAGCAGCCCGTCCCCGGTGCGTGCCGCCACTTCCGGTGCGAGTACCAGGGACCCCGACGACGTCACCTTCCGATCCCTGGCCACCAGCGTGCCGAGGGGGCGCCGACCGACGAACGAGTAGCGCCCCCAACGCTCACCTCCCTCCACCGACTCGAGAAGGAAGCCCGGTTGCTCCCCCACCACTTGGAGGAAGGCCCCCACGGGAGTGATGGTGTCGGAGACGAGATCCCGCCAGACGGGGACGATCCGATGCCGGCGAATCGATGCGCAGAACGCGTCGCGCCCGGGTCGGCAGACGTCAACGTCCCGAGGTGTCATCACCCCGGAGCCGGAGCCCCGTCGTCGACTCCTCGGTCGCCGTCGGGGCCGCCGCCGGGGTCACCAAAGGCACGGTAGAAGCAGCTTCTCGCGCCGGTGTGGCAGGCGCCGGCGCCGTCCTGATCCACAGTCAACAGCAGAGCGTCGCCGTCGCAGTCGTAGTGCACACTCCGCACCCACTGGCGATCGCCCGACGTCTCCCCCTTGCACCAGTATTCCTGCCGGCTGCGGCTCCAGAACCATGAACGACCGCTCGACAGTGTCCGACGCAACGCCGTGTCGTCCATGTAGCCGATCATCAGGACCGTGCCGTCGCCGGCGTCCTGGACGATGGCGGGGATGAGTCCGTCGACGCCGAAGCGAATTGCGGCGATCTCCGCCTCACTGAAAGGGACCGGTGCCGCCACCCGTCCGGACGCGACAGGTGGTGCCATATCACCGACACCGGTATCGGACGAAGACTCCATCAGCTCAGGGTCTCGTGGTTACGGACGTCTCATAGATACAACCCGGTGCCGCCGTCGATGCGCTCGGAGGCCACGGCGTGGATGTCGCGTTCGCGGAGCATGACGTACTCGTCTCCCTGGACTTCGACCTCGAAGCGGTCCTCGGGGTTGAACAGCACCTTGTCCCCCGGCTTGATCGTGCGAACGTGCGGTCCGACGGCCACCACCTCCGCCCATGTCAGACGGCGCGAAACCTGGGCCGTAGCCGGGATCAGAATGCCCGCACGTGAGCGCCGCTCGCCCTCAGCCTGAGGTTGATGGGCCAGGACCCGATCCGCCAGCATCGTGATCGGCTGCTTGGTGATCGGCTCCTTCGACGGGCCTGTCGGTACTGCCTTCACCCAGGACACGGTACCGCATGGCCCGTGTCCCTCCGTCCCATCGGGCGGCCTTAGAGGGGAACGGGCGGCCGCACGCACACGTCGTGGGCCGTCAGGTACGCCTTCGCTTCTGCGATGGTGTGCTCACGGCGGTGAAAGATGGAAGCGGCCAGCACGGCATCGGCACCCCCGACCACCGCTCCGTCCACGAGGTGGGCGAGTGTTCCGACACCCCCGGAGGCGACCACGGGCACGCCCACGGCATCGACCACCGCCCGGGTGAGGGCCAGATCGAAGCCCTGGCGCGTCCCGTCGCGATCCATCGAGGTGAGCAGGATCTCACCGGCGCCGGTGGCCGCGCATCGCTCCGCCCATTCCACGGCACCGAGCCCGGTGCCCTGGCGACCCCCATGGGTGAAGACCTCCCAGCCGGGTCCGTCGCGGCGGCTCCGGGCGTCGATGGCGACCACGACGCACTGGGCCCCGAACTCCCCGGCCAGAGTGGCCACCAGATTCGGCTCGGCCAGGGCGGCAGTGTTGAGAGCAACCTTGTCGGCCCCGGCCCGCAACAGGCGCCGGGCATCATCGGCGCTGCGGACCCCACCGCCCACGGTGAAGGGGATGAACACCTCGTCGGCCGTCCGGGCCACCACATCGACCATGGTGTCGCGACCGTGGGCGGAGGCGGTGATATCCAAGAAGACGAGCTCGTCGGCACCCTCGTCGTCGTAGCGCGCCGCCAGTTCGACCGGGTCTCCGGCATCGACGAGGTCGACGAAGCGCACGCCCTTCACCACCCTCCCGGCGTCCACGTCGAGACAGGGGATCACCCGGACGCTGCGCACGCCGCCACCGCCTCCTCGATACCGACTGTGCCCTCGACCAGGGCTGTCCCCACGATGGCGCCGGCCAGACGATGTCCGCCCTCCCGCAACCGGGCCAAGGCTTCCAGGTCCTCCACGCCGCGGACACCGCCCGAGGCGACGACCTCGTGGGCGCTGAGCGACAAAACATGCTGCAGACCGCCGATGTCGGGGCCTTCCATGGTGCCGTCGCGCTCGATGGCGGTGACGACGACGGCGGCCAGGGGCAGGGCGTTGATCCGGGTCAGCGCGTCAACGAGGGTGGTACCCCCCTCACCCTCCCAGCCGGCGACGGCCAGGTCGGCGCCCCCGCCCCTGTGGTCGAGACCGACGACGATCTGGCCCGGGAATCGGCTGGCCAGGACGCCCACCAGTTCGGGATCGCGCACGGCCGCCGTTCCGAGGACGACCCGGGCCACTCCACCGTCAAGGAGAGCCGCCGCAGCGTCAGGACCACGCACGCCACCACCCGCCTGTACGGAGAGCTCGACGGCCTCGGTGATGGCGAGGACCGTCCGTCGGTTCACCGGCTGACCTGTCCGAGCAGCGTCGAGATCGACCACGTGAATCCAGCGGGCGCCGGCGGCGGCGTAACGCCGGGCGAGCTCTATGGGGTCGCCGTACGTGCGTTGGCGGGAAAAATCACCCTGCACGAGGCGTACGGCGACGCCGTCGTGCAGATCGATGGCCGGAAAGAGCTCCACCGCTCACGTCCCTGACGACGCGACGCCAGCTGTGTCGGACGAGTCGCAGGCCCTGATGAAGTTGCTCAGGATGGCGAGCCCGACCGGACCGGACTTCTCTGGGTGGAACTGGGTGCCCCAGACGGGGCCACGCTCGACCGCCGCCGTCACCGGGCCTCCGTAGTCACACGTCGCCACCACGTCCTCGCTGTCGCCGGGGGCGAAGGAGTGGACGAAGTAGACCCACGGATCCTCACCCAGACCCTCCAGGAGACCGCTCGTGGTTCCGGCGCGGCGCCGCAGGCGGTTCCACTGCATCTGGGGGCACTTCACGCCGCTCGGCAGGGCTACGACGGCGCCCGGAAGCGCACCGAGCCCAGCCGCTCCGGGAGCCTCCTCTGAGCCTTCGTACAGCAGCTGGAAGCCGATGCAGATACCGAGGAACGGCACTCGCCGGGTGAGAGCGTCCGTGGCCACCTCCTCCAGACCGCTGCGCCGCAGCGCCTCGGCACAGGCACCGAAGGCGCCCACCCCGGGCAGGACGACTCCGGAGGCGTCCTTGGCAAGGTCCGGATCGGTGACCAGTCGGGCGTCGGCTCCGAGATGGACGAGGGCTCTCTCGGCCGAGCGAAGGTTGCCGATGCCGTAATCGAGCACCGCGATCATCGGGGTTCTGTCCCCCGGCACACGTCGGTCACAAGGTGCCCTTGGTCGACGGAACGTCGCCGCCTTCGATCCGCACGGCGTCCCGTAGGCAACGGGCCACGGCCTTGAACGACGCCTCCAGGATGTGGTGGGTGTTCTTGCCCGTCACCATGCGCACGTGCAACGTCACCGCGGCGGCGGTGACGAAGGCGCGCCAGAACTCCTCGGCCAGTTGAGGGTCGAATGAGGGCGAACCCAGGGCGGCCGTGTCGGGGGCGAGAGGTACCACGTAGGCCAGATAGGGTCGACCCGATAAGTCGAGCGCCACGTCCACCAATGCCTCATCGAGCGGGAGGGCGATCGAGGCGAAGCGCCGGATGCCCACCTTGTCGCCGAGCGCAGCGGCGAACGCCTCGCCCAGAACGATCCCCACGTCCTCCACCGTGTGGTGGGCGTCGACCTGGAGGTCGCCATCGGCGCTCACGGAGAGGTCGAGTCCGCCATGGCGCCCCAACTGCGAGAGCATGTGGTCGAAGAATGGCAGGCCGGTGGACACCGCCACGGCCCCGGTCCCGTCGATGGCGACGGACACCTCGATCGTCGTCTCCTTGGTACGACGCTGCCGCTCGGCACGACGTCCGCCCGTGGTGCTCATGATGGGTGCCTCATGGTGTCGTCCCTTCGAGACTCGACGTCAGCGCGGCGAGGAACCGGTCGTTCTCCGGAGGCGTCCCCACGGTGACGCGTAGGCATTCGTCGAGCCCGGGCCATGTCGAGCAGTCCCGAACCAGGACCGACGACGCCAGCAGGTCGTGCCACACCTCGGTGGCGGCGCGACCGAGCGGTCGGAAGAGCACGAAATTGGCGTCAGAGGGCCACGTCTGCACGCCCAGCCCTCCCAGCGCTGCGGTGATGCGCCCCCGTTCCTCGTTGAGGGTCGCCACCCGCGCCTCCATGGCGTCCACGTGGCGCAGGGCCAGACGGCCGGCCGCCTGGGTCACGGCGTCCAGATGGTACGGAAGGACCACCGCCCCGCAGGCGTCGACCACGTCCGGGGCCGCCACCAGATAGCCGAGACGGCAGGCGGCCATCGACCATGTCTTCGAGAACGTCCGCACCACCACCAGCCGGTCGGAGCCCGGCCCTCCCCCGCGCACGAGGTCGAGGGCGCTGTACGGGGCGAATTGCCCGTACGCCTCGTCGACGACAACCAGCCCCGGCGCGCGCTCGAGGACGTGGCTCACCACGTCCGGCGGCTCGGCGCGCCCGGTGGGGTTGTTGGGCGAGCACAGAAAGGTGATGGTCGGTCGGGCCGTGGCGAGCACTTCATCGACGACATCCAGGTCGAGCCGGTGGTCCGGTGCCCGCCACCCGCTCACCACCGTCGTGGCCGTGAGCGACGCGATATGGCGGTGCAGGGCATACGTGGGCTCGAAGATGGCCGCCGTGCGCCCGGCCCCGCCGTAGGCCAGCAGGAGGCACTGCAGTACTTCGTTGGACCCGTTGGCGCAGAAGACCTGGGACGGCCCGCAGCCGTGGAACTCGGCCAAAGCGGCGCGGAGGGCGGTCGCCTCACGGTCCGGGTAGCGGTTGAATGCAATGCGGCCGAGCTCGTCGGTCAACTCCGCCAACCACTCCCGTGGTGGCGGCAGCGGCGACTCGTTGGTGTTCAGGCGCACCTCGACGTCCACTTGCGGCGAGTGATACCCGGTCAATCCGACGAGATCGTCGCGTAGGGGGACGGCTCGGGCCATCACCGGCGCCTGTCGGGGACGGCCGACCGGGTGTCGTCACCGACCCGGACCGGAGCGGTCTGCCCGCGCACCCGCACGGATTCGGCGTGGGCGCCCAGGCCTTCTGCCTCGGCCAGGGTGACCACCAACGGAGCCAACCGTGCCAGTGCGGGACCGTCCAGCGACACGGCGTGGATGTGAGTGCGGAAATCGTCCGCCCGCAGGGCCGATGCGAACCGCGCCGTGCGTGCCGTCGGCAGCACGTGATTGGGGCCGGCCACATAGTCGCCCACGCTGGCCGGCGCGAAGGGGCCGAGGAAGACCGCGCCAGCGCGACGCACCAGGGGAAGCAGTGCCTCCGCCCCCGGGACGAGCAGCTCCAGGTGCTCGGGGGCCACCGCGTTGGCCACCGCCAGGGCCTCGTCCGGCCCGTCGACCAGCACGGCGTAACCGCCCGACCGAAGGGTGGATTCGAGATCGGCACGTCGGGGTGACGCCGCCACCAACTCCTCGACGGCATCGGTCACGGCCTGGGCCAAGGCCGCCGACCAGGTGACCAGCCACGCCAGTCCGTCGGGGCCGTGCTCCGCTTGGACCACGATGTCGATGGCGGCCCAGGCGACGGGTGTCGTCTCGTCGGCCACGACCACCACTTCCGACGGCCCGGCGAAGGCTGACGGAACGCCCACGATGCCGGCCACCTGCCGCTTCGCCTCGGCCACGTAACGGTTTCCCGGGCCTACGATGACGTCCACCGGCCGAATCGTCTTCGTGCCGTAGGCCATGGCCCCGACCGCTTGGGCGCCACCCACGGCGTAGACCTCGTCGATCCCGGCGATGGCGGCCGCCGCCAAGGTCTCGGTGGCCACTCGTCCGTCGCGACCCGGGGGGACGCAGAGAACGAGCTCCTCCACGCCGGCCACCCGGGCCGGCGCCGCGCACATGAGGACGGTGGAGGGATAGCGGGCCCTCCCCCCCGGGGCATACAGCCCGGCCCGGCCGACGGGGCGGACGAGGTGCCTCACCGTCACCCCGTCGCTCACGAAGTCGCCGACGGGCGTGGGCTCGTGGCGGTGATAGGCGAGGATCCGCTCGTTCGCCATCTCGAGGGCGCCCCGCAGATCAGGGCCGATGACCTCCCGAGCGCCGGCCACCACCGCGTCCGGCACCCGCAGGGTCTCGAGCGAGACGCCGTCGAAGCGCTCGGTGAGGTCCCGGACAGCGGCGTCACCGCCCACCCGCACCTCGTCCAGGATGGCCCGCACCTCCGATGACGGAAAGGCCGCCTCGACCGGCGGACGCGGGACCCTCGCCGCCATTGCGGCGGCCGCGACGCCACGGAGGTCGAGAGGAGCAAGGAGCACGGGCACACGATGGTACTCGGGGTCGCCGGCCCATCGGCCCGGCGAAAGGAGTCTCAGGACCCGGCCCGTTGGGCCACGCGGTCGCTGGCGGCGCCGAGATGGGACATCATCGTGTCATGCCCGTGCCGCACGCCGAACTGTCGTCCGTCGCCACCGCTCTCGACGAGCTGACCCGCCGCATCGTCACCATCGCCGACCAGGCGGCTTCGGACCACGATGACGAGACGGCCTCGGAACTCTTCGCCGTCGAGCGGGCGCTACGGGGCGCCAACCGGCGCCTCGGGCGGCTGACCACACCGCACGGTCGCCGCCGTTAGGACAGGCGCTTGGAGGGCCGAGGCGCGACGCACCCGGTCCGTGCCGGGCGGAGGCGCGGCGTTGACGCTCAGACCGAAGCGCCACCGACAATCGGAGAGGCCAGGGTCTTCCCGGCTGTGCCTCCGGCGAAGGGAGCATCCCCGAAGGCGTACACCCCACCATCGGCTCCGATGACATCGTACCCACCGCTGTCGGGGCTCACGATGCCGACGATCGGTTTGTAGGAGGACAAGTGAAGCCCGGGCACCGATCCGTGGAATGCGGCGTCGCCCAGGCCGAACACCCCGCCGTCGGCCCCGGCGAGCCAGTAGCCCCCGCCGTCCGTCGTCGCGGCGATGCCCACGATCGGCTTGGCCAGCGCCTGGCCCGCGAGCGAGCCGTGGAACCCGGCACTCCCGAAGGCGAACACCCCACCGTCACCGCCGGCGAGCAGGTAGCCGCTCCCGGCGGACGTCGAGGCCATCCCCACGATCGGTTTTGTCGGGGTGATGTGGGAGCCGGGAAGCGACCCGTCGTAGGTGGAACCGAAATTGAACACGCCACCCTCGGAGCTAGCCAGGGTGTACCCCTGCGCCCCGTAGCCGAATTGGGTGGCGATGGAGATCGGACTCGTGCCACCCGGGCCCGTCAAGACCACGTCGACCACGCCGATCCCCGGTGGCGCGATGGCCGTGATCTGGGTGTCACTGTCGACCGTGAAGCTCAGGGCGGGCGTGGTGCCGAACTTGACGGATGTGACCCCGGTGAAGTTGCAGCCGGTGATGGTCACCGTCGTATTCCCCGATGGATTGCCATGGGTCGGGCTGATGGAGGTGATGGCCGGTTTCGTGCCACTGCCGCTGCTCGTGATCGTCGTCGATGCCGAGACGGTTCCCGGAAGGCCCGTCGTATTCGGCTCGGTCACGGTGACGTTCGGGGTGCCGGCCGGCACTCCACACGGAACGACGAAACTTCCACTGATCGTCGGCGATGCCAGCGGACTGGGGGGGCTGTAGTTGTACGACGCGGCACTGATCGACGCCGTGGCGCTGGCGGGCGGCACTCCACCGATGGAGACGTTGGCCGCCGTGAGCGCCGTGACGGAACCGGCGTTACCCCACCAGCCCGCGCCTCCTGTGAAGGTCACCTGCTGGCCGGGGCCGGCAGTCGTCGGGCTGATCGAGAGTGTCGGGGTCTGTGGGGTCGGCTGGCCGGTGTACTGCAGCGTCGCCGTTCCGTACGAGGTGCCGGACGCCGTCGCCACGCTGAGCAGGCATCCCACCTCGCCGGCATTCACCTCGGCCTGGGTTGGGGGGCAGACCCCATTCGGATCGGCATCCGCGTACGGCGAGGGCACATTGAACGACGCCGTGAGCACACCCGCGTTATTGCTCTTGCCGGTCTGAAGAGCGGCGACGTCGGCCTCGTCTGTTTGGTTTGCGGTCGAGACCAGTCCCGACAGTGCGCTCGTCTCGACGAGGAATACGCTGAGCTTGGAGGGCATCCCGGTACAGGAAATCGAGACCACACCTCCGGCCGTGATGCCCGTGACCAGGCCCGACTGCCCGTTGAACGTGCATGAGGAGGCCGCCGCCGCGGGCGAGGAACTCCCCACCACAACCGCAGCGGTCGTCACACCGCCAACCAGTGCGCTCGTCAGCAGTGCCATCCCGAAGCGCGCTGCGATGTGTCGCGTTTTCCGCCCGTCCCTCATGCCTCTCCCCCTATCGGTGCCCACCCCTGGCTTGGCCCCCCGGAACTCCGGCCAAAGGACCGACGCACCGCAGGGCCGACAATTTAGCTCCAGTCGGCAGCCCCTGTCACCTGGGGTTCGACTCCTTGCGCCACGTTCACATCATCGTGTCAGCGGCGCCGGTGACAATCGGAGGCTCTGGGCCGGCCTCCCGGCCCTTGGGCTCCGGGGCTGTCGTCACGCGACGACGGCGCCCCGAAGGGCGCCGTCGTGCGAGCGCGGCGGGCGGCGGATCCCGGCCGCGCTCTCACGGAACCAGGTGGCGGGAACCGGTTCCGGTCCCCTCTAGAACATCACGCCGGGGCCCGATCTTCCCCGCGCGGTCCCTCAACATCTCCACAACGTGATCTACCGGGCACCGGCCCGGTGCGAGGCAGATCGGACGTTCGTGCCTGAGGCCTGCTGACCACGGGTGGGGAGCTCCGCCGACGGGCAGAAGTCCGCCAGCAGGCACTCCTCGCACCGAGGTCGGCGAGCCAGGCAAACCCGCCGACCGTGGAGGATGAGGCGCAGGCTGAAAGCTCCCCACTCCCGGGGCGGGAGCAGGGCGCAGACCTCCGCCTCCACCTTCACGGGGTCGTCCTGGGCGGTGAGTCCCAGGCGTCGGACGATCCTGCCGACGTGGGTGTCGACCGGCAGACCGGGGAGGTCGAAGGCCACGCTGCGCACCACGTTGGCCGTCTTGCGCCCGACTCCGGGAAGCCGGGTCAACTGGTCCATGTCGGACGGGACCTGGCCGCCATGGTCGTCGGCGACGGCCCGGGCCATGCCCAGGAGGCTGCGGGTCTTGGCCCGGAAGAATCCCGTCGAATGGATGAGCTCCTCCACCTCCTCGGCGGGGGCGTCGGCCAGGGCTGCGGCGGTGGGAAAGGCGGCGAACAGCGCAGGGGTCACCATGTTCACCCGCTCGTCGGTGCTCTGGGCCGAGAGGATGGTCGCCACGAGCAGCTGGAAGGGTCCGTCGTGGCGCAGGGCGCAGAGCTCGGTGGCGGAACCCGGGTACTCGTCGGCGAGCCGTGCCGCCGTCGTTCGGGCACGTCCGCGCGGGCTACGCGGGCGGGACACGGCGCACACACTAGCGAAACCAGGGTTAGCGAAAACCCCGGGCCGGGGCCGGTAGCGTGACGCAGTGCATCCGGTCGAGATCAAACGGCGTATGGGGGAATCCGACATCGCCGAGGTGTCGGAGCTTCTCCACGAGGTGACCGTGGCCGACGGGCACCGTCCCCTCGGCGAGCACAAATGGCTGGACTTGGTGCACGGGGGGCGGACCGGTTTCGCCGGGTTCGTGGCCCGTGACGGGTCGGAGGGCCGCCTGATCGGTTACGCCCAGCTGAGCCGCGGCCACAACACCTGGGGTCTCGAATTGGTGATCCGGCCCGACCACCGCACGCCCGGTCACGAGGTGGGCACGGACCTCCTCGACGCCGCCCTCGACGAGATCCGGCGCCTCGGCGGCGGTCACATCCATTTGTGGGTGCCCAAACCCACGGCCGACACCGACGCCATGGCGGCCGCTTCGGGCCTCGGCCGGGGCCGGGACCTCCACCAGATGCGGCGTCCCCTCCCCGTGGACGACGACGGCCCCCGGGTCACGACCCGCCCTTTCGAGCCTGGCCGCGACGAACAGGCCTGGCTGGCCGTCAACAACCGGGCCTTCGTGTCGCATCCCGAGCAGGGTGACTGGAGCCTCGACACCCTTCTGGAGCGCGAGGCAGAGCCGTGGTTCGATCCTCACGGCTTCCGGCTCCACGAGCGCGACGGGCGACTGGCCGCTTCGTGCTGGACGAAGGTGCACCGAGACGAGCGACCGGCGATCGGCGAGATCTACGTCATCTCGGTCGACCCCGACTTCCAGGGCCTGGGGCTCGGACGGGCGCTCGTGCTGGCCGGACTCGACCACCTCGCCGCGCTCGGACTGACGGTCGCCATGCTGTACGTCGATTCTGCCAATGACACGGCCATCGGCCTCTACCGTCAACTCGGCTTCGCCGTGGACCATGTCGATCGCGCTTATACGGGTGACATCGTCCCGACCACCTGAGCGCTGATCCGTCATCCGATCATCGGCGGGCGGATCTCCGATCAGCGCCCCGTCTTCCGCTTCCTCTGCGACTTCTTCTGGGACTTCTTCTGGGACACCGCTCGTTGCGACGTCTGCCGGCGCGGCGAAGACGCCGGGAGACGATTTCGTGCCGACACCCCCCTGACCGGCGAGCTGCGCTCTCGTGCGTCGGGGACGGCCGATGGCTCCGGCCGGATCGAGACGACGAGCAACCCCGCCACCCCCGCCATGTCCAATGACCACCACGGCCATTCCCCGAGATGCCATTGAGCGACAATGGTCGTGGAGATGGCGACGACGATGGCGACGACGAATCGCCGTGTGCTTCCTCTGGCGGCCACCACCAACGCCACCGCCAGTGCCGGCCACACGTAATAGGCCGTCATCACCGATTCGGTGAAGCAACGTAACGCGAGGGCCACCGCCATGGCCCAGACGAGCATCTCAGGCTTGTTCCTCCACCGCTGTGACCACCAGCCCACCACGACGGCCAGGGCGAGGGCGATGAGCCGTACCGGGCCGCCCCCGATGGTCGTGTCACCCCCCTTTCCTCCGAGCGTCGGGGCGAGGGCGGCCCACGGCGTTCGGTGGTTCGCCGGCCGACGAGGGTAGGCGGGCTGGGAGGTCAGCGTGTGCACGGTGGCGTGGATGTTGGCGACGAGCGGCGGGATGGTGATCACGGCGGCAGGGATCACCCCTCGCAACACCAGCGTGAGGGCTCGTTGACGCCCACTCATGAAGAGGAGAACGGGCAGGATCACGATCACCAAGGGTTGCATGGCGAACGCCAAACCGAACAGCCAACCGGCGCCCACCCACCGATCGTCGAGGGCGAAGACGACGCCATAGAGCGCGAGCGCCACTGAGACGGCGTCCTCCGGATGGCCCCAGAACACCGACACATTCCACAGAGCCGCCGCCTCGGCGAGGACCAGAACAGCGCGCCGTGACCAGGCGACGCCGAGTCGTTCGGCCAGGGCGTCGCAGGCGAAGAGGGCGGAACAGGAAAGGAGCAAGGTGTAAGGGCCCAGCAGAAGCAGCGCCTGGGGGTGGGCAAAGTACTGGTTCCCCCCGGACGTGAGCAGGTAGGTGTGTAGGTCGGGCGTCCCGTGGATCACGAAGGTCTGGGGTTGCTGAAGAGGATGGTGATGGTGCGCGATCTCGACGACGGTCGTGTTGAGCGATCCACTCAATGCCGCGACCGGGGCCAGGAGAATCAAGATGCCTGGGAATGCCAGAAAGCCGGTGCTCGACTTGTAGATGGCGCTGAAGTGGCCGTGGCTGAAGGCCACAGCAGCAACGAAGGTCGACCAGAGATCATCGGGTGAGACCCAGGAGGAGGGTTGGCCCCGGACCACCGAACCCCAACGAAAGAAGTACACCGTCCCCAGACAGACGAACAACAGTGTGCCAAGGATCGGCCACGTCCGGCGGCGCAGACGATCGGCGGTGACGTCCGCCAGACCCGCCTGCCTCTGGATACGCGTGGCCACGGTCCGACAGCATGCCACCCACCCTCGGCCTCAGGCGGTGGCGAGTCCGGCGACCACATCCGGCCCTTTTAGTGGACGGAGGAAACTCCCACCGCTGTCCCGATGCCGAAGGTGACCGATGCGGCCGCGGCGGAAATGCCCAGCTGCCGCAGGGCCGACCACCACACGGGGCGCCGGGTGAAGGCGGCCAGGGCCGCTCCGACGGTCACGGCGGCGATCCCCGCCACCACGACGGATGCCACCACCGCACCGTTGCCGCCCGTCACCAACCACGGCACCAACGGAAGGACGGCTCCGAGGGCGAACGTGGCGAACGACGACGCCGCCGCCTTGACCGGCGATCCCAGGGCATTGGGGTCGATGCCGAGTTCCTCCCGGGCGTGGGTCTCGAGGGCCAGTTCCGGCGTGCGCATCATCTCCGAGGCCAGGTGCCCAGCCACCTCGGGCTCCACCCCCCGGCTCTCGTAGATGCGCACCAGCTCGCGACGCTCACCCTCTGGTCGCGTCCGCAGGGCGTGGGTCTCGAGGGCGAGCTCGCGCTCGAAGAGCTCGGTCTGGGCCCGCATGGAGACGTACTCCCCCGCCGCCATCGAGAATGCGCCGGCCACCAGGCCCGCCACCCCCGCCAGCCGTACAACGCCCCCTGCCGGATGGGCTCCGGCAATTCCCAAGATGAGCGACACGTTGGTCACGAGCCCGTCGCTCACCCCGAAGACGGCGGCCCGGGCGCTTCCACCCTGGACGCTGCGGTGATGGTGGTCGGCGTGTCCCCCGCTGGCGGGGTGGTGCGCCGCGCTCCTGCCCCGGCGCTCGATCCGAGGCAGCCGGTGGCCGGCGGCCGGCGCGGCAGAGGTGTCTCCGGCGGCGTTCACTTCCCCCCAGAGTAACGGTCAGATCCCGCCGGAGGTGACGGTATCGGGCCCCGGACCACCTGCAAGAATGTCTCAATGCCCGACGATCGCCGCTGGTTCGACGGATCACAACCGCAGACCCTGCAGGGAGCCGTGATGCTGTGCTACCTGACGGCCGTCTTCGGGCTGATCGGACTCGTGCTCGGGGCCTATCCCTTGGCCGAGCTCATTCCCCTCGCCCTCGGGGTCGCCGGATACGGCGTCGCCAACGAGAAGAGGTGGGGCTACCGCCTGGGCGTCGTCCTGGCCGGCCTGAACCTGCTGATCGACCTCTCCCTCCTCGTCCTCGGCGCCTTCGCCATCATCTTCACCCTGCTCTTCGCCGCCGTCCTCCTGGGTCTGTTCCTCCACACCCACAGTCGCGAGTACGAGCGCATCTGGTTCCGATGACACGGTCGGCATAAGGTCACTGCTATGGCCACCACCGTCCACAGTCCCGAGGAGTTCCATTCCCTGACCGGACAGCACCTCGGCTGGTCCGACTGGCTCGCCGTCGACCAGGCCCGAGTGAACCTCTTCGCCGATGCCACCGACGACCACCAGTGGATCCATGTGGACCCCGATCGGGCGGCGGCGGGACCGTTCGGAGGTCCTATAGCCCACGGTTACCTGACCTTGTCGCTCATCCCCGCTCTGATCCACGAGGTCCTCGAGGTCGAGGGCATGACCTTCGGGGTCAATTACGGATGCAACAAGGTGCGATTCCCGTCTCCGGTGAAGGTCGGATCCAAGCTCAGGCTGGGAGCCTCGGTCGGGTCGGTGGAGGACGTGAAGGGTGGGGTGCAGGTGGTCCTGGACGTCACCTTGGCCACCGAAGATGCCGACAAGCCGAGTTGCGCGGCCGAGGTGGTGTACCGCTACTACTGGTAGGGCCCGGCCGTACCTCGGCGCCGACCGAACCACTAGAGGGGCAGACCTCCCGTCGCTGAGGTCGTCGTCCCGTGCTCGCGGTAGGCGCTGATCACGGCCTCGGCCACCCGCCATTTGTGGATCTCGTCGGCACCGTCGGCGAAGCGGCTCCACCGGGCCTGCATCAGCATGTCCGCCAGCGGTGAGTCCTTCGAATACCCCAGGGCGCCGTGCACCTGGACGGCCCGGTCGATGACGCGCCACAGCGTGTTGGCCACGTGGTGCTTGGCCATCGACACCTCGGTGGTGAAGGGGAGGCCGCGCTCGATCAGGTAGGCGGCGTGGAGCACCATGAGTTTGGCTTGGTAGAGCTCGATGGCCGACTCGCTGATCAGCCACTGGATGCCCTGCTTCTCGGACAGATACGACCCGTGGGAGTAACGGGACAGTGACCGGTCCACCATCATGTCGAGCGCCATCTCCACCTGGCCCAGCCACCGCATGCAGTGGGCCAGGCGGGCCGGTCCCAGGCGCGCCTGGCCCAGGCGGTGGCCCTGACCCCGTTCACCGAGAAGCTGTCCGGCGGGGACGCGCAGATCGGTGATGCGAATCTCACAGTGGTTGTGGCTGCCGGACATGGTCTCGACGTCGCGCACCAGCTCCCATCCCGTGGTCGGGACGTCCACGATGAAGGCGGATGTGGCCGCCTGGGGGACGGGGGGATCGTCCTCGGTACGCGCCAGGAGGATGGCGAACTGTGCGCCACGCGCGCCGCTGATGAACCACTTGTGCCCGTTCACCACCCACTCGTCGCCCTCGAGTCGGGCCCGTGTCTTCATCAGGGTGGGATCGGATCCCGCCACCTCTGGTTCGGTCATGGCGAAGCACGATCGCATCGTGCCTTCGCACATGGGCTTGAGGTACCGGCTCTTCTGGTCGTCGGTCCCGAAGTGCAGCAGCGTATGCATGTTGCCTTCGTCGGGGGCATAGCAGTTCACGACGTAGGACCCGAAACGGGTCTTGGCCGCCTCGGCCGAGACGGCAGCCAGAGCCGTCGGACCGTGCCCTGCGCCGCCCCAGTCCCGGGGCATGTGTGGCATCCACAGCTCGAGCTCCTTCGCCCGGGACCGTAGCCGGTCGAGCTCGGCCCGCCAGTCGGCGCGTCCGGCGGCATCAGAGAGAAGGCGCTCCTCGGTGGGACGGATGTCCTCGTCGACGAAGGCCCGCATGCGTTGACGAGCTTCTTCCACCTCTGGGGGGAACGTGAAGTCGATGGTCATGGCGACGAGTTTCCCACCGGTCGGACGCGGCGCTCGACCGGCTCAGGTGCCGGCGTCGTCGACCTCGTCCGAGGTACGCCGGTGGGTCTCCTCCCCGGCCGTCGCACGCGCCTCCACCCTCCGTACGGCGTCGGCCACGACCCTCGGCGCATCACGGGGGACGAAGTGGCCGGTCCGGGATACCGTGACGAGCTCGGCCCCGGCGATGGCCGCCGCCATCGACGTCGCCACCGACGAGGGGACGACGACGTCCCACGTGCCCGTGATCACCACGGTCGGCACCCGCACCTGGGACAGAGCGGCCTCCACGTCACCGATCTCGCGCATCAGGGCCCGCTGCTCGAAGACGAAGCTGCGCCAGATCTGACGTCCGAAGCCGGAGGCCACCTCGGCGAAGCGCCGGTCGGGGAGGCTCGCCTCCAGCCACGCCAGTCGTCCCCCGGGGGCATGCCCCGCCAGCCCCCGCAGACGCGGCAGAACCCTCCCGAAAGCCACGAGGCCGGCGGCGGCGAGCGCCTCTCCGGCCCACGGCAGGGCCAGGACGTGATCCACCGCGTTGACGCTGTCGGCGCGACCGACGGACCCCACCAGGACGAGGCCGGACACCACCTCCGGATGGCGCGCCGCCAGGAGGACGGCGATCCCGCCGCCGTAGCTGTGTCCCACCACCGTCGACGGGGCCGCGCCCCTTTCCACGAGCGCGCCGGCCAGGACCTCAGCGTTGGCGGCCATTCCGACGGCGTCTGCCCCGCTGCGGCCGTATCCGGGTCGGTCGGGTGCGAGCAGACTGTGGTCGTCGACGAGGAGGGAGCCCACCGCGTCCCAGTCGCTGGCCAATCCGGGCTGGCCGTGCACAGCGAGGACGGACGGCCCCCGCCCCCGTTCAACGACGAACAGGTCGGTGGCCATGGTCCGCCGTGTCGTACGTCTCGCCGCCGGCCGGGTCGGCGCGGTCTGACGCGCCACCATGCGGGGTCAGTCCACCGACGGGCGCGTCCACTCTCCCGGGCCCGGCGTCGCCGGCCACGCCGGTGGCGGGGTCCGACGGCAATTCGACGGTGAACACGGTGCCCCGACCCGGCACGCTGTGCACGAAGGCCCGTCCACCGTGGGCGGTGGCCAGAGCGGCCACGATCGACAAGCCGAGTCCGGTCCCCTCGCCGGTGCGCGCTTCGCTCCCGCGATAGAAGCGGTCGAACAGACGCACGGCCTGGTCTTCGGCCAAACCGGGGCCCTCGTCCGCCACCGTGATGACGGCCCGGGGCCCATCCCGGTGCACGGTGACGTGGACCGGCGTACCCGGGGGGGTGTGCACCACGGCGTTCCGGAGCAGATTGTCGAGCACTTGGCGCAGGCGGGCCGCGTCACCGGAGACCAGCACGACTCCCGAAGCAGCGAGCGAAATGGTGTGGTCACCGCCGGCGGCCCGAGCGGCGTCGACGGCGTCGTGCACCACCCCCACGAGGTCGACGGTGGTCCGTTCCAGAGGTCGACCCTGGTCGAGACGCGCCAGGAGGAGGAGGTCGTCGACCAACAGACCCATCCGCGCCGCCTCGTGTTCGATGCGTTCAGCGGCCCGGTGGCGGGCGTTCTCGTCGTCGAGCGCGCCTTTGCGCAAGAGCTCGGCGTATCCTCGGATCGACGTGAGCGGCGTGCGCAACTCGTGCGAGGCGTCGGCCACGAATCGCCGCAGCCGCGACTCGGACGCCGTGCGCTGGGCGAAGGCCGCCTCGATCTGGCTCATCATCCCGTTCAGGGCGGAACCGAGTCGCCCGACCTCGCCCCGCTCGTCGGGACGCCGGATCCGGCGGGTCAGATCGCCGGCGGCGATGGCACCGGCGGTCTCGGTCATCTCCTCGAGAGGCCGAAGACCGAAGCGGACGATCCACAGGGCCAGGAGGAGCAAGGCGATCACCACGAGGGTGGACACGATCACCTCGACATGGATGAGCGAGGCCAGAGTCTGGGTGGTGGGATCCAGGGGAACGGCGGTGATGAGGGTCCCCCCCGGTATGGCGACGGCCTGGGCCCGGTACGTCGCCCCCCGACCACGGGTGGCGAGCTCGAAGGCGGGACGGTCCGGCACATAGGCCCCGTGCTGGGTGCCGAAATGTATGGACGGCGGGGCGGCCTGCACGGGGAGCGCCAGGGGCAACACCGGCGCCGGGTCCTTGGTGGCGCTCGATCCGGACGGACGCTGGAAGAGAATCCGGCCGTTGCCGTCGATCACCTCCACGTACACGTCGGGGCTCAGCCGGGAGGCGAGGACCTCCGCGTTCAAGCGGGTCCCGCGGACGTTTCTGGCCGAGGCCGCCGTCGATGTCCCCGTCGCCAGCGTCGTGGGCACCACCGTCGGTATCGTGTCGGACGTCGTCGGCACCCGGCCGACCGTGGGAGATGGCGCCGGTGTGGTCGTCGTCCGGGGTTGCGCCAATTCAGCCAGCCACCCCTCCTCGTTGTCGGTGGCGACGTGGAGGTCCGCGGCCAGCGCCCTCTCATACGTGGCCTCGATGTAGCCGTAGGCGGTGTCCTGGGCCGCATCGATCTGCTCATCGAGACGGCCGTAGAGGAACGACCGCAGCGACGACGACGTGACCAGGTCGGTGGTGACGACGCCGGCCACGAGCAGAGCCAGCATGCCTGCCACCAGTCGCCTCCTCAGAGACATGGCAACCGCCGCGTCATGCCCTGTCCGTCTCGCGGTCCCGGGCGATCCTGAGGCTGTAGCCGACGCCGCGGATGGTGTGGATGAGGGGAGGGTCGAAGCTATCGATCTTCTTGCGGAGGTAGCTGATGTACGTCTCGACGATGTTCGGATCACCATCGAATTCGTAGGTCCACACATTGTCGACGATGTCCGACTTGGACAGGACCCGGCGGGCGTTCGCCATCAGATACCGCAACAAGTTGAACTCGGTGGCGGTCAGCTCGATCAGGACCCCCTGACGCCACACCTCGTGCGTGTCGTCGTTCATCTCGAGGTCGGCGAACGTCAGGCGCGTGGGGTCGGCGTCGGCCATTCTGGCCGTGCGGCGGAGCACGGCGTGGATCCGGGCCACCAGCTCGTCCAGGCTGAACGGCTTGGATACGTAGTCGTCGCCTCCCACCGTGAGTCCCGCCACCTTGTCCTCGGTGGCGTCGCGGGCCGTGAGGAACAGCACCGGGGTGTGGTTGCCTTCGGCCCGCAATCGGCGGCAGACCTCGGTGCCGGTCACGTCGGGAAGCATGACGTCGAGGAGCACCAGGTCATGGCGACCCCGCTGCGCCATGTCGAGCGCCTCCCGTCCCGTGGCTGCCACCTCGACGCTGAACCCCTCGAACCGCAGGGCCGCCCCGAGAAGGTCGGTGATGTAGGGCTCGTCGTCGACCACGAGGATTCGGGCGACACCGTTCACCCTTAAATGATCGCAGATGACCGGCCCCAGCCCCAGGCGGGGCATCCGGACACGGATGGGAACCCGACCGGCTCAGGTCGTGCTGCGCAGCTTCGGTCGGGCCCGGCCGCCGGGGCGAAGGGAACGGATCATCCGCACAGCAGCCCACCACGTGACCAGGGCCAGGGCCTCGACCACGATGTGCATCGACATCTTCGACTCCCCCTCGGTCCGCTCGACGAAGCGGATGGGGACCTCCACGACCCGACCACCGTGATCGAGCACCTGGCGGACCATCTCGATCTGGAAGCCATAGCCCTCAGCCCGCACCACCGACAGGTCTATGGCCCGCAGGATGGGCGCGCTATAGGCCCGGAACCCCGACGTCGAGTCCTTGACGCCCAGCCGGAGCAGGGCGGCCGCGTAGATGTTGCCACCCTGCGACAGAAGGCGCCGGTGCCAACGCCATTTCGGAATCGAGCCGCCGGGCACATAGCGAGATCCCACCACGAGATCGACGCCGTCGGCGATAGGGGCGACGAGGCCCGGGAGGGCTCCGGGGTCGTGTTGAAGGTCCGCGTCCATCTCGACGAAGGCGTCCCACTCCCGCTCGAGACCCCAGGCGAAGCCGGCGCGGTAGGCGCTGCCCAGACCCGACTTGGCCGTTCGGCGTAGAACGTCTATGGCCCCCAGCTCGGCACCGAGGCGTTCCGCCAGGTCGGCGGTGCCGTCGGGGCTACCGTCGTCCACGACGAGAATCCCCGCGTCGGGCAGCGACGACCGCACGGCGCGCAAGACGCGCTCGATGTTCTGCGCTTCGTTGTACGTCGGCATGACGACGAGGGCGGCCACGGCCACGCAGCCTACGGGACCGGCAGCGTCGGTCGATCGCCGCCCACGACCTCGAGTTGAGCTTCGGCGGACGTCGACTGCCAGAGCTCGCGCACGATCACCTGGATCGCCCCGGCCAGCGGAATGGCCAACAACGTCCCCACAAATCCACCGAAGAAGCCGCCGACGAGGGCCCCGACATTGGCCCCCACCAGGATGGCGATCAGGACCAGCAACGGGTTGATACGCACGGTCCGGCTCATCACGATGGGATTGAGGATGTGGTTCTCGATCTGCGTGTAGGTGAGGAAAACGGCGGCGAACACCACGAACGAGGCGAAGGAGTGCGTCAGTGCGAACGCGGCCGTAGGGATGCCGGCGACGGCACCGCCGATCATGGGAAGGAAGTCGAAGAGGGCCACCCACAGCGCCCACAGCAGGGCGAAGGGCACATCCATGATCATCAACGTGACGAGAACGACGACGCCGGCGATCAAGGAGGTGATGAAGTTCCCGAGCATGAAGCCGGTGACCGACCGGCTGACTTCGCCCGAGATCCGCCACACACGGGCGGCCCGCTCCGGTTGCATCATCCCCAGCAGACCGCGACGGAGCTTGGGGCCCTCGAGGAGCAGGAGGATGACCAGGACGAAGATCACGAACAGCGCGAAGAGCAGGCTCACGGCCGCCTTGCCGAGGGTCAGCGCCGGCTTCGTGATGCTCTTGGCGAAGGTCGAGAGCTTGGGGACGAGGTTCTTGTCCACCCAGGCCTGGACGTGGTACTTCCGCGCCAGGTGGCCGAGTGTCCCCTTGCCCTGCTCCACCTGCTTCACGTAGGTGGGGAGCTTGTGCGTCAGGTGGGTGAGACCGTTGACCAACGGGTAGCCGAAGAGCGCCGCCAGCCCTCCGAAGGCGGCCAGGCCCAGAAGGGTGACGATGGCCACGGCCACGCCCCGACGCTTGACCTTCCAGCGCTGCAGGAGCACCACGGCCGGGTTGAGCAGCAGCGAGATGAAGCCCGCCACCATCATGTACAGGATGATCTCGCGCAGCTTGTAGACCAGCTTGGCGGCCAGGTACACACCCACCACCACGCCGATCGTCGTGATGATGGCGAGAAGAGGTACCCCCCGCTCCGCAGCCGCGTCCCACAGCCGGGCGCGGCGGGAATCGGGCAACCCCTCATCCGGCATCGGTCCAGCATGGCAGCTTGAGCCACAGCGAACGTGCCAGCATGAGGAGATGCGGGGTCAGAGCCACGCCTCCCGGCCACGCCGGCGCTTACGAAGAGAGGTCAAGTGGACGATCACCGCGGTCGTCCTCGTCCTGGTGGTCGAGTTCCTGGTGTTGCCCCGTCTGGGCGGGCTGGGCCCGGCACTCCACCGGATCTCCAACATCAACATCGCCTACGTCATCGCCGGACTGATCCTCGAGGCGGCCGCCTTGGCCGCCTACGCCCAGCTCACCCACACGGTGCTCTCTCCGGGGGCCCCGGCTCGGTGGCGGCTCCTGCGCATCGACCTGTCCAGCCTGGCTCTCAGCCACGTTGTCCCGGGGGGCACGGCGCCGGGGGTGGGGCTCTCCTACCGGCTTCTCTCGCAGTCCGGGGTACGGGCGGCCGATGCCGGGTTCGCCCTGGCCATGCAGGGTGTGGGTTCGGCCGTGGTCCTGAACGTTCTGTTCTGGCTGGCCCTCATCGTGTCGCTGTTCACCAACGGCTTCCACCCTCTCTACACCTACGCGGCGGCCGCCGGCACCCTCTTGATGGGGTCCTTCGCGGCGGTCATCGTGGCGCTCACCAAGGGTCGGCGCCGAAGCATCGAGGTCGTCCGACAGTGGGCGGACCACGTGCCCTTCCTGAACGGCGACCGCCTGGCCGAGGGCGTCCAGCGCGTGGCCGACCGACTGAAGGACTTGGCCGGACAGAAGGAGCTGTTGCGGCAGGCGGTCCTGTGGGCGGCGGCCAACTGGCTCCTCGACGCCGCCTGTCTGTTCGTGTTCGTCATCGCCCTCCACAGCTACATCTCGCCCATCAATCTCCTGGTGGCCTACGGCCTGGCCAACATCCTGGCCGTCATCCCCATCACCCCGGGGGGACTCGGCATCATCGAGGGCATCCTCATCCCGGCCCTCCACGGTTTCGGCGTCCCGTTGTACGTGGCCGGTCCGGCTGTCCTCGGCTACCGGGTCGTCAACTTCTGGCTCCCCATTCCCGTGGGTGGTGTCAGCTACCTGTCGCTACGGTTCGAGTCCGTCAGCTGGCGCCAGCGTCTGAGCAGTGCGCGTGAGGAGATGGTCGAACATCCGTCCCAACCGTCGTGGAACGGCGCCAAGCCCGCCCGTCGGCCTTCGGGAACCCGGGATCGCGCTCGCAGCGCCGAGAACGACATTCCCCTCACCAACGAGAGCGGTCTCACCAACGAGAGCCACGTCGACTCCCCGGGTGTCGCCGCCCCCCAGATCGCCGATGCGACCGATCCACCGGACCCCGACGCCGCGGCCGAGACACCGTCGCACCACGAACGGGGTGCGGCCGGCTGAAGCCCCTCAGGCCGGAGCCACCCCGAGGGTCTCCGGCTCCCGTCGGCGGCGGGCCCTGTCGCGCGCCAGTTCCTGCAGCCGGTGCTGGACGCTCGTACCCTCGAGAGGGGGGACCCGGCTCCAGGTGCCGGTGGGACCGAGGACCCAGGAGTTCGTGTCGTCGGCCAGGTTGAGATCGAGGACCTCGAGGACCCGTGCCTGCAGTTCCACGTCGGTGACGGGGAAGACCACCTCGATCCTCCGGTCGAGGTTGCGCTCCATCAGGTCGGCGGATCCGAGCAGAAGCGTGAGCGGACGCTCGTCGGTGCCGCCGAAGCGGTAGATGCGCGAATGCTCGAGGAAGCGCCCCACGATGGATCTGACCCGGATCGTCTCCGACAGGCCGGGCACGCCGGGACGCAGACAGCACACCCCGCGCACCACCAGATCGATGGGGACGCCGACAGCCGACGCCCGGTAGAGGGCGTCGATGACGTCGGGGTCGGTGAGTCCGTTCACCTTGATGGTGATCCGGCCCGACTCTCCGGCGGTGGCCTCCTCATCGATGTACTCCAAGATGCGGTGACGCAGCGCCACCGGCGCGACGATCAGCTTGCGATACTGGGCGTAACGGCTGTAACCGGTGAGGAAGTTGAAGAGATCGCCGACATCGGCGCCCAGCTCGGGATCGGCCGAGAGCAGACCCAGATCCTCGTACTGCCGCGCCGTGCGTGGGTTGTAATTGCCCGTCCCGAGGTGACAGTAACGGCGGATGCCGTCGTCCTCACGACGGACCACGAGGGCCGCCTTGGAGTGGGTCTTCAGACCGACCAGGCCGTAGACGACGTGGACACCGGCCTCCTCCAGGGCGCGGGCCCACAGGATGTTGTTCTGCTCGTCGAAACGCGCCTTCAGCTCCACCACGGCGGCGACCTGCTTGCCCGATTCGGCCGCCTGGATCAACGAGGCCACGATCGGGCTGTCGCCCGACGTCCGGTACAGCGTCTGCTTGATGGCGAGCACATCCGGATCGAGAGACGCCTGCGAAATGAAGGCCTCGACCGACGTGGTGAAGGAGTCGTAGGGGTGGTGGACGAGCACGTCCCGCTCGCGCAGCACCGCGAAGAGGTCCGAGGGCTCGTTGCCGGCGTTGGCCAGGCGGGGGGCCGTCATGGGCGCCCACGCCTCTTCGTGGAGCTCCGGCCGATCGAGGGCGTGCACGGCCCACAGGCCCCCGAGGTCGAGCGGAGCGGCCGTCTCGTAGAGATCCCCGGGACCCAGGTCGAGCTCGTGGACCAGCATGTCGCGAGTGTCGGGCGACATGTCGGCCGCCACCTCGAGGCGCACGGCACGGCCGAAGCGGCGACGGCGAAGCTCCATCTCGACGGCCACGAGGAGGTCGTCGGCCTCGTCCTCCTCGAGGGCCAGGTCGGCGTTGCGGGTGACGCGGAAGGCGTAGTGCTCCCCTATGACCATGTCGGGAAAGAGGGTGGCCAAATGGGCGGCGATGATCTGCTCCAGGGCGACGAACCGTTCCCCGTCGGGCATGACCACGAACCGGGGCAGAAGCGGCGGCACCTTCACCCTGGCCACCCGCTCCTCGCCGGTGACGGGATCACCGACCCGCACGATCATGTTGAGCGACAGGTTCGAGATGTAGGGGAAGGGATGGCCGGGGTCGACCGACAGCGGCGTGAGGACGGGGAAGATCTGGCGCTGGAAGACGTCGACCAGGTAGTCACGGTCATCGTCGTCGAGCGACGACCAGTCCGACAGCCTGATGCCGGCCTCGGCCAGATCGGGGGCGATCTGGTCCACGAAGATGTGCGACTGTCGGTCCACGAGCTCCGACACCCGGGCGCCGATGGCCTTCAGGGTGTCGTTCGGACGCAGGCCGTCAGCGGACCGGGCCCGGAGTCCGGCGTCGACCTGGTCCTTCAGCCCCGCCACCCGCACCTGGAAGAACTCGTCGAGACCCTCCGAGAAGATGGCCAGGAACTTGACCTTCTCGAGCAGGGGCGTGTGTCCGTCCTCGGCCAGCTCGAGCAGGCGCGCCCCGAACTCGAGCCACGAGAGCTCCCTGTTCGTGAAGCGCTCGGGCCCCAGCTCGGAGATGGGATCCTCGGGCGGACCGCCCGACGTCTTCAGCCTGACAACCGGCTCACTACCCGTGGGAGCGGTGCCACCGGAGGCGACGTTCCGAGTGGCGCGCGGGAGCGGATCGGTCTGCACTGCCTTCCAGGTTACCTGAGCCCGGAGCTCCTACTCCTCACGGCGGTAGCGCAGAAGGCTCATCAATTCGGGATCCAACCGGGCGTCGAGCAGCGACACGAGTCCTTCGTCGAGGCTCCCCGACGCCCCCGGTACATACCGATCGCGGTCGACCGGACCCACGCTGTTCCACCCGGGCCCGACGCGGGACGTGATGTCCACCGCAGACCGGTGGCGTCGCGTCGTCGCGAAACGTTGCCTGAAGCGGTCGAGCTCACGGCCGACGTCGGCCAGGACGTCTTCGTAACGCACGACGAGCACCTGGTGCGTGCTCTGCGCCTCGACCCAGCTTGCCGTGGCCTTGTTCCACGCGTCGATGGGATTCCTCGCATCCCAGGCCGCGGCCAGTTGCGGGTGCGACACCGGGGCGGAAGCGAACGCAGTGACGGTGGGAGCCGCGGTACGTCCCCGGAGAAGCTCCCAGTTGTAGAAGGACTCCACCCACGTGTACGGACTCTTCACGACCACCACGTACACGACACCGGTGGCGTCGCTGATGGGTCCGTGTTTCCAACCACCTCGCTCGGGCCCGAGAATCTGGACGAAAAAGTTCTCACCGATCAGGGCGGACACGTAGTTCGTCCCCGTGCGGAGCAGGCCATGAACCTTGACGGTGCGGCGACGCGACCGCAACAGCTGTCGAGGATCGCCCCGCCACTCGAGCAGAGCGCGCCACTGAGACCGTGCCAATCCCCACCCCTACTCGACCGCCCGCGCATCCACGGCGGCAACGAAGGTGGCTGATCGTAGCGCGCCACCCCCGGCTCACTCCCGAGGCCGCACGACCTCCCCGGCCGCACCACCAACCGCCGGGCGGACCGGCGAGGCCGGTAGGCTCACGCCCGGTGCCCACCCTGCTCAGCCGCCGGCTTCCCGGGCAGGACGTCCGGGCCTCGGGACCGAACGCCCGACGGCGCACCGAGCTCGGCCTGCTCATCCTGAGCGCCCTGATCATCGTGGCCGCCTACGTGCTGGCAGCCGCCGGCACGACGGCCAAGATCCCCGCCGACCTCGGTCCGTTTCTGGCCATCGTGCTCGGCCTGGCATTGGCCGCCCACGTGGCCAACCGTATCTACGCCCCCGACGCCAACCCCGTCCTTCTTCCGCTCGTCTCGCTGTTGAACGGTCTGGGCTACGTCATGATCGCCCGGATCGGTCCCCTCCACTTCGCCACCGCCCAAGCAGGGTGGACCGCTGTGGGCATCGGGGCCTACATCATCACCCTGATGGTCGTCCGGCGTTCGCGTGACCTCGACCGCTACCGCTATCTGCTTCTGCTCGGCGCCGTCGTCCTCATCCTGTCCCCGCTCGTCCCCCATCTCGGCGCTCCCGTCACCACCGCGGGTGGATCGGTCAAGCTCTGGGTGCACGTCGGACCCCTGAGCGGCCAGCCCGTCGAGCTGGCCAAGTTGGCTCTCTGTATCTTCTTCGCCTCGTACTTCGCCGAGAAACGGGAGCTGCTCTCGGTCCCCACCTACCGGCTCGGCAATCGCCTGGTCCTCGACCCTCGTCCCCTCGGACCCATCCTCGTGGCCTGGGGCTTCGCCATGCTCGTCCTGGGGGCCGAACGTGACATCGGCTTCGCCCTGCTGATCTTCGTCCTCTTCATCGCCATGCTGTGGCTGGCCACGGGTCGCGGCGCCTACGTCGTCATCGGACTCGTCATGTTCGCGGTCGGGGCCCTCGTGGCCAGCCACCTCTTCGTCCAGGTGGATGCCCGGGTGGAGAACTGGCTCCATCCCTGGAGCCGCGTCGACCTGACGACGGGATCGGGTCAATTCGTCCAGGGCCTCTACGGCATGGGCACCGGGGGCCTCACCGGCACCGGCCTCGGCTTCGGCCTCCTCGGCAACTCCGTCCATCCGATCATTCCCGAAGTCAACTCCGACTACATCTTCGCCGCCTTCGGCACCGAGATGGGACTTCTCGGAACCACCGTCATCGTGTTCGCCTTCACCCTGATCGTCGGCGCCGGCCTGCGCATCGCCCAGACAGCGCGCTCGGAGTTCGCCAAACTGCTCGCCGCCGGGCTCACCGTCATCCTCGGCCTGCAGGCCTTCTTCATCATGGCCGGGATCGTCGGGGTGCTCCCGTTCACCGGCCTCACCCTGCCGTTCATGGCCTACGGCGGTTCCTCCCTGGTGGCCAACTACGTCCTCATCGCGCTCTTCATGCGCATATCCGACGAAGGTGAGCGCGCCACCGTGGCGGCGGCGGCCACCGCCACACCGGTGGCACCGGAGGACGGGACTCGGTCGGGCTAACCGGCCGTGGGGGCGTCGGTGGACCCATCGGTGTCGTCCGCGTCCGTGGGCCGTGCGACAGCCGTGGTGGCCGACGGTTCGGCCTCCGCCACCGGTGGGTCGGTCGGATCGAACACCCAGTCGGCGACGAGGACCGGTGTCGGCATGCGCTGCCGCAGGACGAGCGCCAGCGCGTCGGACGGACGACAGGCAATGACCTGGCGCCCGCGCGGGCCCACCGTGTCGAGCTCGGCGAAGTAGGTGCGTCCCCGCCGGGCCGTGATCCGTACCGCTTCGAGCTGCACCGCGTGACGCTCGAGGACGTCGGTGAACAGCGCGTGAGTGAGCGGGCGTGGCGTGGAGAGACCCCGCCAGGCGAAGGCGATGGCGTTCCCCTCGGCCATCCCCACCGGGATGGCGAGCTCCCGCCACGGTGCCACCGCTTCGTGCACGAGGACCTCGGGATGCTCCCCCGGCATCTCCATCCGCACACCCGCCACCACGGCCAGGCGCCAGGTCCCGGGGTCGAGCCCGACCGGTGCGCCGTCCTCGCTCGCCCCGGTCCCCGGTTCCGTCATCGTTGGCGCCGGAGATGCACCGACAGGGCGATGCCCACGGCGCAGAAGAAGGCCAGCGTGGCCGACCCGCCGTAGCTCAAGAAGGGCAGGGGGATGCCGGCCACGGGCATGATCCCCATCGACATCCCGGCATTCTCGAAGGCGCTGAAGGCGATGAAGGTGAAGGAACCCACGGCCAGGAGTCGCCCGAAGGCGTCGTGCGACGTCTGCGCAGCCCGCAGGAGCCTCAGCGAGACGATCCCGAGCAGCAGCAGCACACTGGCGGACCCCACGAACCCCAGCTGCTCCCCCACGGCCGAGAAGATGAAGTCCGTCTGCTGCTCCGGCACGTACTGCAGGTTCGTCTGGGGTCCGTGGAAGAGGCCCTTGCCGAACAAGCCCCCCGAGCCGATGGCGGCCACCGACTGATGCAGGTTGTAGGTGCTCCCCTGCAGGTCCTTGCTCTGGTGCAGGAAGCTGACGAGGCGGTCGACCTGGTACGACTTGAGCAGGCCCAGGTGCACGATGGCGAAAGCCCCGAGCACCGTTCCCCCCAGGAGCAGGACGAGAAACCGGTTGGGGATGCCGGCTACCACCAGCATCACGAGCAGGACGACGCTCATCACGATGGCGCTGGCCAGGTCGGGCTGCTTGGCCACGAGCAGGATGGGCACGGCCGCCAGGGCCAGGACCTTGCACAGGTCGCGGCCGTCGAGACCCTCGGGGCGCCGGGCGCAGAAGGTGGCCACGGCCACGATGAGCACGGGAATGGCGAACGACGAGGGCTGGATCTGAATCGACGAGCCGATCTGGATCCACCGGGTGGCGCCCAGCTGGCGCGAGCCGATGGGCGTGAACATGGCGAGCAGGGCGAGCACGATCCCCACGTAGAGCACAGCGCTGGCGTGCTCCAGCCAGTGGTAGTCGAGGGCGGCCACTACCACCATGGCCACCACCCCCACCATCACGAAGGCAGCCTGACGGTTCAGGTAGTAGTGCGGACTGGCCCCTTCGAGCAGGAGCTTGGACCGCGTCGAGGAATAGACGATGACCACGCCGATGGCGGCGACGACGAGCGTGGTGGCCACCAACGCGACGTCGGCCCGGAGGACCAGGGGCCGACCGGGCGACGGGCGGTGGGGGAGAAACGTGCTCACCAAGGTGCTCCGGCGGACCAGAATACCGGTCGTGTCCCCCGGCGCCACCCCACCACTCGTCGCCGCACAGGGCTGGCTCTACGACCTTCTGGTGTGGGTAGGGGTCGACCACCACACCGCCGGGCACCTCCAGCAGGTGGTCGTGAAACCGGTCGCCGTCGCGGTGATCCTCCTGGTGGCGCTGGCCGTCGGATGGTTCGGCAGCCGGATCATCAGACGATGGATCGGGGCCGTGGCCCGCCGTGCGGCGGGACGCGCCGACTCACCCCGGGCGGCCGCCCGGGCGGTGACCATCACCGCCATGGTGGCCAACGTCTGGCGCGTGGTCATCGGGTTGATCGCCATCTTCGTCGCTCTCGGGGCCATCGGGATCAACCTGACCCCGCTGCTGGCCGGGGCCACCGTCGTGGGCGCCACCATCGGCTTCGGTGCCCAGAGCATGGTGCGCGACCTGCTGGCCGGCTTCCTGCTCATCATCGAGGGCCAGTTCGACATCGGCGACACCCTCACGGTCGGATCCACGTCGGGCACCGTCGAGGACCTCAGTCTGCGCGTCACCCGCCTGCGCGGCGTCGACGGCACCATCTGGTTCGTACCCAACGGGGAGATCCGCACGCTGGCCAACCTCTCACGCGGCCGGGCCGAGGCCATGGTGGACGTCCCGGTGCCGGCGGTGGCCGACGTCGACCTGGTCCTCCGCGCCGTGACGGAGGCGGCCGACACCGTCGCCGGCGACCCCCGCTACGCGGGGTCCTGTCTGACCGCGCCACGGGTATGGGGGGTCGTGGCCAGCGCCGCCGACACGCTCACGACCCGCGTCTCGGTGAGGACGAGCTCGGCCGAGCGCGACCGCATCGCCCGGGCTCTGCGCGAGGAGGTGGCCCGGCGTCTGCACGCCCTCGACGTCTTCGTGCCGCCGGGTGTGGCACCGTCGGGCCCCGAGCCCCCCTCACCGCCACGGCAGCCCTGACCGGTGACTCAGGTGGTATCACCTGCGTCGCCGCAGGTGGTATCCGGCTTCCCGTGGGCGCCGGCACCGGGCGATAGTGACGACGGGGGACCTCGGCTGCGCACCCCTGCGCGGTGACGGGCACTGCCTCCCACGAGTGGAAGGGGTTCCCAACGATGCGGGGTCGTCAGTGGAAAGCCAAGCTGGGATCGGTGGCACTCGCGCTCTCGTGCGTGGCGATGGGCATCGCCGGCACGGCCGCCCCGGCCGGGGCCGCGGGTCCGGCGTGCACGTTCAACAACTCGTCGACGCCGATCGTGACCGACGTCTCGGCCGGGAGCAAGGTGGCGATCAAGTGCACGGGCCTACCGGCGTTGCACCCCTATCTGGTCCTCCAGGCGAGCCTCCTCATCGGCATCGACCCGAAGGCGGCCGCCCTCTTGTCGGGAGGATCCCTGGGGCTCGGCACCCTCGAGGCCGCCCTGGCCGCCTTACCCGAGATCGACGCCGCATCCATCACACCACTGCTCTCGGACCTGAGCGGCAGCCTCAATTTCACCTACACGGTGCCGACCTTCCAACCCACGGACCCGAACGCCTCGTGTCCACCGAGCACCGCCGAGATCAATGCCGGGCTGATCGGTTGCGCTCTGGCCATGGTCGATGTGACCACACAGAAGCCGGTGGCGGCCGGGAGCGGCATCCTGGAGTACGCCGGAGACCCGTTCCTCCCGCCCAATCCGACGCTGGCCTTCTCGGCCAAGAAGGCGACGCCCGGCCAGCAGGTCACCGTCTCCGACAAGCACGGAGCGACGACCTACTGGTGGCTGGCCACCCTGGCGTCGCTCGAAGCGCTACTCGGGGGTGGCGCCGCTCCGACACCAGTCATCAGTGTGGACTTCATCGGCAAGCACGGCGTGCAGGTGGCGGCGACGAACAACGTGACCGTCTCGCCGGCGAGCTACGACGGCACGACGCTCACCCCCCCGATTCTCTCCGGCACGTTCACGGTGCCCGCGGGTGTGACCGGTCTCCAGAAAGTCCTGGTCCAGTACGCCGCCGACCTGTCCGGAATCAACACGGCGGTCGGCGTCGAACATCCACTGAAGGTCTAGCCGCACTCACAGCGTCCCGCCGCACGGCCGGCCATCGGGCGTGCCGAGGGGGAGGCGGTCAAGATGCTCCGACCGGCGGGTGACCCCCGCTGCCCGCCGGTCGGAGCCGATCGCCCCCTCGAGGGGGTTCCCGTCGCCGACCGTCACCGACCGCCGGCGGCCGCCCGTTCCTGACGAGCAGCCGCCCACATGGCCTCGACGGGAGCCGGTTGTCCGGTCCACCGCTCGATGGCCAGTCCGGCCTGGTGCACGAGCATGCCCAGGCCGCCGACCGTCTCGACCCCCCGGCTCCGGGCCGCGGCCAGGAGAGGGGTGACCGCGGGGTGGTAGACGATGTCCGCCACCACCTGGCCCTTGTGCAGGAGGGCGGGGTCGAAGGGTACCGACCGGGCGTCGGAAGCGGGTTGGCCGGCGGGAGGCGTTCCGCCGGCGGCCATGCCCACCGGCGTGGCCTGGACCACGAGTTCGGCCCCCCCGACGTCGGCCTCCGACCCCACCCGGCCGCACCCACCGGCCAGAGCGGCCGCCTCGGTGGCGCGCGCCGGCGTCCGGTTCACGACGACCACCTCCAGGGCGCCGGCCCCGGCCAGGGCCAGGACCACGGCCCGGGCCGCGCCGCCGGCGCCCACCACCACACATCGTCGCCCGGCCGGATCGAACCCCACCGAGCGCCGCAATGCCTCCACGAATCCGGCACCGTCGGTGGAATCCCCCACCAGGCGGCCGCCCGTCTGCGTGACGCAGTTCACCACCCCGAGACGCTGTGCCACGGCGGTGCGCTCGTCGACCAGGGCGGCGGCGTCCTGCTTGTGGGGCATGGTGACCGAGAGACCGACGATGTCGAGGGCGCGCATCCCGGCCAGGGCGTCGGCCACCCGTCCGGCCGCCACCGGGAAGGCCACCGACACCCAGTCGAGCCCCAGCGCGTCGAAGGCGGCGTTGTGCAGCAGCGGCGACAGCGAGTGCCGCACGGGATCCCCGATGACACCCACGACCGACGACGCCGCCGACGGCCACCGGGGCGATCGCCGCTCGACCGGACCGCCGGTCACGCGATCCCCCGGCTCCGGGCCAGCGCCTCGGCCGCCAGCTGCCCGGCGAAGGTGTCGGAGAACGTCTCCGTCCCGTCACGTGCGGTGAGCTCGAAGTAGAGCCAGTCCCCCGCCGGGGGATGCAGAGCGGCCCGCAGCGCCGGCGTCGAAGGGAAGCAGATCGGGGTGGGCGTGAGGCCCGTGTGCAGGTACGTGTTGTACGGCGTGGGGGTCGTCTCGTCGCTCGGGGTCACCGGTCCGCCGTCACGTCCCTCGGCGTAGAGGACGGTGGAGTCCATCTGCAGGGGCGTGCCCCGGGCGAGACGGTTGTAGATCACCCGTGCCACCGGTCCCACGTTGCCGGCGGTCGCCGTGGCGCTGTCGCCCGGCGAGATGGCCTCCTTCTGGACGATGGACGCCACCGTGATCGCCTGGTAGGGCGTCACGCCCTCGGCCGCCGCCGCCGCCGAGAGGCCCACGGTGGTGGCCTCGGCGTCGAAACGGTCGATCATCTGTCCGAGCAGATCGGTCACGGTCTCCCCCGGCACCACGATGTAGGTGCCGGTGCCCAGGAGGCCGTCGAGGTTGTCCGATCCCGGCGCCTCCCACGGCGACCGACGGGTCCCCGACGTCACGTCGGCCACGAAGCCGGCCCCCGAGAACCGCGGCACGTCCGCCCCGACCTCCCGGGCCAGCTCCGCCACCGTCGTGCCGGCGATCACGGGCACGGCGAACACGTCGGGCCCGGCCGCCAACGCATCGCGGACGGCACCGAAACTCTGGTGGCGTCGCATCTCGTAGCGTCCCGCCTGCACTGTGGGCGTCCCGTGCAGGAGCAGGAAGACGCGAAAGGCGAGGGAGCTCCCGACCACCTGCCGGCGGACCAGGGTGGCGGTCACGGCCGACACCGAGGAGCCCCCGGTCACGTCGACGATCACGGCCGGCCCGGGCGGGCCCTCGTGCACCTGGCCCTCGTACCAGACAACACCGGCGATGAGGACACCGATGGCGGCCACGGCCAGGACCAGCAGCGCCGCCCGCACCGGGTGACGGCGCCGCCGGGGCCTTCCCGGCCCCGGCGGTGGGCCGACGGAGTCCTCAGGCGGCACCGTCACCGGCTCACCTCGCCGGACGTCGGGCATCGAGCCATGTCTGGAGCAGCACGGCCGCCGCCGCCTGGTCGACCACCCGCCGACGTGTGCGCCCGGAGCGCCCGGCGGCGGCCAGCGCCCGCTCGGCGCTCACGGTGGTCAAGCGTTCGTCGAAGGTCTCGACATCCACCCCTTCGGGGGCGAGGAGAGCCCGCAGGGCGGTGGCCTCCTCCTCGGCGGCGACCGCCGCCCGGCGCCGGCGACCGTCGAGGCTCAGGGGCAGCCCCACCACCAGATGGCCCGCCCCCGCCTCGAGGACGGCGGCCACCACCGAGGCCCGGTCGGCGTCGGGATCGCCGCTGCGCTCCACGGTGCACCGCGGCGAGGCCAGGGTGCCGGTGCCGTCGGAGACGGCCACGCCGATACGGCGCGAACCCAGGTCGACGGCGGCCACGCGCACGGGCTCAGGCGCCGGCGAGCGTGCGGCGCGCCTCGGCCAGCATGTCGTCGATCTTGGCCACGTCGCGCCCACCGGCGACGGCCAGCTCGGGCGACCCCCCGCCGCCCCCGCCGGCCAGCGCGGCCAGCCGCTTGACCGTGGCCCCGGCGTCGACGGTCCCGCCCGAGGCCACGGCCAGCGCCACCTTGGTCCCCTCGGGCGTGCCGGCCACCACGGCCAGGGCCGGTCCCCGACGGACGATGGCCTGGGCCAGGTCGCGCAGCTCGTCGGGCGCCAGGTTGTCGACCCGCGCCACCACCGTCCCCTCCGGGGCCGTCGCCGCCAGCTCGGCCGCCCGGGCGTCGAGGGAGGCGCCCCGGAGGCGCTGGAGCTCCTTGTCCGTCTGCTTCTGGCGCTCGACCAGGCGCTCGAGGGCCTCCACCACCCCGTCGGGCTCGACCCGCAGCATCCGGGCCGCCTCGGCCAGCACACCCTGGCGCTGCTCGACCAGGGCGAGCGAGCCCGCCCCCGTCACCGCCTCCAGTCGCCGGGTGTTCGACCCGATCGAGCCCTCGGACACGATGGTCACCGGGCCGATCATCCCCAGGGCGGTGACGTGCGTCCCCCCGCACAGCTCGGTCGACCGGGCACCGGCACGCACCACCCGGACCCGTTCGCCGTACTTGTCGCCGAAGAAGGCCAACGCCCCCATGGCCTCGGCCTCCGCCCGCGACGTCTCGATGACGTCGACGGCGTCGTCGAGAAGCACCTGGGCGTTGACCACGTGCGCGACCTCGGTCAATTCCTCGGGCCGCACCCCCTCGTGGTGCGAGAAGTCGAAGCGCAGCCGGTCGGGCGCCACCAGGGAACCCTGCTGGCGGACGTGGTCACCGAGCACCTGGCGCAGCGCCGCGTGCAGCAGGTGGGTGCCGGTGTGGTTGCGCCGGGTGGCGTCGCGGCGGCCGGCGTCGATGGCGGCCAGGGCGTCCTGTCCGGGGAAGATCTCGCCCTCGATCACGGCCCGGTGGACGATCAGCCCCGCCACCACGCTCTGGGTGTCGCGTACCATGGCCCGGCCCGTCTCCGTGGTGATGACCCCGGTGTCGCCCACCTGGCCCCCGGACTCGGCGTAGAAGGGGGTCCGGTCGAGCACGATCTCGGCCGTCCCCGGCTCCGACCCGTCCATGACGGCCACCACGGTGGCCGGGTCCTGGGAGTGCAGGTAGCCGGTGAAGACGGTGGGGCCGGCGCTGTCGAGCAGGTCGCGGTACACGGCCTCCTCACCGGCCGAGACCCGCCGGGCGCGCGCGTCGGCCCGGGCCCGTTGGCGTTGGGTGGCCATGGCCCGTTCGAACCCCTCGGCGTCGACCTCGGCGCCGGCCTCGGCCGCCATCTCCATGGTGAGTTCGATGGGGAAGCCGTGGGTGTCGTGGAGCCGGAAGGCGACCTCCCCCGACACCCGGCCGGAACCCGAGGACAGCTCCTCCTCCAAGATGGCCGATCCCGAGGCGAGTGTCCGGCGGAAGCTCCCCTCCTCCCGTTCGACGGTGGCCTGGATGAGGTCGAGCTCCTCGACCAGGACGGGGTAGGCCGGGCCGAGCACGGCGGCGACCGCCGCCACCAGGCCCGGGGTGATGGGCTCGATGGCCCCGAGCTGGAAGGCCCGGCGCACGGCCCGGCGGATCACCCTCCGCAGGACGTAGCCCCGGCCGTCGTTGGAGGGCAGGACGCCGTCCGCCACCAACATGGCCATGGCCCGGGCGTGGTCGGCCAGGATCCGCAGCGCCACGTCGCGGTGGGGATCGTCGCCGTAGCGCACCTGTGTCAGATCCTCGGCCGCGGCCAGGACGGGGCGCACCAGATCGGTGTCGTAGAGCGACTCCACCCCCTGGACCACGGGCAGGTTCCGCTCGAGACCGGCCCCGGTGTCGATGTTCTTGGTGGGCAGGTCCACGAGGGACCCGTCGGCCAGACGGTTCGACTGCATGAACACCAGGTTGTAGATCTCGACGTACCGCTCCTCGCCGCCGCGGGCCGGGCCCCCGGGGTCCCCGTAGGCCTCGCCGCGGTCGTAGAAGAGCTCCGAGCACGGGCCGCAGGGACCCGTCTCCCCCATCCCCCACCAGTTGTCCTCGCCCAGGCGCTGGATCCGGGCCCCGGGAAAGCCCACCCCGTCGCGCCAGATGGCCTCGGCGTCGTCATCGGACTCGTGGACGGTCACCCACAGACGGTCGCCGTCGATCCCCAGCACCTCGGTGAACAGGGTCCAGGCGAAGGGGATGGCGTCGGCCTTGAAGTAGTCGCCGAAGCTGAAGTTCCCGAGCATCTCGAAGAAGGTGCAGTGCCGCATGGTGGTGCCCACGATGTCGATGTCGACGGTCCGGAAACACTTCTGCACCGACGTCGCCCGACGCCACGGCGCCGGCTCGTCGCCGGTGAAGTAGGGCTTGAACGGCACCATCCCGGCGATGGTGAAGAGCACCGTCGGGTCGTGGGGGATCAGGCTGGCCGACGGCACCACCACATGCCCTCGCTCCGCATAGAACCCGGTGAAAGCCGAGCGGAGCTCGTTGGCATCCATCGAATCGATGCTACCGGCCCCCCGACGTCCCCCGGTGTCCGTCGACCACCGAGAGGCACCGGCCCGACGCCGGTGCCGGGGCGGGCGGCCCTACCGCCTCTGACCGCGTCCTTCGAGGTCGCGGCGCAGTTCGTGCTCCCGGCGCTGCGCGGCCCGCCGTCCCGCGTCGACGGACTGCCGCACCCGCCCGGCGGTCGTCCGCGCCCCCTGGTCGACGAGGGTGACGGCCCCACCGACGATCTGGACGGGCCGCATCCGCTGCGCCAGGCGGTCGAGACGGTGCCGGACCCACACGGTGGCCCCGCCCCCGGCCACGGCTCCCACCCCCATCCACATCAGGCGCCGGGTCACTGCCGCACCCGGCTCCGTCGATGGCGCCGCGGTGCCGTGGTTGTCGCCACCATCGACGCGCCCGCATCGGGATCCTCCCGACGGGCGGCGGGGTGACGCCGCGCCGGCACGTCCGGACCTCCCCGACCCACCAGCCGGCGGAGGGCGGCCCCGGTCCCGGTGCCGAAGGCGAGCACCTTCACCACGGGGTTGGCGAAGGCCCGGTAGGCCAGGCGCGAGGCCGAGTCCACCGTGGCCGACACGGACTCGGCCGACCCGAGGACGTCGCCCACCCGCACCATCTCGGTGGCGGCCTCCTCGACCACCACGCGCGCCTCGCGGACGAGCGGCACCGTCTCGCGCTGCAGCTCCCCCACCGTCTGGCGCAGCTCACGGACCCGGCGCCCGAGGACGACCACCGCCACCAGGGACGCCACCGCCGCCAGGAGGGCGGCACACGATGCGACCAGCACGGCGACGTGGTCGGCGGACATGGTCAGCCCATCCTACCGATGGTCAGGATCCCCCCACGCCCACCATGGGGGCCACCAGCCGGTGGCCGCCCATGGACCCGGCGAAGACGGCGTGGCCGAAGGCGAAGATCCCCCCGTCCGAGGCCACCAGCCAGTAGCCCCCGCCCCCGAACGGGGTGGCCATGCCCACCACCGGCTTCCTGAGCCGGGTGGCGCCCATCGATCCGTAGAAGCCGGCGTCGCCGAAGGCGAAGATCCCGCCGTCCGAGGCCACCAGCCAGTACCCCCCGCCGTCGGGGGTGGCCGCCATCCCCACGATGGGGGCGCTCAGGCGGTGGCTCCCCATGGACCCGTAGAAGCCGGCGTCGCCGAAGGCGAAGACCCCGCCGTCCGAGGCCACCAGCCAGTAGCCCCCGCCGTCGGGGGTGGCGGCCATCCCCACCACCGGCCGGACCAGGCGATCACCGCCGGTGGACCCGGCGAAGACGGCGTCGCCGAAGGCGAAGACCCCGCCGTCCGAGGCCACCAACCAGTAGCCCCCGCCGTCGGGGGTGGCGGCCATCCCCACCACCGGCCGGACCAGGTGGGCACCGCCGGTGGACCCATGGAACCGGGCGTCGCCGAAGGCGAAGATCCCCCCGTCCGAGGCCACCAGCCAGTACCCCCGTGACGAGGGGGTGGCCGCCATCCCCACCACGGGCCGGGCCAGGTCCACCCCGCCCAGGGACCGGTAGTAGCCGACGTGTCCGAACGTGAAGACGCCCCCGTCGGACGCCACCGTCCAGTACCCCCGGGGGCCGACGTAGGTGAAGTAGTTCCTCCCGTCGAACCCGAGGGCGTCGTCGGCCGTCCTCACCACCACCTCGGCCGTGTCCCATCCGCCGGTGGGCGACGCCGGGGTCCGCACGGTGACCGACGAGCCCGACACGGCCAGCACGGCGCCGGGGTTCCCGGGACCGAAGTCCACCTCCGTCACCGCCCCCAGGTTGGCCCCGGACACGACGACGGCGGTGCCGCCCCCCGCCGGTCCCGACCGCGTGCTCAACCCGCTCACGACCGGGCAGGCGCTCACCGGGGTCACCAGGTCGGGCACGAGGGCCGAGGCCACCGGGGACCCCAACCCGCTGGCCATGTCGTATCCGCTCGTCGCCGGGTAGTACGGACCCCCCGGTGTCCTCGGGGGGTCGCTCGGCGGGGACCCGGCCGGCTGGTCGTCACCCGACCGCACGTCGTTGAAAGGTGGCGTGCCGAGGCAGCCGGCCTGGTAGAGCGCCGGGTTGAGCAGCCCGATCCGTCCCGGCGGGGAGGGCACCGACGCATCGGCCAGGGCCGCCACCGACGCCCACAGCGGGGCGCCCATGCTCGTCCCGCCGACGAGCTGCCACCCCCCGGGTCCGCACGAGCAGAACGTGGCGTACCCCGTGGCCGGGTCGGCGTCGGCGGTCACGTCGGGCACCTCCCGGCACGAGACGGTCCCCGCTCCGGCGCTGAACGGACACGCCGGCGCACCCGTGTAGGGGTCGTCGGCCCTGGTGAAGGCGCTCTCCACGCCGGGCCCGAGCTGCCACGACGGCATCGTCCACCGGGTGGAGATCCCCCCGCCCCCGGTCCCCTCGAACGTCCCCGTGTTCCACACCGTCTCGGCCGGCGGCGGGCCGAGGGCACCGAGCTGCGTCCCCCCCACCCCCGTCGCCCAGGGCTGGCTGGCCGGGTCGTCCACCTCGAGTGAGGGGTCCTCGGACAACCCCGGGACGTTGCAGTCCTCGGACCCGGCGTCCCCCGCCGCGGCGGTGAAGGTCTGTCCCTGGGCGGCCGCCTCCTGCAGGAGGTTCGACTCCGACGCGATCTGGGCCGTCCCCGACAGCGGTTCGCACTCCCCCCAGCTGGTCGACAGGACCTGGGCGGCGTCCTGGTTAACCATGGCGGCGAGCACGTCGAGGGGACCGACCCCGAAGTTCCGGCCCACGTAGACGTCGATGTTCGCCTGCGGGGCCAGCCCCACCACCATCTCGATGTCGAGCGCCGACTCCCCCGACCCGGGCCCGGAATTCGGCGGCGTCCCGTCCACGCTCACGCCGGTGATCGTCGGTGACGGCGACGGGCTGTAGCAGGCTTCGAAGGCGGCGATGTCGCTCGGCTGGTAGGGCTCGAGCTCGTAGATGCCGACGGTGACGCCCTGGCCCTCGTCGTTCTGCGGCGCCCCGTACAGAGACGCCATCGAGTACGCCTGGGCCAGGTCGGTGGCCGTCGTCCCCGCCGCCTCCGCCGCACCGCACGGCGTCGGCCCCGTGTGGGGTTCGATCCCCGCCGCCCCACGCGGCGACGAGGCCCTCCCGCCGGGGGCGGACACGGGACGGGCGATCTGGGACACGGGCACGGCCAGGTCGTCGAGCCCGACGACCCCCTCGACCGCCCCGGCCAGGGCCCCGGGCACCTCCGGCGGGGCCGTCGGCTCGCGGACGAGACGCCCGCCGGGCAGGCGGTCCTCCTCGAATCCGACCCCGAAGGCGGCGGCCAGCCGGGCCGCCGACCCCGACACGGGTACGAGGAGGTCGTCGCGCGCCGTGGCCCCGAGGGTGAGACCCTCGCCGCGCAACCACGAACGCACGGCGGCCACGGCGGCGGCTCCCGGTCCGAAGCGGGCGGCAAATTCCCCCGGCGTCACGAAACGCCGGAACGACGGCGACCCGGGGGTGCTCACCGCCTGGTCGAACGCCTCGAGGGCGGCGGGGTCGGCGGGGCTCAGGGCCACGTCGACGGACAACCTCTCGGTGCCCGGCAGAGCGGAGACGGCCCTCGTCCCCGGGGGGAGGCGCTCGGGGCCCCCGGCCACCTTGACCACCACGGCGGACACCGGACCGCCCGCCCAGGCCGGCGGCGCCGGAACCCCACCGGAGGCGCCCGCCGCCGCACCGGCCACCACCGTCGCCACCATTCCGGCTCCCCGCCGCCATCGCCGACGCGCCGTCGGACCCGGCGCCCTCACGGGATCGACTCGTCGGGACCTGCCCGCCGGGCCCGCAGGCGCTCGGCCAGAGCCGCCTCGGCGCCGTGCCCACTGGGCTCGTAGTAGACGTGATCGGCCACCTCGGGGGGACGGTACTCCTGGGGCACCCATCCCCGGGGGTCGTCGTGGGGATACCGGTACCCCTTCCCGTGGCCCAGTGCCTGGGCCCCGGGGTAGTGGGCGTCGCGCAGGTGGCCGGGCACCTCCCCGCGCGGCCCCTCCCGCACGTCGGCCTGGGCCCGTCCGAGGGCCACCGCCACCCGGTTCGACTTGGGTGCCCCGGCCAGGTGGATGACGGCCTGGGCCAGGTTCAGCTGGGCCTCGGGCAGGCCCACGAATTCGACGGCCCGGGCCGCCGCGTCGGCCACCACCAGGGCCAGCGGATCGGCCAGACCGATGTCCTCGCTGGCCAGGATGACGAGACGCCGGGCGATGAACCGGGCGTCCTCACCGGCGTCGAGCATCCGGGCCAGCCAGTACAGCCCGGCGTCGGGATCGGACCCCCGGATGGCCTTGATCAGCGCGCTCGTCTGGTCGTAGTGGGAGTCCGGCCCCTGGTGCAGCAGCCGGCCCGCCCGGGCCCGACCCACGTCCCCGACCGTCACCGGCGCGTCGCCGGCCAGGGCCAGGGCCACCTCCAGCGTGCCCAGGGCGGCCCGGGCGTCGCCGTCGGCCACCGACACGAGCGCGGCCACGGCCTCGTCGGTGGCCGTGGCCCCCTCCGTCGCCAACGCTCGGCGCACCACCACGGAGATCTCGTGGTCGCCCAGCGCTTCCAGCCGCCACAGCGTCGACCGGCTGAGCAGGGGGGAGTTCACGGAGAAGAAGGGGTTCTCGGTGGTGGCCCCGATGAGGACCACCAGCCCGTCCTCCACCGCCGGCAGCAGGGCGTCCTGCTGCGCCTTGTTGAACCGGTGGACCTCGTCGATGAACAGGATCGTCCCCTGGCCCTGCTCCCCCAACCGCCGCCGGGCGTCGTCGATGGCCCGCCGGACGTCCGCCACCCCGGCGTTCACGGCCGACAGGGGCACGAACTCCTTGGTCGTCACCGTGGCGATCACCGAGGCCAGCGTCGTCTTCCCCGTCCCCGGCGGCCCCCACAAGATGGCCGAGGTGAGCCGGTCCCGCTCCACCAGGGCCCGCAACGGAGCCCCGGGGGCCACCAGGTGGCGCTGGCCGACGACCTCGTCGAGCGTCCTCGGGCGCATCCGGGCCGCCAACGGCCCGCCCGACGCCAGCCGACCGGCGGCCGCCGCCCCGAACAGGTCGGGCGCCGCCGGCCGGGACCTCGTCCCTCCTCCCCGATCGGCCACCCCGGTCCCTTTGTCCCCGGGTCGTCAGTCGGGTCGGGGCCCGGGGCGCAGGCCGAGCTCCCGCAGCACCGAGTCGGCCACCGCCTTGGGCGCTCCCGTCATGGGGTCGCTCCCGGACTGCGTCTTCGGGTAGGCGATCACCTCCCGGATGTTCCCCTCCCCCGCCAGCAGGGCCACGAAGCGGTCGATCCCCACGGCGAAGCCCCCGTGGGGCGGGGCCCCGTAGCGAAACGCCCCCAGCAGGAACCCGAAGCGGGCGTCGGCCTCCTCCGGGCTGATCCCGAGGGCGTCGAACACGGCGCGCTGGATGTCCTCCCGGTGGATACGGATCGACCCCGACCCGAGCTCCCACCCGTTCAGGACCAGGTCATAGGCCTGGGATCGCACGGCCAACGGGTCGCTCCCGATCAGCCCCAGGTCGTCGGGATGCGGCATCGTGAACGGATGGTGCGCAGCCACGGGCCGCCCGTCGTCGTCGACCCCGTCGAAGAGCGGGAAGTCCGTCACCCAACAGAAGCGGCGACCCCCCTCACCGATCGGCATCCGGCCCAGGTCGAGGCGCAGCGCCCCGAGCACGGTGCACGCCCGGGCCCACCTGTCGGCCACCGCCAGCACCAGGTCACCCCCGGTGGCGCCCGTCCCCCGCACCAGGGCCTCCCGTTCGGGGTCCCCCAGGAACTTGTCCAGGGGCGAGTCGACCGCCGCCGGTTCCTCCGCTGTCACCTTGAACCAGGCCAGGCCCTTCGCCCCCAGCTCCTTGGCCCGCTCGACCAGTCCGTCGAGACGGTTCCGGCCGAAGGACCCGCCGCCGGGCACCCGCAGCGCCTTCACGCACGGCGCGGCGAAGGCCCGGACGGCGGTGCCGGCGAAGGCGGCGCTCAGGTCGACGAGCTCCATCTCGAAGCGCAGATCGGGTTTGTCGGTCCCGAACCGGTTCATGGCGTCGTGCCAGGTGATCCGCTCCGCCTCTCCCGGAGCCTCCCCCACGGCCGCCTCGGTGGCGTCGGCCACCGCCTCGGTGATCACCGCCTGGATCTCCTCCTGCGTCACGAACGAGGCCTCGATGTCGAGCTGGGTGAACTCGAACTGCCGATCGGCCCGCAGATCCTCGTCGCGCAGGCACCGTGCCACCTGAAAGTACCGGTCCATCCCGCCCACCATCAGCAGCTGCTTGGCGATCTGCGGACTCTGGGGAAGGACGTAGAACGAGCCGTGGTGCAGTCGCGACGGCACCGCGAACTCCCGTGACCCCTCGGGCGTCGGCGTCCACAGCAGCGGCGTCTCGACCTCGCAGAAGCCCTGGCGCACCATGGCCGCCCGCATGGCCCCGACGGCCCGGGCCCGCAACCGGAGGTTCCTCTGCATCCGGGGCCGGCGGAGATCCACGTAGCGGTACCGCAGCCGCACGGACTCGTCGGTCTCGGCCCGGTCGTCCACCGGGAAGGGCGGGGGCTCGGCGCTCCCGAGCACCTCCACCGTGCACTCGACCACCTCGATCTCCCCCGTCTCGAGCTCGGCGTTCACCGTGCCCTCGGGGCGCTCCTTCACCGTCCCCTCCACGGACACCACCCACTCGCTCCTCACGTCCACGCCGCCGTCGACGACGCACTGGACGATCCCGGTGTGGTCGCGCAGGTCCACGAAGGCCAGGTGCTCCCCGTGGTCGCGCCGGCGCGCCACCCAGCCGCACAGCCGCACCTGCCGGCCGGCGTCGGCGGCCCCCAGCTCGCCGCACATGTGGGTCCGCATGCTGGTGGCCGTCACTCCGTCTTCCTCCACCCGGTCATCCGGCGCCCTGTCATCCGGCGCCCGGTCATCCGGCGCCGGACAGCCGGGTCAACCGGGCCACGATCTCCGCACGCGGCATCGTCTCCTGGGCGCCCTCGTCGCGCAGCGGTCGCACGGTGACCACTCCCGTCTCCAGCTCCTTGGCCCCGATGATCACGGCGTACCGCGCTCCCGATCTGTCGGCCTGCTTCAACTGGGATCCGATCGAACGGCCATCGTAGGCCCGCAGCGCCGTCAGGCCGGCCCGGCGCAGGCCGTCCACCAGATCGCGCGCCTCTTCCCCACCGGTCAGGTCGACGACGAAGACGTCGGCCGCCGGGGGATCGACGGCGAAGCAGCCTTCGGCATCACAGGCCAACAGGAGCCGCTCGACGCCGATCCCGAATCCGATCCCCGACGCCGGCGGCCCGCCGATGGCCTCGGACAGCCCGTCGTAGCGTCCGCCCCCGCCCACGGCGTTCTGGGCCGACTCGAGGGCGAGCCCGGCGAACTCGAACGTCGTGCGCGTGTAGTAGTCGAGGCCACGGACGAGCCGGGGCTCCATCCGGTAGGCGATCCCCAGCGCGTCGAGTCCTCCGCGCACCCGCGCCAGGTGCGCGGCGCAGGCCTCGTCCAGGAAATCGACCAGACGGGGGGCGTCCTCGGTCACGGCCCGGCACTCCGGCCGCTTGCAGTCGAGGACACGCAGCGGGTTGGCGGAGAAGCGGTCCCGGTGTTCGGAACACAATTCGGTGGCCCGACCGGCCAGAAAGTCCCGTAGGGCGGCCACGTACCGGGGACGGTCACCGGTGCACCCCATGGAGTTGACGGCCAGGTCGATCCGGCGCAGCCCGAGATCGGCGTAGAAACCGGCGGCCAGGGCGATGACCTCCACGTCGAGATCGGGATCATCGGTCCCGAGCACCTCCACACCGAGCTGGTGGTGCTGGCGGAACCGGCCCGCCTGGGGCCGCTCGTACCGGAAGGCGGGCGTGGCGTACCACGCCTTCCACGGAGTGGTCGGGTGGTGCTGGACGAAGGCCCGCACCACCGACGCCGTCCCCTCCGGCCGCAGCGCCAGCGCACGGCCCCCGCGATCGACGAACTCGTACATCTCCTTCGTCACGACGTCGCTCTCGTCGCCGATCCCCCGGCGAAACAGCCGGGCGTCCTCGAACATCGGCGTGAGCACGAGCCCGAATCCGGCCCGGCGGGCCCGGACGGCGAAGGCGGCCAGCAGCGCCTCCCAGCGGCTCGACTGCGGCCACAGGACGTCGTGGGTACCCGTCGGGGCGCGGATCACCTGCGTGTCAACCTTCTCGTCCGCCACCGGTGGTCAGCCCTTTCGGCCGGGCAGTGTCCGGAAGGCGTCGAAGACACCGTCGAGGTGCTTGAGCGAGCTGAGCAGGGAATCGAGATGCCCGGGGTCGGCCAGCTCGACGTCGAAGCGCATCCGGCTCACCCGGTCGGGGGCGGTCTGGCTGGAGGAGGCCACGATGTTCAGGTGGTGCTCGGAGACCACCCGGGTCACGTCGGACAGCAGCCGTGACCGGTCGAAGGCGAGCACCTCGATCGACGCCACGAAGACGGTGGAACCTTCGCGGTCCCACTCCACCTCGATGAGCCTCTCCTGCTCCCCGGCGGCCAGGGC
>Ga0209415_10001208_pt1 | contig 49354 bp, 45 predicted proteins | sample PeaSoiSIISIP2007_FD_187696 | JGI IMG/M metagenome (GOLD analysis project Ga0209415, IMG submission 187696) | Peat soil microbial communities from Weissenstadt, Germany - SII-SIP-2007 (SPAdes) (version 2) | ecosystem: Environmental > Terrestrial > Soil > Wetlands > Peat | place: Germany... | reverse complement strand
CCCCCCGCCTGCCGTTGGCCAGTTCGACCTCGGTGCCGTCGAACTGGCGCTTCTCCCGACATTTAACGCAGTAGCCCTCGTACGAAGTCACGATTGGCCTCCTCATCTGCTGCGCCCCGTGGAGGGGTCGGATCGAAGCTACCGCCGGGGTTGCCCGGGCACGTGGATGCTCGCCGACGTCCTTGGCGCCTGGGGGTCTGACCTGGGCTCGAGTATGCGGCTCCTGCGATTTACCCAACGGACCGTGAGCGGTCCGCCGCATTGAGCGTTGCGATGGGCGACGAGGCGAACGGCAGGGCCATCGTGGCGGGCCCGACCCGGAACCGCTCCCCACGAACCCGAAGACGAATCGTGGTGAATGATGATGCTCGTCGGACAACGTGGCACGAGCGGAAATGAGGGGCACCGTGGATGGAGGGACACACGAACCGATCATCGACGTGCTCGACGAGGAGTGGGACGCCATCGGAAAGCTGGGTGATGCCCTGGACGACGCCGAATGGGAGATGCCGTCGGAGTGTCCCGGGTGGACCGTGCGCGACGTGCTGTCGCACATGGTGGGGACCGAACGTTCCCTGCTCGGTGACCCGGCCCCCGACCCCGTGTCCACCGCCTCCCACGTCCACAACGAGGTGGGCGCCCGCAACGAGGGATGGGTCGCCGCCCTACGAGGACGGCGCGGTCCCGAGGTACTGGCCGAGTTTCGCGAGGTGACGGGGCGACGACTGGCGGAACTGCGGGCATGGCCCGCCTCTCGGTTCGAGGAGGTGGGCCCGAGCCCCGTGGGACAGGTTCCGTACCGCGAATTCATGCGAGTGCGGGTGATGGACTGCTGGGTGCACGAACAGGACATCCGGGTGGCGACGGCACGCCCGGGCCACCGGGACGGACCGGCGGCCGACCTGGCGATCGACCGGCTGACGTCGGCCATGCCCTTCGTCGTGGGCCGGCAGGCCAAAGCCCCTGAGGGTTCATCGGTCCGCTTCGACCTGACCGGGAGCAACACGCGGCGCCTCGACGTGGTGGTGACGGAGGGCCGGGCGGCGGTGGTCGACGGCTTCGAGAGCGACCCCACCACCGAATTGCGGATGGACCTGGACGTGTTCTGGCGTCTCGCCTGCGGCCGGGTGCCCGGGGAGGCGTCCCGGGCCGCCGGGCTGGTCGAGGTCCGGGGCGACGAGGATCTGGGACAGCGAGTCGTCGACTCGATGGCGTTCATGATCTGACATCCCGACCCCGGCGGACCAGGACGAGATGAACGACGGGGGCCGGTAGACTGTGCCCTTCTTATGCGCGCATCAGCAGCCCCGGTCGAGGGCAACCGGGTCCGCCTCTCCGTCGAGATAGACGAGTCGGAGGTCGACGCCGCCCTCGACAGCACCGTCCGACGCCTGTCACGTGATGTGCGGGTTCCGGGGTTCCGACCCGGCCGTGTCCCCCGACCGGTCCTCGAGGCGCGACTCGGCGGGGCCGAGGCATTGCGGCAGCAGGCCATCAGCGACGCCCTTCCCGACCTGTACGCACGCGCCGTGGTGGACACCGAGGTCGATCCGATCTCCGCCCCCGAGATCGACATCACATCGGGGGAGGAGCACGGGCCCGTCACCTTCGACGCCGTCGTCGAGGTGCGTCCCACGGTCTCCATCGCCGGCTACGCCGGGCTCGTCGTCACCGTTCCCGGTATCGAGGTGAGTGACGAGGAGATCGACGCCCAGGTCGACCGCGTCCGTGAGCAATCGGGCGAGCTCGAGATCGTGGGCCGGCCGGCGCGCGACGGCGACTACATGACGATCGACCTTCACGGGTCGCGGGCCGTGGGCGACGACGTCGACGTCGAGGACTACATGTACGAGGTGGGATCGGGGTCCGATATCGCCGGGCTCGACGATCAGCTCCGTGGGTCGTCGGTGGGCGACATTCTGCAATTCAGCGCTGACATCGCCGGGCCCGACGGGACCGAGCAGCCCACGTCGTTCCGGGTGCTGGTGAAGGAGATCAAGGAGAAGGTCCTGCCGGAGCCGACCGACGCCTGGGCATCGGAGGCCTCGGAGTTCGACACCCTCGCCGAGCTGCGCCAGGACCTCGCGACGAAGCTGGCGCAGATCAAGGTCATGCAGGCCAACATGGCCCTGCGCTCCCGTGCCGTCGGCGCGCTGGTGGAGCTCGTCCAGGACGAGCCCCCGGAATCCCTGATCGACGCCGAGGTGCGTGAAAGGCTTCACGATCTGGGTCACAGGCTCGAACAGAGGCACATCTCCCTCGACCAATTCCTGCAGGCATCGGGTCGGGACCGCGCCGGCCTTCTGGCCGAGCTGCAGGCCGAGGCGGCCGCCGCCGTGCGAGCCGACCTGGCCCTGCGGGCCTTGGCCGACGCCGAGGACCTGGACGTGAGCGACGGCGATCTCGACAGCGTGGTGGCCGAAATGGCGCAGCAGGCAGGCACGACGGGAGCAGATTTGAGGCGCCGACTCGACCGCGCTGGGAGGCTCCCCGCGGTACGCTCGGATCAGAGAAAAGCCAAAGCCCTCGAGTGGCTGCTTGAGCATGTCGAGCTGGTCGACGAGGAGGGAAAGCCCGTCGACCGTGAGGACCTGCGTCGTGACGACGTGATGCAGGAAGCGCTCAACGGCCTTGCTGACGGCGGTGACGGGGCGAGTGCCGGAGACCAAGGCGAACGAGGGAGTGAGGACGTGGGAGCCGAAGAGGGAGCCACCGTGGAGGCCGAAGCATGAATGTTGTCGGCAACGCCCAGGGGTACCTGGTCCCCACCGTCATCGAGCAGACGAGCCGGGGGGAGCGGGGCTACGACCTCTACTCGCGCCTGCTGAAGGAACGGATCATCATCCTGGGGACCCCGATCGATGACACGGTCGCCAACCTGATCTGCGCCCAGATGCTCTTCCTCGAGTACGAGGACCCGGACAAGGACATCTCCCTGTACGTGAATTCACCGGGCGGGGATATCACGGCGTTGTTCGCCATCTACGACACGATGAAGTTCGTGAAGCCCGACGTCTCCACGTTCTGCTTCGGCCAGGCGGCATCGGCCGCCGCGGTCCTCCTGGCGGCCGGGGCCCACGGCAAGCGGTTCGCCTTGCCCCACGCCCGGATCCTGCTGCATCAGCCCTGGGGCGGGGCGGCCGGACAGGCCAGCGACATCGAACTGCAGGCGAAGGAGATCATTCGGATGCGCGATCTCCTCAACTCGATGCTCTCCGGAGACACGGGCCAGGACGTGGACAAGATCGCCCGTGACACGGATCGGGACTTCGTGATCACGGCCGAGGAAGCGGTGGGCTACGGCCTCATCGATGAAGTGATCACCACCCGCGATGCCATCGCGGCGGCCGAAATCGTCGGCGTGGCGTAGGACTCGGTCCGGAGGGGAAGGGGAGACGGTGGCGAAGTTCGGTGACGGCGGGGATCTTGTGAAATGCAGTTTCTGTGGCAAGTCCCAGAAACAGGTGAAGAAGCTGATCGCCGGACCCGGCGTCTACATCTGCGACGAGTGCATCGACCTCTGCAACGACATCATCGCCGAGGAGCTGGCCGAGACGACTGAGTTGTCGTTCGAGGACCTTCCGAAGCCCCGGGAGATCTTCGAGTTCCTGAACGACTACGTGATCGGCCAGGAGTACGCCAAGAAGATCCTCTCGGTCGCCGTTTACAACCATTACAAGCGGGTCCAGGCCGGTCCGACACAGTCGACCGAGGTCGAGCTGGCCAAGTCGAACATCCTCCTGCTCGGACCGACGGGCTGTGGCAAGACCCTCCTGGCGCAGACGCTCGCCCGGATGCTGAACGTGCCCTTCGCCATCGCCGACGCCACCGCGCTGACCGAGGCCGGGTACGTGGGCGAGGACGTCGAGAACATTCTGCTGAAGCTGATCCAGGCGGCCGACTACGACGTGAAGCGGGCCGAGACGGGGATCATCTACATCGACGAGATCGACAAGATCGCCCGGAAGAGCGAGAACCCGTCCATCACCCGGGACGTCTCGGGCGAAGGGGTGCAACAAGCGTTGCTCAAGATTCTCGAGGGGACGACCGCCTCGGTGCCTCCCCAGGGGGGCCGCAAGCACCCCCACCAGGAATTCATCCAGATCGACACCACCAACATCCTCTTCCTCTGCGGTGGCGCGTTCGCCGGCCTGGACAAGATCATCGAGAGCCGGATCGGCCGCAAGGGGATCGGCTTCCGGGCCGAGGTCCGCCGGACGAACGAGCCGCGCGACTCCGAGGTGCTGCGACACGTGCTGCCCGAGGACCTCATCAAGTTCGGGCTGATTCCCGAGTTCATCGGCCGGCTCCCCGTGGTCGGCGCCGTGTCCAGCCTGGACAAGGAAGCTCTGGTCCGCATTCTCGTCGAGCCAAAGAACGCACTGGTGAAGCAGTACAAGCGGGTGTTCGAGCTCGACGGTGTCGAGCTCGTCCTCGGTGACGACGCTCTCGAGGCCGTGGCCGAGCAGGCGCTGCTGCGGGGAACCGGTGCCCGGGGCCTGCGGGCCATCCTCGAGGAGGTGCTCCTCGAGGTGATGTACGACCTGCCCAGCCGAACGGACATCGGTCGATGTGTGATCGACCGTGCCGTCGTTCTCGACCGGGTGTCGCCCACCCTCATCCCGCAGGGCGAGACGGCGAAGACGGTGCGGACGCGCCGGGCTGCTTCCTGACCCAGGGGCTGGCCCCGGTGGGCTCCGGCTCCGAGGACGTCGGCACGACCCTGCGTCGCGACGAGGCCGTCGCCTGGCTCGACGAGCACACGAATTACGAGTTGGCCATGCCCACGCGGCTGGCCGCGCCCACCCTCGAGCGGATCACGGAGTTGTGTCGTCTCCTCGGTGACCCGGAACGGGCCTGCCCGGTGGTGCACATCACCGGTACGAACGGCAAGGGGTCGACGGCTCGGATCCTGACCGAGCTCCTGAAGGACAACGGCCTCACCGTGGGGACGTACACGAGCCCGAACCTGGCGTCGGTCAACGAGCGCCTGGCCCGTGACGGTGTCCCCATCGACGACGAGGAGCTGGCCGAGGTGCTCGGCTCGCTGAAGCTGCTCGAGTCGATGATGACGCAGCGCCCGACCCGCTTCGAACTGCTCACGGCGGCCGCCTTCCGGTGGTTCGCCGACATCGCCGTCGACGTGGCGGTGGTGGAGGTGGGTCTGGGCGGGACGTGGGACGCCACCAACGTGGTCGCTGCAGAGGTGGCGGTGATCACGAACGTGAGTTACGACCACGTCGAGGTGCTCGGGCCCACCTTGAGAGACATCGCCACCGAGAAGGCGGGCATTATCAAGGCGGGATCCCGGGTTCTGGTGGGGGAGACCGACCCCGCACTCCGGGAACTCTTCGTCGCCACCGCCGAGGCGGTGGGTGCGGCGGGGACCTGGGTGCGGGGGGAGGATTTCGGTTGTGACGCCAGCCGGGTGGCGGTGGGCGGCCGGCTGCTCGACCTGCGGACACCGGGAGCGACGTACCCCGAGGTCTTCCTGGCCCTCCACGGGGGACACCAGGCCGACAACGCCGCCATCGCCGTGGCGGCGGCGGAGGCGTTCTTCGGCTCACCGTTGGCCCCGGAGGTGGTGGAGCACGCGTGCGCGTCGGTGACGAACCCGGGCCGGATGGAGGTGGTGGGACGCGCTCCCTTGGTCATTCTCGACGGAGCCCACAACGTCGCCGGTGCCCATGCCCTCGCCCAGGGTCTGATCGAAGAGTTGCCGACAGAGGGCGAGACGGTGGCTGTCGTGGGCATGCTCGAAGGACGCGATCCGACGGCCATGCTGCACGCGCTGGCGCCGGCCGGGATACGGACGGTGATCGCCACGACCGCCCCGTCGCCCCGGGCCATGCCCGCGGCCGTCATCGCCGACGCGGCACGCGCCATGGCGCTCGACGCCGTGGTGGCCGACACGATGACCTCCGCCCTGGCCCTCGCCCGCCGACGCCTGGCCCCCGACGGGCGGCTCGTCGTGACCGGGACTCTGTACGTCGTGGCCGAGGCCCGGCCCCTCCTCGTCCCGTCGAGCACGTCGCGCGAGGTCTCGGATTCGCTGAACAACGCCGGACCGACGGACGGCCCGGTGGGCGCGTAGGAACCGCTTTCGACGGCCACCGCCGACCCCGGTAGCCTCGGGCGCCGATGACTCGGACCCTGGTGATCTGCAAGCCCGACGCGGTCGAACGTGGGCTGACGGGCGAGATCATCATGCGGCTCGAGCGCAAGGGTCTCCGGCTGGTCGCCGCCCGGTTCGAGACCATCGACGAGGAGACGGCCGGACGGCACTACGAAGAGCACGCGGGCAAGGGCTTCTACGGGGAGCTCGTGACCTTCATCACCCGGTCCCCCTCGATGGTCCTCGTGGTGGAAGGTCCCGACGACACCTGGAAGATGGTGCGGACCCTGATGGGTCCGACCAACCCGGCCGACGCCCCACCGGGGACGATCCGCGGCGACCTGGGGACGATCCTGAGCGAAAACCTGATCCACGGTTCCGACTCGGCCGAGTCGGCGGCCCGGGAAATCGGTATCTTCTTTCCCGATACGGCCTGAGGTGGTCTGGTGTCCGGCAACTCAGGTTTCGGGGACTTCGGCGGTCGCACATCATGGTGTGGTGCCGGTGTCACAAACAGCGAGAAGGTGCTGCAAAGCGCGCCCTTGTGCCCTGTGGACAGGTCCCGTAGCCTGGGGCGACCCCCGACACCCACGAGGGCTCGCGCTTGAGGCATGAGCCCCCGCGCAGATCACAAGGTGGATCGAAGCGCATGAAAGATAATCGGTTCTTCCTGCTTGGCCGCGACATGGCGGTCGATCTGGGTACGGCCAACACCCTCGTCTACGTACGCGGTCGCGGCATCATCTTGAACGAGCCGTCGGTTGTCGCCGTGAATGTGAAGGACGGTCGTCCTCTCGCCGTGGGGGCGGAGGCGAAACGGATGATCGGCCGGACGCCGAGCCACATCCAGGCCATCAGGCCGCTCAAGGACGGCGTGATCGCCGACTTCGAGATCTGCGAGAAGATGCTGCGCTACTTCATCCAGCGGGTCCACCAACGACGGTTCGCCAAGCCGCGCATGGTGATCTGTGTCCCCTCGGGTATCACCGGTGTGGAGCAGCGCGCCGTCATGGAGGCGGCCGAGTACGCCGGGGCCCGGAAGGCCTACATCATCGAGGAGCCCATGGCGGCCGCCATCGGGGCCGGGCTGCCCGTGCACGAGCCGACCGGCAACATGGTCGTCGACATCGGCGGCGGAACGACAGAGGTGGCCGTCATCTCTCTCGGTGGCATCGTGACGAGCCAGTCGGTGCGCATCGGCGGCGACGAGCTCGACGAGGCCATCATCTCGTTCATCAAGAAGGAGTACAGCCTCGCTCTCGGTGAGCGGACGTCGGAGGAGATCAAGATCGCTCTGGGATCCGCCTTCCCTCTGGAAGAGGAATTGCACGCCGAGATCCGCGGCCGCGACCTGGTGACGGGTCTTCCGAAGACCATCGTGGTGTCGACCGAAGAGATTCGCCGTGCCATCGACGAACCGGTCTCGGCCATCGTCGACGCCGTCAAGGTGACGCTCGACAAGACACCGCCGGAATTGGCGGCCGACATCATGGAGCAGGGCATCGTCCTCACCGGGGGCGGGGCGCTGCTGCACGGTCTCGACGCCCGGCTGCAGGAGGAGACGGGCATGCCCATCGTCGTGGCGCGCGATCCGCTGAACTGCGTGGCCATCGGCAGTGGGCAGTGCCTCGAGGAGTTCGACGCCCTCAAGCAGGTGCTCATCACCTCTTCCGCCGGGTGATAGCCGGCCGCGCCCGGCGCGGAGACCGTCCCGCCCTCGCCGACACGCCGCCGACGTGCCCACGGCCTGCCGGTGGAGTGGGCGGCATCGCCTGAGCGCGGTCCGAGATGGCCAGGACGCGCCGTGCCCGACGCCCCCGGCTCACCATCGGGCTGTTGGTTCTGGCGTCGATCACGATCATCACGCTCGACTACCGCGGTGACGCCCACGGGGTGATCACCAGCCTGAAGAGTGCGGCCCACGACGCCTTCTCGCCGGTGCAGCGCGGGGTCGACGACGTGACCCATCCGATCGGCAGCTTTCTGGCCGGCGCCGTGAACGGCGGCGAGATCCAACAGGACAACGCCGAGCTCCGGCAGGAGGTGGGCCGGCTGCAGGCTCAGGTGTTGGCCCATCAGGCCACCGCCAACGCGGTGAAGGCGCTCGATCAGCTCAACAATCTGACGTGGACCCAGGGAATCCCGACGAAGACGGCGCAGGTGATCGCCCTGAACCCCTCCAATTTCGCCGCCACCATCGAGCTCGGCGTGGGGGCCCACGGGGGAGTGGCGCCGGGGATGCCAGTGGTGGGCGGCGCCGGCCTGGTGGGCGAGGTGATCTCGACGACGGCCACGACGAGCACGGTGCGATTGATCACCGACGCCGCCTCCGCCGTCGGCGTGCGCTTCGGACCGGACACGGCGGACCTGGCCCTGGCCCAGGGCGACGGGATCGACAAGCCACTCGTGGTGAACTTCATCAGCCCCGGTACCGCGCTGCACAAGGGCGAGGTGCTGACGACGAGCGGACTGCAGAACGGTCTCTTCCCACCGCTCATCCCCGTGGCCCGGATCACCACCTTCCGGTCGGCCGCCTCGGCGACCCAGGAGAGCGTGACGGCGGCGCCGGTGGCCGACCTGGCCCAACTGGAGTACGTCGACGTTCTGCAATGGACGGCACCGGGATGAAACGGACGGCACCGCGATGAAAACGGACGGCACCGGGATGACGTCGTGACCTCGACCGACCTGGCCCGGTCCACCATCGTGATGGTCGTGGTGCTGGCCGTGCAGCTGACCCTGCTCGACAGCGTCCGGGTGGCCGGGGCCCACCCCGACGCCATGCTGCTGCTGCCCGTCGCTGCCGGGTACGTGGCCGGGCCCGACCGGGGGGCGGGGTTCGGCTTCGCCGCCGGGCTGCTGGCCGATCTCTTCCTGCCCACCACGTTCGGTCTGTCGGCCCTGGTGGGCTGCCTGCTCGGCTACGGGACGGGGATGGCGACCCGGGGGCTCGTGCGCAGCTCGTGGTGGCTGCCTCCCATCGTGGCCGCCGGGGCGACCTCCATGGGGCTCGCTCTGTACGCCATCCTGGGGGCCGTGCTCGGAGACCCAGGCATGGTGACCACGTCCTTGGCCCCCGCCCTGGTGGTGGCCACACCCGCCGCCGCCGTCCTCGCCACCCCCGTCGTGCGCATGGTCTCCTGGGCTCTTCCCGCCATGGTCTCCGGACACGGTGCCGGCATCGGCAGCGGCGCCCGGTGATGAACGGCGCCCGATGACGAGGAGACGCCGGCGCTTCGCCCGGCACCTGCGGCCGGCCGACATGGCCAAGCGGCCACCGCGCCGGGTCCGCCGGACGCGCCGGCCGCCGCACCCGGTCGGCCGGCTGCGGCACCCGCTGCGGGGGAGCCGGTTCTATCCGAAGCCGAAGACACCGCGGCCGACGCGGCAGAGGGAACCGGCCGCGCCGCGGATGCGACCGAAGCGCTCTCTGGTCGACCGGGTGACGCCCACGAGCGAACCGTCGGCGCCGCGGACGATCGTGCGGCTGCGGGTGGTGGGCGTGCTCGTGGCCGCCCTGTTCGCGCTGATGTTCGTCCGGCTGTGGTACCTGCAGGTGCTCGACAGCTCGGCCTACTCGCAGACGGTGGCCCAGAACCAGGTCCGACCCGTGCAGGTGGCCGCTCCCCGGGGGCTGATCATGGACCGGACGGGGTCGAACGTCCTCGTCGGCGACCAGGTGACGCGGAACATCACCCTGGCCCGGGTGGCCGCCCAGCAGCATCCCGAGGTGATCAGCCGGTTGGCCGCCCTTCTCGGCACGACCAGCCAGGCGATCAACGGCGACCTGGCCAACAACCAGTTCAGCCTGTACGAACCGGTGCCCATCGTGCAGAACGCCTCGCTGTCGGACATCTTGTACATCGGCGAGCACGCGGCCGAGTTCCCCGGGGTGTCGATCAGCTCGGGGACGCAGCGGACGCATCCCTACGGGTCCACGGGGGCGCAGATGCTCGGCTACGTGCGCCAGATCAACAGCACGGAGCTCGCCGCTCACAGCGCCGAGCACTACCAACTGGGCGACGAGTACGGCCAGAGCGGCCTGGAGAACCAGTACCAGCCGTACCTGCGGGGCACGCCCGGGGTCAACCGGGTCGAGGTGAACGCGGCGGGCCAGGTGGTGGGGAGCCTGGGCCAGACGAACCCCGTCGCCGGCGACGACGTGGTGACGAACATCGACGCCGGCCTGCAACAGACGCTGCAGACGTCGCTCGACAACCAGATCGCCAGCCTGCAGGGAACGGTCGACACCTCGACGGGCAAAGCCGAGCACCCCACCGGCGGGGCTGCCATCGCCCTCGACCCCCAGACGGGCGCGGTGCTCGCCCTCGTCTCCTCGCCCAGCTACGACCCCTCCATCTGGAACAACCCGGTGATCACCCAGTCGCAACTGGACGCGCTGGGGACGGCCCAGGACGACAAGGCCATCGACGGCTTCTACACCCCGGGGTCGACGTTCAAGCTGGCGACGGCCACGGCCGCGCTGCAGACGGGGCTCATCACGCCCACCACCCAGTACCACGACACCGGGCAATTCGTGATCCCGGGCTGCAAGGTCGGTGCCTCCGGCTGTGTGACGTATCACGACAACGACCAGCCCGCCAGCGGCACCTACCTGAACGTGACGTCGGCGCTCACCGTGTCGAGCGACACCTTCTTCTACAACATCGGCGCCAATTTCTGGGACGCCTGGGTGAGCAACCGGCAGTACGGCGAGCAGCCCATCCAGACGGTGGCCGGCCAGTACGGCTACGGCGAGAAGACGGGCATCGACCTGCCCGGTGAGGATGCCGGTGACTACGCCCGGGTGGACTCGCCCACGGTGGTGGCCAAGGAGCACGCCCAGGATCCGAAGGACTACCCCAACGCCGGCTGGTTCACGGGGAGCAACCTGCAGATGGCCTTCGGCCAGGGCGGCACCGTGATCACGCCCATCGAGCAGGCCGTGGCCTACGCCACCTTCGCCAACGGCGGCACCCGGTACGCACCGCAGGTGGCGGCCGGGATCGTGAGCCCGTCGGGCAAGGTCGTGAAGAAGTTCGCGCCGGTGGTGACCGGCCATGTGGCCATATCGCCGGCCAACCACCAGGCCATGCTGGCCGGGTTCGAGGGGGCGGTGAACGCGCCGGGCGGGACGGCCACCTCCAGCTTCGGCGGCTTTCCCTTCGGCCAGCTGTCGCTGGCGGGCAAGACGGGGACGGCCAGCTCGCTCGAGCAGGTGCCGACGTCGTGGTTCGTGGGCTGGGGGCCGGTGGACAACCCGCAGTACCTGATCGTGGTGGTCATCGAGAAGGGCGGCTACGGCGCCTCGGCCGCCGCCCCCGTGGCCCGCGACGGCTTCCAGTACCTGGTCGGCAATCCCGTGGCCCCGGTGGTGCTGAGCCCGCCGACCGCTCCCCCGGGGAGCTCCTCGGTCGCATCGACGACCACCGTGCCGGCCGGGCCCGGGGGGAGTTCCTCCAGCACGACGACGGCACCGGGCCCGAAATCGGGCGCCGGCACCTCCACGACGGCGGCGGCCACGACGTCGCCGAGGGTGGGGAGCCGGGAAGAGGCTGGTCGGACGGGTCCGCCGTCGCCCCGGGGGCCCCCGGGGCCGCTCTAGACTCGGCAGGCAGATGACCTCCTTGTGGCCACGGATCGAACCGCTCCTGGCCCACGTCACGAAGCCGGCCCGCTACATCGGGGGAGAACTCGGTGCCTGCGAGCCCGAGCACGGGGCCGGGCGCGTGGCGTGGTTGCTGCTGTATCCCGACACCTATGAGATCGGGCTGCCCAACCAGGGCCTGCAGATCCTGTACGAGATCCTGAACGAGCGGGCCGACGCCGTGGCCGAGCGTTCCTACGCCCCGTGGACCGACATGGAGGCGGCCATGCGGGCGGCCGGGGTGCCGCTGTTCTCGGTGGAGTCGAGCCGGCCGGCGGCCGACTTCGACGTGCTCGCCTTCAACCTGTCGGCCGAGCTGACGTACACGAACCTGGTGAACCTGATCGACCTGGCCGGGGTGCCGGTGCGCGCCGCCGAGCGGACGGCCGCCGATCCGCTCGTGATCGCCGGGGGCCACTGCGCCTTCAACCCCGAGCCGATGGCCGATTTCGTCGACGCCTTCGTGCTCGGTGACGGCGAGGAGGCGGTGGGCGACGTCACCGAGGTCGTGCGGCGATGGCAGTCACAGGAGGCGAGGCCCCCCAGCCAACAGGATCGCGACGACCTGCTGGTGGCGTTGGCCAAGGTGCCCGGGGTGTACGTGCCCTCGTGCTACGAGCCGGCGTACCGCGACGGCCGGCTCACCGGCGTGAGCCCCCGCGTCGCGGGGGTGCCGGCGACGGTCGAGAAACGGACGATCACCGATCTCGGGGCCTGGCCCTATCCGAAGCAGCAGTTGGTGCCGCTGATCGAGGTGGTGCACGACCGGCTGAACGTCGAGGTCTTCCGGGGATGCACGCGGGGGTGCCGGTTCTGCCAGGCCGGGATGATCACGCGGCCCGTCCGGGAACGGCCGGCGGCCCAGGTGCAGCACATGGTGCGCGACGGCCTCGACCGGACGGGCTACGACGAGGTGACCCTGACATCTCTCTCGTCGGCCGACTTCTCCGGCATCGAGGACACGGTGTCCTCGATCATCAACGATCCCGAATGCTCGGGTCAGGTGTCGGTGAGCCTGCCCAGTCTCCGGGTCGACGCCTTCACCGTCGGGTTGGCGGCCGAGATCCAGAAGGTCCGCCGGACGGGACTGACCTTCGCCCCCGAGGGCGGGACCTGGCGGATGCGTCAGGTGATCAACAAGCTGATCCGCGAGGAGGACCTCTATTCGGCCGTGGATTCGGCCTTCTCCCAGGGCTGGCGGCGGGTGAAGCTCTACTTCCTGATCGGCCTGCCCACCGAGACCGACGAGGACGTGCTCGGGATCGCCGCGCTGGCGCGGTCGTGCGTGGAGATCGGCCGGCGCTACCACCCGAACGTGACGGTGACGGCCTCGGTGGGGGGATTCGTGCCCAAGCCGCACACCCCGTTCCAGTGGTTCGGCCAGAACACGATGGAGGAGCTGCGGCGCAAGGTGAACCTCCTGAAGGACGCCGCCCGCGGCACCCGGGGTCTGACCCTGCGGTGGCACGACCCCGAGGCCACCGCCGTCGAGGGCCTGGTCAGCCGGGGCGACCGGCGGATGGGGGCGGTGATCGAGTCCGTCTGGCGGGCCGGGGGCACCTTCCAGGAGTGGACCGAGCACTTCGACCTGAGGCTGTGGAACGACGCCCTCGCCGCCGCCGGTCTGACCTTCGACGACGCCGTCTACCGGCATCGGGCCGAGGACGAGGTCCTGCCCTGGGACCACATCTCGGCCGGGCTGCACCGGGACTTCCTGTGGCAGGACTGGCAGGAGGCCCTGGCCGAGCACGGCCTCGAGGACTGCCGGTGGACGCCGTGCTACGACTGCGGCGCCTGCACGGGCCTGGGCGTCGAGCACGTGGTGGCGTCGGCCACCGCCCCGGCCGGGGGGAGCCAGGGCACGGGCCAGGACCTCGACAGCGGGGGGACGGTGCCCGTCCGATTCCTGTCCACCCGGGCGCCCGTTCTGGCCGGGGAGCCGGTCGGATGAGGATCCGGATCCGGTTCGCCAAGCGGGGTCGGGTGCGCTGGACGAGTCACCGTGACGTGGCCCGGATGTGGGAGAGGGCCCTGCGCCGGGCGCGGCTGCCGCTCGCCTACACCGAGGGCTTCTCGCCCCGGCCCAAGCTGAGCTTCGGTCTGGCGCTGCCCACCGGGTGCGAATCGGAGGCCGAATACCTCGACGTGGCGCTCAGCGACACGGTCGACCCGGCCGATCTGACCGACACCTTCAGTTCTCTCCTGCCCGACGGCGTGGATGTCCTCGCCGCTCAGGCACTTCCCGCCGGGGCGGGGTCACTCCAGGAGGACGTGACCTCGTGCCGATGGGAGATCGATGTTCCACAGATGGGTCCCGACGCCCTGGCCGAGGTCATCGGCCGGGTTCTTCACGCCGAGACCCTGCCCGTCACCCGTGAGCGCAAAGGTCGGCCCGTCACCGACGACATGCGGCCCTCTGTGCTCGCACTTTCCTCCCGGCCGTCCGGGACCGGGGCCGAGCTCGTGGCCGAGCTCGGGACCCGGCCCCGCGGGGTCCGTCCGGCCGAGCTGGCCCAGGTGATGGGCATCGAGCTCGGCCTGGCCCGAAGAACCAATCAATGGATCGAGCGCGACGGCTCCCGCGGGGAGCCCCTTGCGACGCCTGCGGCTCATGCCGCCGTCATGGAGCGCGCCTCGTGAGAAGTACGAGAAGGGATCGTCCTCATGTCCGATTTGAGCGCCGGCCAGCCGGTGGCGGAGCCAGTCGGCCCGCCGCCGGGGCCTGCAGCTACAGAGCCCCCGCATGGCGCGGAGTCCCGATTCGAGGGGACGGGCGCGCCGGAAGCACCCCCGAGCGCAGAACAGGCGGCGAGCGCATCGCCGGCTGAGACGCGCGCCGCAACGGGCGCGCCGCGACGACGGCGCCGTCGGCCAACGCCCGCCGGAGCCGGAGGCTCGACGGCGACGGCCGACCGCAGCGGCTCGGGATCCGAGGCCGCCGACGACGGTGCGGCGGGCGACGGGGCGGCCGCCGACCGGGCCGCCGCCGAGACGTCGGTGCCGGGTGCCACCGCCCCCACCCTCGAGCGCACCGTGCCCCCGGCCCCGGCCGGCGATCGGCCCCGGATCGGCGACACCCGACCGGCGCGGCCGCCCACCGCGCCGGTGGCGAGCGCCCCGGTCGCCCCGGTGGTGCCGGCGCCGAAACCGGCCCGGCGCCCCGCCGGGTACCGGGCATCGGGCGGAGCGGCCCAGGCCGCGGCCGGCGGCCCGGCGCCGGGGCGGACCACTCGCGACGACGACGGCGACGAGGACGAGGGTGGGTCGAGCCCGGCCGGGGGCCGGTCGCGGCGGCGCAGCGGACGCGAGCGCCGGGGCCGACCGGTGGGCCGCTATCTGATGTGCGTCCACGTCCGTCCCCACGCCACGCAGATCGCCGTGCTCGAAGGGCGGACCTTGGTCGAGCACCAGGTGTCACGGGCGGCCGACGACGCCACCCAGATCGACGGGAACATCTACCGGGGGCGGGTTCAGAACGTGCTGCCGGGGATGGAGGCCGCCTTCGTGGACATCGGGACTCCGAAGAACGCCGTGCTGTACCGCGGTGACGTTCGATTCGATCGCGACGACGTGGAGACGGCGTCGAACAACACCATGCGGATCGAGCAGATGCTGCGGGCCGGTCAGACCATTCTGTGCCAGGTGACGAAGAACCCCATCGGGGCCAAGGGCGCCCGGCTCACCCAGGAGGTCTCGCTGCCGGGGCGTTTCGTGGTGATGGTCCCCAACTCGTCGGCCTTCGGGATCTCGAAGCGGCTGGACGACAACGAACGGAAGCGTCTGCGGCGGATCGTCGACGACGTCCGGCCCAAGGGACACGGGCTCATCGTCCGGACGGCGGCCGAAGGGGCGAGCCAGGAGGAACTGGGCCACGACGTCGAACGGCTGGCGGCCCAGTGGGCCGCCATCGAGGCCGAGGCGGGCCGCTCCTCGGCCCCGGGCCTGCTCTACCGCGAGCCGGACCTGGCCGTGCGGAGCGTGCGGGAGGAATTCAACCGCGAGTACCGGGGGGTGGTGATCGACGACGAGGAGCTCTTCCTGCAGGTGCGCGACTACATCGAGCAGGTCAACCCCGAGCTGGCCGATCGTGTCGAGCTCTACGACCCGGTGGCCGAGAACATGCCCGTCTTCGAGCGGTTCCACGTGCACGAGCAGTTGCACAAGGCTCTGGACCGCAAGGTCTGGCTGCCCTCGGGGGGATCGATCATCATCGAGCGGACCGAGGCGCTCACCGTGATCGACGTGAACACGGGCAAGAACGTGGGGACGTCCAACCTGGAGGAGACCGTCTACCGGAACAATCTCGAGGCCGCCGAGGAGATCGCCCGGCAACTGCGGCTGCGCGACATCGGTGGGATCATCGTCATCGACTTCATCGACATGGAGATCCGGGAGAACCGGGACAAGGTCGCCTCCGCCCTCCGCTCGGCCCTGGCCCGAGACAAGACCCGGACCCAGGTCTTCGACATCTCCGAGCTGGGGCTGATCGAGATGACGAGGAAGCGGATCTCCGAAGGCCTGGTGGAGTCCCTTTCGAGCACCTGCCCCATCTGTGAGGGCCGGGGAATCGTCCTGGACGAGACTCTCCTGTAAAGTAGCCAGGCTATGTACGCAGTGATCCGATCCGGGGGCAAGCAGGAGCGCGTGGCCGAGGGCCAGCAGCTCCGGGTGGAATTGCTGGGCCTGCCCACCGGGACCGACGTCGAGCTCGACCCCGTTCTGGTCGTCGACGACGACCGGGTGCTCGCCACCCCCGAGCAGCTGGCCGGGACGGTGGTGGCCGCCCGGATCGTGGGCGAGGAGCTCGGACCGAAGATCAGGGGCTTCACCTACCGGCCCAAGACCCGCAGCCGCCGCCGGTGGGGTCACCGCCAGCACTACGCCACCGTGGAGATCACCTCCATCACGGTGCCGGCCGGGCGCTGAGCCGAGATCAGGACGGAGAGGACCAGGACATGTCCAAGACCAAGGGCGGCGGATCCACCCGCAACGGCCGCGACTCGAATGCCCAGCGGCTCGGGGTGAAGGTCTTCGACGGGACCAAGGTCCTGGCCGGGGCCATCATCGTCCGCCAGCGGGGCACCAAATTCCATCCCGGTGAGAACGTGGGCCGCGGCGGCGACGACACGCTGTTCGCCACGGCCGAGGGCTACGTCAAGTTCGGGACCCGCAAGGGTCGCAAGCTCGTCGACGTCCGTTCCGAGGTCTGAACCGTCCCGCCGGCCTCCCCAGCCGGTCGGCGGTGACGCCTCGGCAGGCGTGAAGTCCCGGCGACACCCCCACGTAGGATCAGGCGTGTGTCGGGGTTCGTAGACGAGGCCCAGATCCACGTGAAAGCCGGTGACGGCGGTGCCGGTGCCGTGTCCTTCCGGCGGGAGGCCCACGTCTCGCGGGGCGGGCCCGACGGGGGCGACGGGGGTAGCGGCGGTGACGTCTGGCTGGTGGCGTCGCACAACCAGGCCTCGCTCCTCGGGTTCCGCGACCATCCCCATCGCGCGGCGACGAGCGGGGTCCACGGCCAGGGGAAGAAGAAGCACGGGGCCTCGGGGTCCGACATCGAGGTGCCCGTACCCGTGGGCACCGTCGTCCGTGGCGCCGGCGGCGAGGTCCTGGCCGACCTGGCGGCGGCCGGGGACCGATGGCTGGCCGCCCACGGGGGCCGCGGCGGCCACGGCAACGCCCGTTTCCTGAGCAACCGCCGACGGGCCCCCGCCTTCGCCGAGCAGGGCGAGAAGGGGGAAGAGGCCTGGTACGACATGGAGCTGCGCCTGGTGGCCGACGTGGCCCTCGTGGGTCTGCCCAACGCCGGCAAGAGCACCCTGATCTCGCGCGTCTCGGCCGCCCGGCCCAAGATCGCCGACTACCCCTTCACCACCCTGGAGCCCCATCTGGGCGTCGTCCGGGTCGGTCGACCGGGCAGCGAGACGGAGATCGTGGTGGCCGACATCCCGGGCCTGGTCGAAGGGGCCGCCGACGGCCGCGGTCTCGGGCACCGATTCCTGCGCCACGTCGAACGGGCCCGGGTGCTCGTGATCCTCATCGACCTGGCCGCCGTCGACGGGGTGGACCCCGCCGAGCAGGAGCGGATCCTGCTCCACGAACTGGGCCGCTACCAGCCGGAGCTGCTCGAGCGTCCCCGGGTGGTGGTGGGTTCGAAGACCGATCTGCTGGTGGGCTCCGATGACACGGCGAGCGGTCCCGACTCGATCGAGTGCCGGATCTCGGCCGTGACCGGTGACGGCGTCACGGCGCTGCTCGGACGGCTGGCCCGTCTCGTGACCGAGGCGCGGGCGGCCGAGATCCTGCCTTCGTCCACCGTCGTGGTCCACCGTCCGCTGCCCGACGGGATCGAGGTCGTCCACGAGGCCGACGGCTCGTTCGTGGTGCTGGGGCGTCCGGCGCTGCGGGCCGTGGCGCTGTCCGATCTCACCGACGACCAGGCGGTGGCCTACGTCCAGGAGCGGCTCCGGCGCCTCGGCGTCGAACGGGCCCTCGTCCGGGCCGGCGCCCGCGACGGGGACGTGGTCCACCTGGGAGCGCTGACCTTCACCTACCAGAGCGACGCCGGTGGCCTCGATGCCACCGCGGCGGTCTCTGCCGGGAGTCGGCGCGGTCCCCACCGGGGTCGCGAAAGTGGCGGCAAATCCGGCGGCCGCGGTCGGGGATCGTGAACAGCGGCACCGGCACCGGCACGGGCACGTCGACGGTGGGCACATCGCGGACGGTGGTGGCCAAGATCGGCTCGTCTTCGGTGACGGCCACCGACGGCGGCGTCGACGGCGCGGCCATCGAACGACTGAGCGCCGACCTCGCCCAGGTGCGCGCCGCGGGGCACAGCGTGGTGCTCGTGAGCTCGGGGGCGATCGCGGCGGGGTGGGCGGCTCTGAGCGGCGGTCCCCGTCCCACCGACCCGGCCACGCTCCAGGCGGTGTCGGCCGTGGGCCAGCACCGGCTCATGCGCGTGTACGACGATGCCTTCGCCGTGCACGGCGTGTCTGTCGGCCAGGTCCTTCTCGCCCCCCTCGACTTCGTGCACCGCCAGCAGTACCTCCACGCCCGGCAGACCCTGGCCCGGCTCATCGAACTGGGCGTGCTGCCGGTGGTGAACGAGAACGACGCCACGTCGGACGACGAGATCCGCTTCGGCGACAACGACCGGTTGGCGGCGCTGGTGGCGCACCTGGTGGCGGCCGACCTCCTGGTGCTCTTGACCGACACCGCCGGCCTGCTCACGGCCGATCCCCGGACGACCGACGAAGCGTCTCTGATCGAAGAGGTGGTGGAGGTGGACCACCGGCTCGAGATGATGGCGGGAGGGACGGGGAGCGAGATCGGCAGCGGGGGCATGACGTCGAAGTTGGCGGCGGCCAAGATCGCCGCCTGGTCGGGCGTGGAGACGGTCATCGCCGACGCCTCGCGACCCGGTGTCGTGCAGGCGGCCATGGCGGGCGAGCCCGGGATCGGCACCGTCTTCCGGCCCCGACCCCGGCGGCTCCCGGCCCGGAAGCTGTGGATCGCCTTCGCCGTGGCCTCGGCGGGGACGCTCGTCGTCGACGAAGGGGCGCGCCGGGCCGTCGTCGAGGGCGACGCGTCGCTTCTCCCCGCCGGTGTCGTCTCCGTGTCGGGACGGTTCGACGCCGAGGCGGCCGTCGAGATCGCCGGACCGGACGGCATCGTCTTCGCCAAGGGCCTCGTCCGGCACCCGGCCGAGCGCATCGGATCGTGGGCCGGTCGGCGCACGAGCGATCTGCCCGACGGTGTGGCCCACGAGATCGTCCACCGTGACGACCTCGTGGTTCTTGCCTGACAAGGGCAGAGGTAGCCTGGGATATGGCGACGATCTCCGTGACCGAGCTGGGCGGCCGGGCCAAGGCGGCCAGCCGGGTGATGGCCACGGCGTCCGGTGCGACGAAGGACACGGCCCTGCGCCTCGCCGCTGACCTGCTCGAACAGCGTTCAGCCGACATCGTGGCGGCCAATGCCGCCGACGTCGAGGGGGCCGAGACCGAAGGTGCCACGGCCACCCAGCTCGACCGGCTCCGGCTCACCGACGGCCGCCTCGCCGCCATGGCGGCGGGGCTGCGGCAGGTGGCCTCACTGGCCGATCCGGTGGGCGAGATCGTCGACGGGTCGGTGCGGCCCAACGGCCTCAAGGTCGAGCGGGTCCGGGTGCCCCTCGGGGTGGTGGGCATCATCTACGAGAACCGGCCCAACGTCACGAGCGACGCCGCCGGTCTGTGCCTGAAGGCGGGCAACGCCACGATGTTGCGCGGTTCGTCGTCGGCACTGCGCTCCAACGTGGCCATCGTGGCCTGCCTTCGTGAGGCGGCGGAGAAGGCGGGACTGCCCGAGGATGCCGTCGTGCTGGTGGAGGATCCCGGGCGCGACAGCGCGGTTGCGTTCATGCGGCTCGACGGCGTGATCGACTGCCTCATCCCCCGGGGCGGCGCCTCGCTGATCGCCACCATCCGGGAACAGGCCACCGTCCCCTTCGTGATCGACGGCGACGGCAACTGCCACGTCTACGTCGACGCCGCCGCCGAGCTCGAGACGGCGCTGTCCATCGTCGTCAACGCCAAGATGCAACGTCCCGGTGTGTGCAACGCGGCCGAGTCGTTGCTCGTCCACCGCGACGTCGCCGGCACCTTCCTCCCCCGGGCCGCGGCCGCTCTCGAGGGCGTCGAGCTCGTCGGCGACGAGCGGGCCCGGGCCCTCGTTCCCGGTATGGCGCCGGCCGACGACGAGGACTTCGCCACCGAATTCCTGGACCTCAAACTGGCCGTGGCGGTTGTGGACGGTCTCGACGAAGCCATCGACCACATCGCCCGGTTCGGATCGGGCCACACGGAGGCCATCGTGACCACGGACCTGCACGCCGCCGAGCGATTCTGTCGGGAGGTGGACGCCGCCGCCGTGGTGGTGAACGCCTCGACCCGCTTCATCGACGGAGCCGAGCTCGGTCTCGGTGCCGAGATCGGTATCTCCACCCAGAAGCTGCACGCCCGCGGCCCCATGGGGCTGCGGGAGCTCACCTGTGCCAAGTACGTGGTCCGGGGCGACGGGCAGGTCCGGGGGTGAGCGGCACCGACGAGACACCGTCAGCGGGAGGGGCCCGGACCCCGGCCCCTCTGGGCTTCCCCGAGCCGGGGCCGCCGCGCTTCGACTCGGTGGGCGACGTGCGAAGCCGTCTGGCCGAGGGCGGCTACCTGGCCGACGACGGCATCGCCGGCGTGGTCTATCTGGCCGACCGCCTGGCCAAGCCGGTCCTCGTCGAAGGTCCGGCCGGAACGGGGAAGACGGAGTTGGCCAAATCGGTGGCCCGGGTCACCGACAGCCGGTTGATCCGGCTGCAGTGCTACGAGGGTCTCGACGAGTCGAAGGCCCTCTACGAGTGGAATTACAAGAAGCAGTTGCTGCGCATCCAGGCCCAACGGGTGGTGGCCGACGGCGACGGCGAACCGGGCGCCTCGGGGAGCGACCTTCCTGGCGCCGAGGCCGGTCACGGCGAGACCCGCTCGGGCGTGGCCTGGCGCGACCTCGAGGAGGACATCTTCTCCGAGGAGTTCCTGCTGGCCCGGCCGCTGCTCGAGGCGATCCGTTCGCAGGAGTCGGTCGTCCTCCTCGTCGACGAGGTGGACAGGGTGGAGCTCGAGACCGAGGCGCTTCTGCTCGAGGTGCTCTCGGAGTACCAGGTGTCGATCCCCGAATTGGGAACGGTCCGGGCCGAGCGCATTCCCCTCGTCTTCCTCACTTCGAACAACACCCGGGAGCTGTCGGAGGCGCTCAAGAGACGCTGCCTCTACCTGCACCTGGACTATCCCTCGCTCGAGCGCGAGCGCGACATCGTCCTCACCCGGGTGCCCGGCATCGGGGCCGAGCTGGCCGATCAGGTGGCCCGCATCGTCCGCTCCCTGCGCACCTTGGACCTGAAGAAGTACCCCTCGGTGTCGGAGACGCTCGACTGGGCCCGCACGCTGGTGGTGCTCGGCGTGGAGTCGATCGACGCCGAGCAGGCCAAGGCCACGCTCCACGTCCTGCTCAAGTACCGAAGCGATCTGGAGCGGGCGTCGAAAGAGCTGACCGTGGCCGACGCCCAGGGCTGAGTCGGCCCGTGCTCGACGTCCTCACCGGATTCGTCGGCGAATTGCGCGCCGCCGGCCTACCCGTCTCGCTCACCGAGTCACTCGACGCGGCCGAAGCCGTCCACCACGTGCCGCTCGAGGACCGCGAGGCGCTCAAGTACGCGCTGGCCGCCACCTTGGTGAAGTCGTCCACCCACTGGAAGGCGTTCGAGACGGCCTTCGAGGTCTATTTCGCCATGCGCGGCCCGCAGTTCGACATCGATGCCGACGAGGGCGGCACCGTGGACCGGCCCGACGACGATGCCGACCTGCCTCAGGGTGAGGGCCAACGCGGCCGGCAGGGCGGCGGGGGCGGTGAGGGACTCACGCCCGAGGAACTGGCCGAGATGCTCTTCCGGGCCCTCATGAACGCCAACGAGGCCCAGATGGCCGCCCTCGCCCGGCAGGCGGTGGGACGGTTCGCCGGGATGGAGCCGGGCCGGCCGGTGGGTGGCACGTACTACCTCTACCGGACGCTGCGGAACCTCGATCTCGACGGCGTCCTCGAGCGGTTGATGGAGTCGGCCCGTCAGGAGGCGCCCGACGGGACCCTGACCCCGCTCGAGGAGCGCCTGGCGCGCGACGAGTTCCAGTCCCGGCTGGACGCTCTGCGCAAGGAGATCGAGGACGAGATCCGCCGCCGACTGGTGGCCGACCGCGGGACCGAGGCGCTCGCCCGTTCCCTGCGCAAGCCCCTGCCCGAGGACATCGACTTCATGCACGCCACGCGGGAGGAACTGGCGTCGTTGCGCCGGGCCATCACCCCGCTCACCCGCAAGCTGGCCGTCCGTCTGGCCCGCAAGCGCCGGCACGGTCGCAAGGGCCCGCTCGACTTCCGCTCCACCATGCGGCACTCGCTGTCCACCGGCGGGGTCCCGGTCGATCCCAAGTTCCGCTATCCCCGTCCGGCCAAGCCCGAGATCATGGTCATCGCCGACATCTCCGGGTCGGTAGCCGCCTTCGCCCGCTTCACCCTCCACCTCGTCCACGCCATCAGCTCGCAGTTCTCGAAGGTCCGCAGCTTCGTGTTCATCGACGGCATCGACGAGATCACCCGTTTCTTCGAGACGGCCGACGACGTGGCCGACGCCGTGCACCGGATCAACACCGAGGCCGACGTGGTCTGGGTGGACGGCCACTCCGACTACGGCCACGCGCTGTCGGTGTTCTGGGAGCGCTGGGGCGAGGAGATCACACCCCGCACGAGCGTCCTGCTCCTCGGTGACGCCCGCAACAACTATCACGCCACCCAGAGCTGGGTCGTCCAGGAGATCCGTCACCGGGCCCGCCACGTCTACTGGTTGAACCCCGAGCCCCGCGCCTACTGGGACACGGGGGACTCGGTGGTGGGGGAGTACGCCACCTATTGCGACGAAGTCTTCGAGTGCCGCAATCTCCGTCAGCTCGAGCGCTTCGTGTCGGAACTGGCATGAGTCGCCGCCCGTGAGTCGCCGCCCGTGAACGTCGGGGCGACGGAACCGGCCGGCGGCTCGCCACCGGCGGGGATCCGGACCATCCCTCCTCCGACGGTCGGGGGCACCCGGATCATCCTCGTCCGTCACGGCGAGGCCAACTGCAACGTGGACGGCATCGTGGGAGGGCGCACGGGCTGCACGGGCCTCTCACCCACCGGCGTGGCCGAGGCCGAGGCCCTGCGGCGACGCCTGGTGGCCTCGGGCGAACTGGCCGGCGCCGCCGCCGTCTACGCCAGCGTCCTGCCCCGTGCCCTCGAGACGGCCGCCATCGTCGCCCCCGGTCTCGGCGGCCTCGAGGCGGTGGCCGACTGCGACCTGTGCGAGCTGCACCCGGGCGAGGCCGACGGCCTCACCTGGGCCGAATTCACCGACCGCTACGGGGGGCCCAACTGGGACGTCGAGCCCGACAACGTCCTCGCCCCGGGGGCCGAGAGCTGGACGGGATTCACGGCCCGGGTGGCGCGGACCCTCATCGCCATCGCCACGCGCCACCCCGGCGCCCTGGTGGTCGTCTTCTGCCACGGCGGTGTCGTCGAGGCCTCGATCGAGTCACTGCTGCCGGTGGCGGCCGAGCGAGGCCGGCTGAAGCTGCGCACGGACCACACCTCTCTCACCGAATGGGAGCTCGGACCTGAGGGCTGGCTCCTGCTGCGTTACAACGACGCCGCCCATCTGGCCACGGTGCGGGCCGCCGATCAGCAGGCGTAGTCGCCGTCGAGGGTTCCGCCGTTCGTGGTGTACTGCGTCACGAACACAGGTCCGGTGGGCAACAGGTCGCCGCGCCCTGCGGCGTAGCTGCGGATGTTCTGGCAGTTGCCCGGTCCGTCCTCGGTGTACCAGGCCACCCACAGAGGGACGGCTGGCTGGTAGTTGCCGACGATGCCGTTCCAGGTGTCAGGGCTGGTGTAGATGCCGACGGAATTGACGCCCTGGGCGTGCAGACCGTTGATCGCGCCCTGCACGACCTGCGCGTTCTCGGTCAGGTTCGAGGTCCAATTGGCCTGATCGGACTCCACGTCGAGCCACCAGGGCACGAGCGCGCTGACTCCCTGGCTTTGCACGTAGTTGTACGCGAAGAGTGCTGCCTGGTAGCCGAAGTTGCAGCTTTGGTCGCCGTTGCACCCGGGCTCAGGCGTCGCACTGGTGCCGTTCGTCATGTAGGCATACAGGTTCAGACCCGCGCCTGCCCAGGCAGCCTCGTGAGCAAGGCATGGGTTCGGAGCCCCGTCCGAAATCCCGGTGGCCTGGACGATCCCCACGATGTGCCCCGACGGCAGGGTCTGGTTGCACGTCGGCGGGTTGTCCTGGAACCGGGAGATGTCGTAGCCGTAGGAACCCGACGGGTAGGCCTCGTTGGCGGCTTGGCCATCGCCCGGACCGTCGGCCATGGAGACCACGGGGGACGTCAAGTGTTGCGGCGTGGACCCGAAGTACCCGGCGTCACCGAAGGCGGTGACCGCCCCGTTCGAGTCCGTCAACCAGTAGCCCCCCATGTCCGCGGCGGTCATCGACACCACCGGGTGCATGAGAGCGTGGCCTCCGAGCGATCCTTCGAACGGGGCGTCGCCGAAGGTGAACACCCCGCCGTCGGAAGCGACGAGCCAGTAGCCGTGACCATCGGGTGTGGGCGCGGCGCCGACCACGGGCTCCGCCAGCGTGATACCGCCGAGCGACTGGTAGTAGCCGGCGTCGCCGAAGGTGAACACCCCTCCGTCCGACGCGAACAACCAGTAGCCGCCGCCGTCGGGGGTGGCGGCCATGGCGATCACCGGCTTGTTGAGACGGATGTTCCCCAACGAGCCGTAGAAGGGGGCGTCGAAGGCGAAGACCCCGCCGTCGGTAGAAACCGTCCAATACCCCCCGGTGCCGGGATCGGCGGCGATCCCCACCATCGGCTGGTTCAGCGGCTTGCCCCCCATCGATCCGTGGAACGGCGCCGCGCCGAAGGCGAAGACCCCGCCGTCGGAGGCCACCGTCCAGTAGCCGCGCCCGTCGGCCTGCCCGGCCGTCGTGGTGGGGGCGATCCCCACCATGGGTTTGGCCAGGTAGTGGCCGCCCATGGAGCCCCAGAAGGGCAGACCACCGAAGGCGAAGACCCCGCCGTCGGAGGCCACGTCGTAGTACGCCGGCACCGATGTCGTCGAGGAGAGAGACGCGTGCGCCAGTGGCGTCACGCGGGCGGCTCGGTGGGGCGCGTCGGCCGACACGAGAGCCACGGTGACACCGGTCAGCAGAACGACAGTGGTGGCAACGGACGCCAGGCGCGCCAATGGGCGAAGGAGGAGAGGCATAGGGGGGAGTGGCTGGTCCTTTGGCTCCGCGCCATTGTCACTGAGATCGGTGCCCCGCGCAACGCTTCTCGGCGAGATTGCATCCTCACCTGCACTGATGGCCGCGTCGGGCGGGCTGTGACCGGCGCCGAACGACCGGTCGCCGCCCGGTGGACGGCGATGCGCCGTTCAGCCCTGCAGCAGCTCGGCCACGCGGAACGACAGGTCGATGGCCTGGCGCGCGTTCAGCCGCGGGTCGCACGTCGTCGTGTAGCGCAGGTGCAGCTGGTCCTCCAGGATGTCCCCGAAGCCACCCAGGCATTCGGTCACGTCATCGCCCGTCAGCTCGACGTGCACGCCGCCCGGCCACGTGCCGGCCGCCTGGTGGGCGTCGAAGAAACCGCGCAGCTCCTGCAAGATGTCGTCGAAGCGACGCGTCTTGCGACCGTCGCCGCTGGCGAAGGTGTTGCCGTGCATGGGATCGCACGCCCACACCACCGGATGCCCGGCGTCGCGCACGGCGGCCAGCAACGGCGGGAGTGTCTCGCTCACCCTTTCCGCACCCATCCGCGCGATCATGGTCAGCCGTCCCGGGATCCGCTCGGGGTTCAGCCGCTCACACACCGACAGCACGTCGTCGGCCGTGGCCGTGGGCCCGATCTTGCATCCGACCGGGTTGCGGATCCCCGACAGGAACTCGAGATGGGCGCCGTCGCGCTGACGGGTGCGCTCGCCTACCCACACCATGTGGGCCGAACAGTCGTAGAACTCTCCCGTGATGGAGTCCTCCCGGGTGAGCGCTTCTTCGTACCCGAGGATCAGCGCCTCGTGGCTGGTGAAGAAGTCGACCTGGTGCAGTGACTCTTCGCTGATCAGGTCGATCCCGCACGCGGCCATGAAATGCAGGGCGCGGTCGATCTCACCGGCGATCTGCTCGTAGCGACGACCCTCGTCACTGGACGCCACGAATTGCTGGTTCCACAGGTGCACCTGCGAGAGATCGGCGAACCCACCCTTGGTGAAGGCCCGCAGCAGGTTCAGCGTCGACGCCGACTGGTGGTAGGCGGCGATCAGCCGATCGGGATCCGGTACCCGGGCCGTCGCGTCGGGGGCGTCGTCGTTGACCATGTGTCCCCGGAACGTCTCGAGCTCGAGGTCCCCGACGCGTTCGGTGGCCGAGGTGCGGGGCTTGGCGAACTGCCCGGCGATCCGTCCCACCTTCACCACGGGCACCCCGGCGCCGTAGGTCAGCACCACCGCCATCTGCAGGATCACCTTCAACTTGTCCCGGATGCTGTCGGCTGAGAAATCGGCGAACGACTCGGCACAGTCCCCGGCCTGGAGCAGAAACGCCCGTCCGGCCGCCACCTCGGCCAGGGCCCTCGTCAGGCGGCGGGCCTCGCCGGCGAAGACGAGCGGCGGGAGGGTCGAGAGCGTCTTCTGGACCTGCTCGAGGGCGTCGTCGTCGGGCCAGACCGGTTGCTGGGCGGCCGGGTATCTCTTCCAACTCTGGGGGCTCCACTGCACCGCGGACATGGGCTCCAGCGTATGGCCTCGAGCCCTAGGCTCGGGGACCGTGCCACCTTTCCGTTTCGCCGTCCAGGTCTCGAATGCCGCATCGGGCGCTTCATGGCGGGCTCTGGCGCGCAAGACCGAGGACCTCGGCTACTCGACCCTCTTCATGCCCGATCACCTGGGCGAGCAATGGGCACCGCTCATCGCCCTGACCGTGGCGGCCGAGGCCACCACCACCCTCCGGGTGGGCACCCTCGTGCTCGACAACGATTTCCGCCACCCCGTCATCCTGGCCAAGGAAGCGGCCACCTTGGACCTGCTGTCCGACGGCCGCCTCGAGCTCGGCCTCGGGGCGGGCTGGATGCGCGACGACTACGACCAGTCGGGTATCGCCTACGACCCGCCGGCAACCCGGGTGGCCCGGTTGGCAGAGGCCATCAGCATCGTGAAGGACCTCTGGGACACCGGTCGTTGTGATCACGCCGGCACGCACTACACGGTGGCGGCCGACGGCTTCCCCACTCCGCCCAGCCGACCCCATCCGCAACTGATCGTGGGCGGCGGCAGCCGCACCGTCCTCGCCCTCGCCGCCCGCCAGGCCGACATCGTCGGTGTCAATCCCCGTCTGACCGAGGGCTTCTACGGGCCCGAGGCCATCGCCTCGGCGGCACCCGAGTACTACGACGAGCGCGTCGCCTGGGTCCGTGAAGCGGCCGGCGACCGTTTCGACGACCTCGAGATCCAGAGCCTCACCTTCGTCGTCCAGGTCGTCCCGAACGGACGCGAGCTGATCGAGCAGATGGCGGCCGGCTTTTCCATGACGCCCGAACAGGCGACGGAGACCCCGGCCGCCCTGATCGGCAGTGTCGACGAGCTGATCGACACCCTCGAGCGCCGGCGACGGCGCTGGTCGATGAACTACTGGGTCGTCCATGAGGCGGACATGGACGCCTTCGCGCCCGTCGTGGCGGCGCTGGCGGGTCACTGACGCCGGTGGCGACCGGCGTGTCCGAGGACCGTGTCGACGGAGACGCCGGCGGAGACGACGGCGGAGATGCCGGCGGCGGGGCCCGGGTGGGGATCCTCGGGGGGACCTTCGACCCCGTCCATATCGGACACCTCGTGGCCGCCACCTGGGCCCGTGACGCGCTCCACCTCGACCGGGTGATTCTCATGGTCGCCAACGATCCCTGGCAGAAGTCGTCGCACCGGCGGCTGACGGCCGCGGCGGACCGCCTGGCCGTGGTCGAGGCCGCCGTCGAGGGGGTGCCGGGACTCGAGGTCTCCCGCATGGAGATCGACCGGGGAGGCCCCAGCTACACCATCGACACCGTCCGTGCCCTCACCGAGCTTCATCCCGACATCTGCTTCCACCTGGTGGTGGGCGCCGATGTGGCCTCCGAGCTGGACAGCTGGCACGACGCCGACATCCTGGCCACGCTCATCAGGCTGGTCATCGTGGATCGCGGCGGCGTGGCCCCCACACCCGACCCGGCCGGTTGGCGGGTCGACCGCCTCCGGATCCCGGCCATCGAGGTCTCCAGCAGCGAGCTCCGTGACCGCCTGGCCACGGGGCGCACTGTTGAATACCTCATTCCGGACCGCGCTATCCGTTGCATCTCCCGCCGAGGTCTGTACGCTGGCAGTAGATGAGCAACCCGGCCGTCGAGACCACGGGGATGCACCCGTTGGCTACGAGGCGTGAACTCCGCCGGCAGCGGCAGGAGCGACGACTGTTGGCTGCGCTCGCCGCCGTCGTCCTCATCGCCCTCTTGGCCGCCGCCGCCGTCATCGTCGGCAGCGAGCAGCACCGGTCACCGGTCTCCGGTTCACCGGGCGCGGTCGTCGTCCACATCGCCGCCCGCGCCGCATGACGGTCCCGGTGGGGCCGGCCGACACCGAGACAGCGCGGGACGTGCCGAGCGAGGCTCTCGATGCCGCCCGGGCGGCGGACGAGAAGATGGGTGAGAACACCGTCGTGCTGTCGATGGGTCATCTCCTCGGGGTGACCGACGCCTTCGTCATCACCCACGGCCGCAACACCCGACAGGTGCGCACCCTGGTCGACGAGATCGAACGCCGGGTCAAGGAGGTGTCGGGCCGCTCACCCCGGGCGGTCGAGGGTTTGCGGGATCTCCACTGGGTACTCATGGACTACGGAGACTTTCTCGTCCACGTGTTCCACGAAGAGACCCGGCCCTACTACGACCTCGAACATCTCTGGGGTGACGCGCCGCGCGTCGACTGGTCCGATTCGCCCCCACGTGCATCCGAGGCCTGATCGTCTCGACCCATCCCGGAAAAGGTGACACCGGACGATCGACCTGGTCGTCGTAGTGGGTGTGCAGCCAGAGCCTTCTCCGATCACCGTCGCCGACGCCGACGTCTTCACCGCCTTCTACCACGGTGAGTACAGCCCGGCCGTCCGATTGGCCCGGGCCCTCGGTGTCTCGACGCCGGCATCGGAGGATCTCGTCCAGGATGCGTTCCTCCGAGTGCACGAGCGATTCTCGGAATTGGTCAATCCCGGCGGCTACCTCCGCACGGTCGTCGTCAATCTCTGCCGGGACTGGCACCGCCGCCAGGGGCGCGAGCGTCGACACCTCTCGGCCGTCGAACCGAGTACGCCTGTCTCGCTCGGCGCCCGCGAACTGCTCGATGTCCTGCAACGGCTGCCCTATCGATGGCGCGCCGTCCTCGTCCTGCGCTACTGGGCGGACTGGAGCGAGCGGGAGATCGCCACGGCACTCGGGTGCCGGCCGGGCACGGTGAAGACCTTGGCCGCCCGGGGTCTGGCCCGTCTGCGAAAGGAATTGTCGCCATGACCGATCTGGATCAGACCGCCCAGCGCCTCCGGGCTTCTCTGGACGAATTGGTGGCCGATGTGCCCACCGTTGCCCCGCCGCGGTCGGAGGGCGCGCACCGTCTCTCTCCGTCCCCGGTGTCGGCCGACCGGCGGTGGGGGTGGCGACGACCGGTCGCCCTCGTCTCGATCGCCGTGGCCGCCTCTGTCGTCGTCGCCGCCGTCGTCACCTTCGGACCACGGTCGACCTCGCCCTCGACAGCTGGTCCGAAGCATCCGGTCAAGCACATCGGAGCGGCCGACGCCCCACCGGGCTGGATCAACCTGCCCATGCTGCTGCCGTCTGCTCCCGCCGTGCTCGAAAACGCCACGGTTGCGAACGGACCTGTCCCCGTGCCGAGTACGGGCACCTATGCGCAGGTCTACGAAGGCGCCCAGACCACGGACCCCGTGCTGTTGTTGATCACCACGGTCGTGGCCCAACCCGGAGCCCTGGCCGACTACGCGACCAACACCCAGGCCGTGACCGTCCACGGCACCCCCGCGTACATGACGAACGGCAGCCATCACCAGCTCGTGTGGCAGACGGCTGACGGGGTCGTGGTGTCGCTCGAGTCCACCGGGATGACGTCATCCGACGTGCTGGCCGCCGGCCAACTGGTCGAACCCCATCCGGCCACCCAATTGGGGGTGGACGTGTCGGGCGTGCTTCCCGACGGACTGGTCTTCACCGGCGAAGGCTTCGCCAACGAGAACACGGGTCAGAACCAGGACACCGTCTTCTTCCACCAGGGCACCTGTCACGCCTACACCACGGTCTGGGCGGGCTCGGCGGCCGACTTCGCGCCGGTGGTCGTCGTGTCGGACGCCACCCGTCTCCTGAGCATCGGGGGGACCCCGGTCCTGTCCGTCCAGTTCGGAACGTCGACGTCGGCTCTGCTCTGGAGCGAGGGACCCGGTATCGACGTCCGCCTCCAGGGCAGCTTTTGCGACCTGCCGAGCATCGCCGCCGCCCTGAAGGTCGTCGATCCGGCCACGTGGCAGTCGGAATTGTCCTCGCTCGGCTCCAAAGCGACGTTCTATACGCCTCAGCCTCCAACGACGTCGGCCACACTTCCCGGGCCCGGCACCTTCGGACTGGCCCACTGAGCGCGAGACGTCGCCGGGTGCGAACCGTGAGGCTCGTCGGCTGCCGGCACGAACCGTGAGGCTCGTCGGCTACAAGGTCGGCACCGGTGCCAGGGTGGCGAACTGGGACGTCGAGGCGATCGGCACCTGCGCACCACTGGCCACGGGAACGTTCACCGTCGCGCCGTTGAGCTCGAAGGTCACCCCGTTCACGCCGGGCACGGCGCTGGCGCTGAACACGAACTGGGCCACCGCCTCGATCTGCGCCTGGCCCACCAGCTGTCCGAACGTCCCGCCCAGATTGACGGTGGCCAGTCCGGCCGTGCCGATCTCGGCGCCGAGCACGGTGGTCTGCGTGGGGACGGCACTCTGCAACCCCGCCGCCGCCTCCGCGTTGGTCGGTCCTTTCACCAGCATGTCGAGCACGGTGTCCAGAGAGTCCTGAGCGGCGGTCACCTCCCGGGCCACGGCCACCAGACGACCGGTCGGGCTCACCAGGAAGATCCGGATCGGCACCGACGCCGGCGAGGCGGCCGACGTCGTGGTCGTCGACGGTGGTGACGGCTGCAGGAGGCCGAACGGGATGCCCCGACGCGGCAGTGCGGTCGGGGACCGGTCGACGGGCACGCCACATCCGGCCAGGCCGAGCACGGTCACGCCGGTCGCGGCAACCAGCATCGCCTGCCGGAAGCGCCGTCGCCCTGTCACGACGCCACCTGGCCCGGGTCGCTCGAGGGGAGCTCCACCACGAAGCGGTTCACGTCGCCGGCCCCGTTCTCGACCCAGACGCGCCCCCCGTGGAGACGGACGTGCTCGGCCACCAAGGACAATCCGAGACCGGTGCCCTCCGTCGTCCCCCGCCGGCCCGAGGTCTGGCCCCGGTAGAAGCGTTCGAAGATGCGGTCGCGCTCGGTGAGCGCCACCGCCGGACCGTGGTCGACCACCACCATCCGGACCCCGCCCGGGGCGGGCTCGACCACGAAGCGGGCCACGCCTCCGGCGTAGAGCGTGGCGTTCTCGACCAGGTTGGCCACCACCCGCTCGATCCGCCGTTTGTCGACCCGGAGCCGCAGTCCGCTGATGGAGGCGTCGACGTCGACCGGGGCATCGCCGGCGCCGGCGGCGTGGGCCGCCTGGCGGACGAGCTCACCGACCTCCACCTCGTCGAGCAGCAGCTCGGCCGATCCGGTATCGACCCGGCTGATCTCGAGCAGTTCCTCCACCATCCGTTGGAAGCGCCGCATCTCCCCGGTCAACAGGTCGACGGCACGGCGGCTGCGGACCGGCAGGTCGTCACGATGCGACTCGAGCACGCCGAGCGACGTCGTCAGGGTGGTCAGAGGTGACCGCAGTTCGTGGCTCACGTCCGAGGTGAAGCGCGCCTCGCGCTCGATCCGCTCGAGCAAGGCGTCGGCCATCCGGTTGAACGACGCCGCCAGAGCCGACAGGTCGGGATCGTCGGCCGCCACCAGCCGGACGCGCAGCCGACCTCCGGCGATCGTCTCGGCCGCCTTCGACACCTCTTCCAACGGTCGCAGGGCCCGGCCACTGGCCCACCGGCCGATAACGGCGCCGGCCGCCGTGGTCACGAGGGCCGCCCCGGCCAGGGCCAGGGCCAGGATCCGCAGCGTCCGGGCCAGCTCGTCGAGCGAGAAGACCTCGAAGTAGGCGGAGTCGACACTCGGGACGGGCAGGCCCACCACCATCTCGGGCGACCCGTTCAGCACGAAGTGTTGGCTGGCGGGCACGCCCGAGAGCACGAGGGACCGCAGCCGCACCGGGATGGCGTTCTTCCCGACGGAGATGGAGGTGGCGTACCACTGGCCGCGCTGTTCGAGCACCGACAGCGATCCGGGCAACGTGTCGAGCGAGTCGAGAAGCTGAAAGATGTTCTGCGTGGGCGACCGCAGCGACGAGCGGGCCAAGGACGCGTTGACGTAGGCCTGACGCAGGATCGCCGTCTCGCGTTCGTGGAGGATGAACTGCCGGGCTGTGAAATAGGTGAGCCCGGCCATGGTGGCCGAGAGGGCCAGTGCCCCCATCCCGAAAGTCACCGTCACCCGGGCCCGCAGCCCCAGGCGCGACCACGGTCTGCGGCCTCCGGCGTCACCTTGTTCCGCCCGACGCCGCCAGCCGTCGGATACCACGCGCAGGCGAAGACCGCGCACGGCTCTCCTCAGGCCGTCAACTTGTAGCCCATTCCCCGCACCGTGAGGATGTGACGGGGATTGGCGGGGTCCGGCTCGATCTTCGTCCGCAGCCTCCGGATATGCACGTCGACCAGACGACCGTCGCCGAAGTAGTCATAGCCCCAGACGCGGTCGAGCAGCTGCTCGCGGCTCAGAACCTTGCCCGGGTTGGCGGCCAGCTCGCACAACAGGCGGAACTCGGTCCGGGTGCAGTGCACCTCGTCCCCGGCCCGCTGCACCGTTCCCTCGTCCGGTCTCACCTCCACATCACCGAAGGTGAGGACGCTCGGTTCGTCGACCGACCGCGCCCGTCGCAACAACGCCCGGATCCGGGCGGCCAGCTCCTTGGCCACGAAGGGCTTGGTCACGTAGTCGTCGGCACCCGCTTCGAGACCGGCCACCACGTCGTGGGTGTCGGTGCGGGCGGTCACCATGATGACCGGCACCGCACTCGTCCGCCTGAGCTGTCGGCAGCACTCGAACCCGTCCATGCCGGGCAGCATGAGGTCGATCAGCACGACGTCCGACGGTTGCTCGGTGAAGCGCTCCAGGGCGACCTCGCCTGAACCGGCCTCGTCGACGTCGTAGCCCTCGTCCTCGAGGGCGAGACGCGTCGACGCCCGGATGCGCTCGTCGTCTTCGACGATCAGCAGGCGGGCAGTCATCAGTCGCTCGGAAACAGGATACGGCACGCGCCGCGGCGCCCGGCGCTCCGAGCGTCCGGCTGACGTGACGTCCGGGTGGTGATCAGGTGTTCAGCCAGATCTGCGGCGTCCAGAGCGTCCCCACGATCATGCCGTAGGCCTTGCCCCCGTCGGGCAACGTCGGATTGTTGAAGTTCTGGACGTTGCTGTTGGCCACGATGGACCACGTGGCCCGGTCGTTCCAGATATAGGGCAGGTCCACGTTGAGACGTTGGGCGATCTGCTGGTACGCCTTGGCCCGGACCGTCGGATCGGTGGACTGCCGACCCTGCTGCAGCAGGGTCTCGATCATGGGGTCCTTGTTCTGGGCGAAGTTCGGGTTGATGGTGCCGAAGATCTCGGTCGGGCTCCACCACAGGTAGTTGAGGTCGGGGTCCACCGCCGCGAACTGCCGCCACCCCACCGCCTGGAATTTCCCGGCCAGGGCGTCGTTGATCTCGTCGGCCTGCTGGACCTGCTGCAAGGTCACCTGCATGCCGGCCGCCTGGAACTGCTGCTGCAGGTACTGAGCCGCCTGCACCGACGAGGCGGAGGTGGTGCTGATCAGAGTGAAGGACACGGGGCTGCCCGTCTCCCTCGCCACTTCGCTGATCAGGGTCTTGGCCATGGTCGGGTTGTAGGCGGGGTAGCCGCTGTCGGTGGCGTAGTACGGCGATCCGGCCGTGAAGGGCTGGTTGGTGGGGGCGTTCACGCCCTTGTCCACGATCGTCGAGTACTGCTTGGAATTGACCGACATGGCCATGGCCTGGCGGACCTTGATGTTGTCCGTGGGGGCCACCGACAGGTTCAGCATGACGAAGTTCATGTCGGGCTCGCCCACCACGTGCTGCGAGTCGTCGACATAACTGAAACCGGTGTTGTCCCGGTACTGCAGGATCACTTCGGGCACGTCGGTGTGCATGATGTCGATCGTGCCCGCCTTCAACGCGCTCGAACGGGAGTCGGCGTCCACGATCGGCTTGTAGGTGACCTCGTCGAGGTAGGGGAGCCCGGTCCGCCAGTAGTGCGGGTTGCGCTTGGAGGTGAAGTGGTCGTTCGGAACCCACTGGTCGAACACGAACGGTCCCGTCCCCACCGGGTTCGAGCCGCCGTTCTTGTTGGCGATCATCGAGGGGGCGATGATGTAGCCACCCTGACCACCGATGCCCCCGGTCAGGTAGGTGGGGAAGGGCACCCACGGTTGGATGAGGTTGATCGTCACCGTGTTGGGATCGGTGACGGTGATGCCGCCCACCTTCTTGAGCGACGGGGTCAGCGTGATGCCGAGCTCCCCGGTGAGGAAGTGCTCGATGCTGCCGGCGATGGCGGCGGCGTCGCACGTGGTGCCGTCGTGGAAGACCACGCCCGGTCGGACTCCGATGGTCCACACGTCGTAGCTCTCGTTCGGGGTCACCGACTTGGCCAGGTAGGGCTGCACGGACCCGTCCTCGGCGATGATCGTCAGCGGATCGAAGACGGTCCGGGCGTACTGCACACCGGTCTCGTCGAATCGTCCCGTGGCCGGGTCGAAACCCTGCTCCTCGGCCTCCACGCCGAAGGTCAGGCTGCCCCCCATCTTCGGAGCGGCGCTCGTGATGCCGTCACGCGAGCCCGACGGCTTGGCGGCACCGGGGCTCCCGTTGCCCGTTCCCGAGCTGCAGGCGGCCAACAGACCCCCCGCTCCGGTTCCGGCAGCGGCGACTCCGGCGGCACCGAGGGCCCCTCGGGCCAGAAACGATCGGCGGTCGATGCGGTCAGGCACTTTCCCTCCCCGTTTGCGTGTTCGGTCCCGGTGCCAGGGTGGACTCGCCCTTCACCGCGGGCAGAGGATAGCGCTCGGGCGGCTTCGTCACAGGTAGTTTGTAGCGATGGCCTGGAGCGTCGAGGCGTTCTCTCGGTCACTGGCGGCAATGTCACCGGAGACCGTCCGCGCCTACAGCGGCGACGTTCGGGCTTTCGTCCAGTGGGCCGATCGTGGTGGCGCCGCCGGTCCGGCCGATGTGGACCGACTCCTGCTGCGCCGTTACCTCGCCTATCTCGCCACCCGGCGTCATGCCCGGACGACCATGGCGCGCAAGGCCGCCGCCCTGCGTTGCTACTTCTCGTGGGCCGCCCGGCGCGGCGACGTGGTGGTCGATCCGGCCCGCCGGCTCACGGCCCCGGGCGGCGGCGCCCGCCTGCCGCGCGTCCTCGACCGCTCCGAGCTCGATGCCATGCTCGACGGTAAGCCCACGGCGAGCGACGACGCGTCGACGAGAACGCGCGACGACGCCGTTCTCGAGTTGCTCTACGGCTGCGGCCTGCGGGTGGCCGAGCTCTGTGGTCTCGATCGCGGCGACATCGACCTCACCGAGAGGATTGTCACCGTCTGGGGAAAAGGGGGGCGCCAGCGACGGGTGCCGATGCACGATCTGTGTGCCGAGGCGGTCGGCCGGTGGTTGGGTCTCGGTCGAGACGGCTTCTCCACGCCGGAGTCCCCACCCGAGGCCGTCTTCTTGAACCGTGTCGGCCGGCGCCTGGGACCGCGTGACGTGAGAAGGCTCCTGGACCGCCGCTCACCGGTTCCCACCCACCCTCACGCTCTGCGTCATAGCTTCGCCACCCACATGCTCGACGGCGGTGCCGACCTGCGGGTCGTCCAGGAACTCCTCGGACACGCCAGTCTTCAGACCACGCAGGTCTACACTCATGTGAGCAAGGAGCGGCTGCTCTCGGTCTACGGAGCTACCCATCCCCGTGCATAGGGAGAGTTGGTGACAGAGGACGACGGGTCGACAGCTCGATTGTGGGTCGAGTACAAGCAGAGCGGTGACCGTCGCATCCGCGACCAACTGATCGTTCTCTACTCGCCTTTGGTCAAGTACGTCGCCGCCCGTGTCGCCGTCGGACTCCCGCAACATGTCGACGGTGCCGACCTCGTCAGCTACGGCGTCATCGGACTGATCGACGCCATCGACCGCTACGACCCGGTGCGACAGGTGAAGTTCGAGACGTATGCCATTCCGCGCATCCGCGGCGCCATCATCGACGAGCTGCGCGCCATCGACTGGGTGCCACGGTCGGTACGGGCGAAGGCACGGTCGGTGGAGCAGGCGTACGCGGCGCTCGAGGCCACGTTGTTACGGACGCCGACGGACGCCGAGGTGGCGGCCGAGCTCGACATATCGGAACCTGACCTCCAGGACATCCTCCGGCAGATCTCCTTCGTGGGCGTGGCCGCACTCGACGAGGTCTTCCTTGTCGGCGGCGACCGCAGTGAGCGCACCACTCTGGGTGACACCATTCCCGATGCCGCGGCCGGACCGGTCGCCATGTTCGAGGACAAGGAGTCGAAGGAGATCCTCTCCCAGGCCATCATGCAGCTCGGCGACCGGGAGCGCACGGTCCTGTCGCTGTACTACTACGAAGGCCTGACCCTGGCCGAGATCGGAGAGATCCTCGGCGTGACCGAGAGCCGGGTCTGCCAGATCCACACGAAGGCCGTCCTCCAACTCCGGGCCCGGTTGAGTGACCGGACCACCCCCGACGGGACGGATCCCCCGGCCCGGGGCCGGTCCGGCGCCGGGCGCCGCAGCACCCAACCGACCCAACCGGCCCCCCAGAGCGTGGCCAGCCGAACAGGCTGACGGGGCCCGCCCCCGGGGCGGCCCGTCGATCGCGGTGGCCGGCCCGGCCCGCCGAGGTGGCGACACGGGTCGGGTAGCATGAGGCATTCCCGCCATCCGGCGGGACGTTCCGTACACACCAAGCACCCGGGCGCGCCCAACGGTCGCCCCCCTTGCGGGGGCGCAGCGCCGGGGAAGGACAACCGATGGAAGGAGAAGCCGTGGCTGTTGTCACGACACGGCAGTTGCTGGAGGCCGGAATGCATTTCGGTCACCAGACGCGCCGGTGGAACCCGAAGATGCGCCGTTTCATTCTGGGCGAGCGCAACGGGATCTACATCATCGATCTGAACAAGACGCTGGCCGGGCTGGAAGAGGCCTACGGCTTCGTCCGGGACCTGGTGGCCAAGGGTGGGATCGTGCTCTTCGTGGGCACGAAGAAGCAGACCCAGGGCCCCATCGCCACCTACGCCCGCGCCTGCGGCATGCCCTTCGTCAACGAGCGTTGGCTGGGGGGGATGCTCACCAACTTCAGCACCATCTCGTCGCGGACGGGCAAGCTCCGCGAGTACGAGGCGATGGAGCGGGCGGGCGACTTCGAGGCCATGCCCAAGAAGGAGGCCCTGAAGCACCGGCGCGAGCTGGAGAAGCTTCGGCGCAACCTGGGTGGCATCCGTGACCTCGACCGCCTCCCCGACACCATCTTCGTCATCGACACGAAGAAGGAGCACATCGCCGTCACCGAGGCCAACAAGCTCACCATGCCGATCGTCGCCGTCGTCGACACCAACTGCGACCCTGACGTCATCACCTACGTCATCCCCGGGAACGACGACGCCATCCGCTCCGGGGCGCTCATGTGCCGGGTGCTGGCCGAGGCCGTCATCGAAGGTCGTTGGGTGGCCGAGAACCAGCGCAAGGTGGCACCCCCCGCCCCGCCGGCCGCCCCCGCCGGCCGAGGAGTCAGACGGCCGGGAGCGGGCACGACGGGAACCCTCGAGGTTCCGGCCGACGCCGGACCCCAGGCCGAGGACGCCACGGCGCCGGGGGCCACCCCGAGCCCGGCCGCCCCGGCCCCAGCCGCCGCCACGGCTGCACCCGAAGCGCCCGGCCCGGCTGCCGCCACGGCTGCACCCGAAGCGCCCGGCCCGGCCGCGGCCACGGCTGCACCCGAGGCCCCCGCCCCGGCCTCGGCAGCCCCGGCTCCCGAGGCCTCGGCGCCTGCTCCGGCAACGGCCGAGACGGCGGCGCCGGAGGCGGTGGCCGACGCCGCTCCCGCCGCAGCCCCGGAATCGTCACCGCCGACCACACCGGCCGCGACACCGACAGACGGTGCCGCGGCGCCGGCCGAGGGGGAGTGAGCGCCATGGTCACCGTCTCCGCCAAGGACGTCCAGGCTCTGCGCCGGGCCACCGGTGCCGGCATGCTCGACTGCAAACGCGCCCTCGAAGAGAACGACGGCGACATGGAGCGAGCCAAGCAGTGGCTGCGTGAACAAGGACTGGCCGGTGCGGCCAAGAGGTCGGACCGCGAGGCGACCCAGGGTGCGGTCGCCATCGGCGAGGCCGGGCGCAACGCCTCCATCGTCGAGCTGCGCTGTGAGACCGACTTCGTGGCCATGTCGGAAGCCTTCGTATCGCTGACCAAGGAACTGGCCCACGCCGTCGCCGAGAAAGGTGAGGCGGCCGCTGAGGACCGCGCCGGCGACATCGACGAGCTGAAGACCACGTTGAAGGAGAACATCTCTCTCGGACGCGTGGTCCGTTTCGACCTGGCCGACGACAGCACGCTCGGCACGTATCTCCATGTCCAGTCGGGCCGGGGAGTGAACGCCGTGCTGGTGGAGATGTCCGGCGGCACGGAAGAACTCGCCCACGACGTCGCCGTCCATATCGCCTTCGCCCGTCCCGTCTATCTGCGTCGGGAAGATGTCCCGGCCGACGAGGTGGCAGCCGAGCGGGCCACGGTGGAGGCGATCTCCCGCAACGAGGGCAAGCCCGAGGCGGCACTTCCGAAGGTGGTCGAGGGCCGGATGAACGGCTGGTTCAAGGAGAGGTGCCTGCTCGAACAGCCGTACGCCAAGGACGAGAAGCGCTCCATCGCCGACCTGATCGGGAGCGCCGAGATCCTGCGCTTCGCCCAGGTCATCGTCGGCGGTTAGGGCTCCAGGCGCACGGTGGCAGATCCAGGCGGACCGGTGGCGGGCAGTACGAAGATCCGCCGCCGGGTCGTCCTCAAGATGTCCGGTGAGGCCCTCGCCTCCTCCGCCTCCGACGAGACCATCGACGCGGCCGTGGTGGAGCGGCTCGCCGGCGAGATCGCCAGGGCGCGCGAAGAGCTCGACCTCGAACTGGCCATCGTGGTGGGTGGGGGCAACATCTGGCGGGGGACGACGGGGACGGGTCAGGGAATGGACCGGACCACCTCGGACACCATGGGCATGCTGGCCACCGTCATCAACGCCCTCGCCCTGCAGGACGCCATCGAGCGGCTGGGGCCACCCACCCGCGTGCTCACCGCCGTCCACATGGCCGAAGTGGCCGAGCCCTACATCCGGCGTCGGGCGATCCGGCACCTGGAGAAGGGCCGGGTGGTCATCTTCGCCGCCGGCATGGGCAACCCGTACTTCACCACGGACACCTCGGCTGCTCTGCGGGCGGCTGAGATCGAGGCGGTGATGCTCCTGAAGGGCACCCATTCGGGGGTCGACGGGGTCTACAACGCCGACCCCAAGCTCGATCCCACCGCCCGGCGCTACGACAAGATCGAGTTCATGGACGTGGTCAACCAGGACCTCCGGGTGATGGACCTCACGGCCATCACCTTCTGCAAGGACAACGGCCTCCCGGTCCTCGTATTCGACCTGATGGGACCCGGGAACCTCCGTCGTGCGCTCGCCGGCGACGAGATCGGTACGCTGATCCAGTGATGGACGACGATCTGTCCCAGGTGGTCGTGGCCGACGCCCGTGATCGCATGGAGAAGGCGGTGAGCCACACCCAGGCCGAGTTCAGCGGTGTCCGGACCGGACGAGCCACGTCGGGCCTGGTCGAGCACCTGCGGGTGGACATCTACGGTGCCGAGGTGGAGCTCCGCCAGGTGGCCGGCCTGAGCGTCCCCGAGGCCCGCATGCTCGTGATCTCCCCCTACGACAAGTCGACCTTGGCGTCCATCGAAAAGGCCATCCAGGCCTCCGACCTGGGTATCACCCCGTCGAACGACGGAGCCGTCATCCGGCTGGCCTTCCCGCCGCTCACCGAGGAGCGCCGCAAGGACCTGGTCAAGGTGGTGCGGCACAAGGCGGAAGAGGGGCGCGTGGCCATACGGAATCTTCGGCGGGCGGCGCGTCACGAGCTCGAGGCCCTCGAGCGCGACGGCGACCTCTCGTCTGATGACCTCGAGCGGGTCGAGCGAGATCTGGAGAAGCTCACGCACGAAATGGTGGCGGCCGTGGACAAGCTCCTTTCCCACAAGGAGCAGGAGCTGCTCGAGATCTGACCCAGCCGGGCCCTCGTGGCCGGTCAGGAGGCGATGTGGACGAGCGCGACGAGTACGAGTCGGGGACGGAAACCTTCGCCGACCCCGTCACCGAGCGCGTCCGGATCATCGGCGCCGAGCCGGCGGGAACGCCTCCCGTCCAGAAAACCCCGCCCCCGGCCGGATCGCCGACCGGCGCGGCGGCGTATCCGGACGACGCTGACCGGACATCGCTGCTCGACGAGGGATACCGGGGCTTCCCCCCCCACGAGGACGACGACGTCGATCCCTGGGCGTCGGCCGACACCCGCGACCTCGATCAGCAGCGATCGGTGCCCCGGTGGCTCGACGACGGACCCGATGGCGTGGACGAACCGTCGATCTCCACCGAGCTGCCCCATTGGGCCGATCCCCCCACCGGTCAGGTCCCGGCCGTGCTCGATCGCCGCAGCGAGCAGGAAGTCGAGCAAGGATCGTGGTCCGCCTCCGGCGATGCCGGCCCGGCCTGGCGCGAGCACCGCCACGAGTGGGACGACAGTGCGTTCGACCCGTCCCTGCTGGCGGACGAGACCACCCGCGTCGGCGCCCTCGAGGAGCAACCGCTCGAGGAACGCCAGCCGTGGGAGTTCGACGATCTGGGGACCCCCCCGGGCGGCACCGCGCCGGCCGGGGTTCCGTCCTCGGGCCCGTCTTCGCTTCGCCCCGAGGACGACGCGGCCGACCCGCCCCGCTCGGCATCGCCGGCCGGCCGGCCGGCGATGGCCGACGTCGACGACGACGTGACCCCGGAGCCCCCGGGGGTGCGGATCCACTCCGGGGCCAACGGCGTCCCCTCCATCAGCTCGTCGCCCCTGCGGCCGTCGACCGATCCGCTGTCTCCGGCCGCGGTCCCCGGGGCCCGCACCCGCAAGCCTCGCCGCCCGCGCCCGGTCAAGGAAACGGGCGGAGGCACGGGCCGAAACGTTCCGCTCTCCATCGCCACCGGGCTCGGTTTCGCCGTCGTCGCCGTGGTCTGTTTCGAGCTCGGCAGCGTGGCCACCGTGGTCCTCTCCACCGTGGTCGTGGTGCTGGCCGCAGCCGAGGCCTATGCCGCCTTTCGCCGTGCCGGCAGTCATCCGGCCACGCTCCTCGGACTGGTCGCCACCGGCGCGGTCATGGTCACCGCCTACGCCAAGGGCGTCTCGGCGCTGCCCCTCGTCCTCGTCCTCCTCGTCATCACCTCCATGGTCTGGTACCTGGTGGGAGCCGAACGCGGCTCGCCGGTCGCCGGTATCTCCGCCACCGTCCTGGGCTTCGCCTGGGTGGGCCTGCTGGGCTCGTTCGCCGGCCTGCTCCTCGCCCCCAGCCAGTACCCCCAGCGGCACGGCGTCGCCTTCATGTTCGGGGCCGTCGTGGCCACGGTGGCCGCCGACGTGGGCGCTCTCGTCATCGGCGGATGGCGGGGTCGCCACCAACTGGCCCCGAAGGTCAGCCCCCACAAGACATGGGAGGGTCTGATCGGAGGGACCGTCTTCGCCGTCGTGGCCTCGGCCGCCATCACCGGGCACGTCCATCCCTGGACCCCGGCCAAGGCGGCGATCCTCGGGTTGGTCGTGGCCGTCCTCGCCCCGGTGGGTGACCTGTGCGAATCGCTCATCAAGCGTGACCTGGGCTTGAAGGACATGGGATCGCTTCTGCCCGGCCACGGAGGCATCCTCGACCGGGTCGATGGCCTGCTGTTCGTCCTACCTGCGACGTACTATCTGGTCCGGGTGCTGCACCTCGGGTGAGGTGCGGGCGAAAGGGGCCACGCAAGATGACGGGGCGCCAGGAACGATCCCAGCCGCCGGTCACGGTCAGCATCGTCGGATCCACCGGATCGATCGGCACCCAGGCGCTCGACGTGGTCTCGACCGAGCCAGACCGGTTCCGGGTCGTCGCCCTGGGCGCCTGGCGCTCGGTCGAGCTGCTCGTGGACCAGGCGCGAAGGTTCCGGCCCGAAGTCGTCGCCATCGGTGACGGCTCCCTGGCCAAAGAACTCGCCGCCGCCCTGCCCCCGGGGACCGAGGTCGTCACGGGAATCGACGGGCTGGTGGCCATCGCCCCGCTCGGTGACGTGGTGGTCAACGCCGTCGTCGGCTTCGCCGGGCTGCCCGTCACGCTGGCCGCCTTGGAGTCCGGTCGCCGGCTGGCCCTGGCCAACAAGGAATCGTTGATCGCCGGCGCGCCCATCGTGCAACGCGCCCGGCGCACCCCGGGGGCCGAGATCATCCCCGTCGACTCCGAACACTGCGCGCTCCATCAGTGCCTGCGTGCCGGCCGGTCGCCCGACGAAGTGGCGCGCTTGGTCCTGACGGCGAGCGGAGGCCCCTTCCGGGGCCGCAGCCGGGCCGAGCTCGCCGGTGTCACCGTCGAGGAGGCGCTCGCCCATCCCACCTGGAGGATGGGACCCAAGATCACCGTTGACTCGTCCACCTTGATGAACAAGGGGCTCGAGGTCATCGAGGCCCACGAGCTCTTCGGGATCGACTATGACCGGTTGGCGGTGATTATTCACCCGCAGTCGGTCGTACACTCCATGGTGGAGTTCATCGACGGGGCCACCGTGGCCCAACTCTCCCTCCCCGACATGCGCTTACCCATCGGCTACGCCCTCGCCTACCCCGGTCGACTCGAGCACCCATTCGGCGCCATCGACTGGGCCACCCTGAGCCGCCTCGATTTCGAACAGCCCGATCGCGACCTCTTTGTCTGTCTCGACCTGGCCGAACAGGCGGGCCGGGCCGGCGGTCTGGCCCCGGCCTGGCTCAATGCCGGCAACGAAGTGGCCGTGGCTGCCTTCCTCGACGGTCGGGTCGGATGGGGGGCCATCGCCGACGTGGTGGCCGACACCGTCGCCGCCTGCGAGCAGACCCCGGTGGCCGATGCCGCCGACGTGATCGAGGCCGACCGGCGGGCCCGGGAACGCGCCGAGCAAGCCGTCCGCCGTCGCGGACTCGCGGCGTGATCGACCGGGGCGACACCGCCGACATTGCCGTCCGAGCCCCGTCCAGCAACGGGGCTCGTCACGAGTCGAACGGGGCCACCGGCAACGTCGGCCGGCCCATCGACCACGACACCGCGGGCTCGCCGGCGGACGACCGCCAGCCGAAGGGGTCCGTGGTCCAGTTGCTGGCCGTGGTGGCGGCCATCCTGGCCATCTCGATGCTCACCCATTCGCTGGACCTGCTGATCGTCATCGTGGCGATCATCGCCATGGTGATGATCCACGAACTGGGCCACTTCGCCACGGCCAAGTGGAGCCACATGAAGGTCACCGAGTACTTCCTCGGATTCGGACCGCGACTGTGGTCGTTCCGGCGGGGGGAAACCGAATACGGCGTGAAGGCGTTCCCTCTCGGTGGCTACGTGAAGATCATCGGCATGACCAACACCGAGGAGGTAGATCCGGCCGACGAGCCCCGCACCTACCGGGCCCAGCCCTTCCACAACCGTCTGATGGTGGCGGTGGCGGGGTCCTTCATGCATTTCGTCATGGCCTTCGTCTTGCTGTGGTCGCTCTTCGTCTTCGTCGGCCAGACCCAGCAGACGCCGTCGGTGGCGGGGTTCTCGCCCGTGGCCCACGGTGTCGATCCCGCCCGCACCGCCGGCGTGCGCCCCGGTGACGTCATCGTCTCCATCGACGGCCGCCAGGTCACGGACCCCACGCAGCTGGAACAGATCATCGGAAGCCACGCCGGCGTCCCCCTCGCCATCGTCGTCGACCGGGGCAGCCCGGCCCGGCCGGTGGCGCTCACCGTGACCCCGGCGCTCGCCCCCGGGGCCAACAAGGACGCGGCCCGGATCGGCATCGAGATCGGCCCCACCATGCAGGCGGTGGCGCCCTTCCATGCCCTCGGCACGGCGGCCGTGACGCTCGGACAGATCACATCGAGCACGCTGGCCGGCCTCGGCCACACCTTCTCCCCGCACGGTCTGAGCGCGTTCTTCAATCAGCTCGACAACACCAAGGCGGCCGATGCCGCCGCCAAGTCGGCCAGTCGTCCGGTCTCGATCGTGGGGGCCGTGCGCCTGGCCACCCAGGGGGCCCAAGGGGGGGCGAACGACCTCCTCCGAGTCCTGGTCGTCATCATCATCGCCGTCGGCATCATCAACCTGGTTCCGATGCTGCCGCTCGACGGCGGCCACGTGCTCGTGGCCGTCTATGAACGGATCCGGAGCCGCAGGGGCAGGCGCTACCACGCCGATGTCACCAAATTGATGCCGGTGGCATCGGCCTTCGTCCTCTTCCTCATCGTCTTCGTGGTCGCCGCCATCTTCTTGGACATCGCCCATCCCATCGCCAATCCCTTCCAATGACGACGCACGCGGCCGAGACCGAACGCCGGGTCACCCGGCAGATCCACGTGGGAAAGGTGGCCGTGGGGGGCGACGCGCCCATTTCCGTGCAGTCCATGACGACGACCAAGACGGCCGACGTCGAAGGCACGCTCAGCCAGATCTACGCCCTGGCCGCGGCGGGCGCCGACATCGTCCGCTGCACCTGCAACGAACAGGAGGCCGCCGAGGGACTGGCCCACATCGTCCCCCGCTCACCCGTGCCGATCATCGCCGACATCCATTTCCATCACGAGATGGCGCTCGGCGCCCTGGCCGCCGGCGTCCAGGGGTTGCGGCTCAACCCGGGGAACCTGCGCAAGGAAGCGGAGATTAAACAGGTGGCGGCCGAAGCCAAGGACCGGGGCGTGCCCATCCGTATCGGGGTGAACGCCGGATCGCTGCACCCCGATCTGTACAAGCGCTACGGGGGTGCGACGCCCGAGGCGCTCGTGGAATCGGCCCGGATGGAACTCGGCTTCTTCGAGGAAGTCGGCTTCGACGACGTGAAGATCTCGGTCAAGGCCTCGTCGGTGAAGCTCATGATCGACGCCTACCGGCTGGCGTCGGAGACCTTCGACCATCCTCTGCATCTGGGGGTGACCGAGGCCGGACCGCCCCCCGCCGGTCTCATCAAAGGAACGGCCGGGATCGCCGCGCTGCTGGCCGAAGGGATCGGCGACACCATCCGTTACTCACTCACCGCCGATCCCGTCGAGGAGGCCCGCGCCGGCCGGCAGTTGCTGGAGGCGCTCGGACTGCGCGAGCGCAAAGGCCTCGACCTCATCGCCTGCCCGTCGTGCGGCCGGGCCGAGATCGACGTGATCGGCGTGGCCCGTGCCGCTCAGGAGGCACTCGAATCGCTCAACCTCCCCATCCAGGTGGCCGTGATGGGCTGTGTCGTGAATGGACCGGGCGAAGCGCGCGAGGCGGATCTGGGCATCGCCGCCGGACGCAAGCGGGGCCACCTCTTCATCAAGGGCAAGATCATCCGGGTCGTCCCCGAAGACGAGATGGTGGCGGCCCTGGTGGAGGAGGCCCAGAAGCTCGTGGCCGAGGGCCTCGACGCCCGTCTGGCGGCGGCCGACGCCGGGGCCGCGGCGGAGGCCGAGGCCGATCGTCAGGCGTTGCTCGAGAACCGGGGGGACGACGCCAACCACAGTGCGGCCAAGGTGGAGATCATCCGCAAGAAGATCCACGAGGACGACGGCCCCGGTCGTTGATCCCGGCGCCCGGCGGTGCCGGCGAGAACGGGTGCCGACGAGATTGCCCGGCGACGAGATTGCCCGGCGACGAGATTGCCCGGCGACCGGAATGCCCGGCGACCTGAATGCCCGGCGACCTGAATGCCCGGCGACCTGAATGTCAGTAGGCCCGACCGACCACGGCCACGAGGGTGGAGTCCACGGCGGCGCTGTCGTCGCCAGGCCCGGGAAGGCTCCCGTCGGCCGACTGGATGCAGCGCACCGATATCCCGGCCCGGTTGAGCGTGACCTCGCCCTCGTCCCCCATCGCGGTGAGGGGGATCACGGCAAAACCGGCCGCCGCCGCCTTCTCGGCATCCTCGAGACTGTCGACCGTCACCGTCCGGCTGCGTTGGCGCGCCTCGGCCTCGTCGAACAGTGCGGTGTGGATGGCGTCGAGGGCCGACGTGACCTCGGTGGACACGGCGGCCAGGGGCACGGACGTCTTCGTCCCCGTGTCGCGTCGGGCCACCACGACCACGCCCTCCGCCAGATCGCGCGGGCCCACCTCCACCCGCAGGGGAACGCCCTTCAGCTCCCAGCCCACCACCCGGCGCCCGAAGGAGGTGTCCGTCCGGGTGTCGAGCTCGACCCTCACGCCGCCGGCTCGCAATTCGGCGGCCACGGCGGCGGCCGCCTCACCGGCGCCTTCATCGGCCCGGGCCAGGATCACCACCGCCTGCACGGGGGCGAGGCGAGGGGGGAGCCGCAGACCGTCGTCATCGCCGTGGACCATGACGAGCGCCCCCATCAGCCGGGTCGAGACGCCCCACGACGTCTGCCACACATAGGACTGCGTCCCCGACTCGTCGAGATATGTGATGTCGAAGGCGCGGGCGAAATTCTGCCCGAGCTCGTGGCTCGTCCCCATCTGCAGGGCCTTGGCATCGCGCATCATGGCCTCGCACGTCCACGTGGTGGTGGCCCCGGCGAAGCGTTCGTTGTCGGTCTTGCGGCCCTTCAACACGGGAATGGCGAGGACGTTCACCATGACGTCCTCGTAGACGTCGGACAGGATCTGCAAGGCGAAGTCCCGGGCGTCGGCGGCGCTGGCGTGCGCCGTGTGCCCCTCCTGCCACAGGAATTCCGTCGTCCGCAGGAACAGCCGCGGCCGCAGTTCCCACCGCACCACGTTGGCCCACTGGTTGATCAGCAGCGGAAGGTCCCGGTAGCTCTGGATCCACTTGGCGAAGTAGGAGTTGATGATGGTCTCGCTCGTCGGCCGGACCACTACCGGCTCCTCGAGCGTCTTGCCCCCGCCGTGGGTCACCACCGCCAGCTCCGGGCTGAACCCCTCGACGTGCTCGGCCTCCCGGCGCAGGAAGCTCTCGGGGATGAGGAGGGGGAAATAGGCGTTCGCCACCCCGGCCGCCTTGATCCGGGTGTCGATCTCGGCCTGCATCCGCTCCCAGATGGCGTAGCCGTAGGGGCGGATGACCATCGTCCCGCGCACCGGCCCGTTGTCGGCCAGTTCGGCCTTGGCCACGATGTCCTGGTACCAGCGGGGGAAGTCGGTTGCCTGAGGGGTGAGCACGCTCTTGGCCATGTGCCCGCCGATGCTACGGGGTGCGGCGCGCCGCCCCTGACCTCGGCGCCGCCCGCCCACGCCGCCCACCCACCCGGCGCGTATCTGTGTGCGGGCCATCACTGTGTGCGACCGCGGCGGAGAGGCCCGCGCCGGTCGGATGCGCCTGACTGACGGCGGAAGTCGGCTGGTATACTTGCTGCGCCGTTCAGACACGGAAGTGGAGTGTGGTGCGTCGAAGCGTGGGCGGGCAGCCCACGCTTCTTCTTTCCCCACGCCATTGCTGGTGGCGGCCGGTATGACCTAGGCCGTCCCGAGGTCCGGGAGGAGCATGAAAGGAGGTGGCGACCAGGTGAGTGAAGTCCTTTCCGACCTGTTGGCCACCACCCTGGCTCCCCTCGGATTCGAACTGGTGGACGTCGAATTGCGGTCCGGCACGGTCCGCGTCGTGATCGACCGCACCGGTGGCGCCGATCTGGAGTCCATCGCCGACGCCACCCGCGCCGTGTCCGCCCTCCTCGACACGAACGACCCGATGCCGGGAAAGCACTACACCCTGGAGGTGTCGAGCCCCGGGGTGGAGCGACCCTTGCGGACGCCCCGTCACTTCATCCGGGCCGTGGGCGAGATGGTCACCGTCCGTACGACGACGGGGAGCAAGGGCGAGCGCCGAGTCACCGGTCGGGTGGTCTCGGCCGACGACGACGGATTCCTGCTCGAGGGGGACGATCTGCCCGAGGGCGGTCGGCACTTCTCGTACGCCGAGGTGGAGCGGGCCCGCACCGTGTTCGAGTGGGGGGGCCAGCCGCGTCCCTCCGAGGGTCGCCGTCACGGTTCCGCCCAGCACCGAGCGGTGCCCTCACCGCTCCGTGCCGATAGGGAGAAGGTCACCACGTCATGAGCAAGACGAACTTCGAGTTCCTCGATGCCCTCGGCCAGATCGCGCGTGACAAGGGAATCTCCGTCGAGACACTTTTCGACGCCCTGGCCAACGCGCTGGTGGCCGCCTACAAGCGTCGCCCCGGCGCGGCCGAAGAGGCCGTCGTCACCATCGATCCCGAGTCGGGTGAGATCCGCGTCTACGGACAGGAGCTCGACGAGGACGGCAACGTCATCCGGGAGTGGGACGACACGCCCAACGACTTCGGCCGCATCGCCGCCCAGACGGCCAAGCAGGTCATCCTCCAGCGCATCCGCGAGG
>Ga0209415_10001207_pt1 | contig 49355 bp, 44 predicted proteins | sample PeaSoiSIISIP2007_FD_187696 | JGI IMG/M metagenome (GOLD analysis project Ga0209415, IMG submission 187696) | Peat soil microbial communities from Weissenstadt, Germany - SII-SIP-2007 (SPAdes) (version 2) | ecosystem: Environmental > Terrestrial > Soil > Wetlands > Peat | place: Germany... | reverse complement strand
CCCGCCGCCAAGGCGCGGGCGACAGCAGCGGAATCGACACCTTTGCAGATTTCGTCCCGGAAGCGGGTCACGCCGTTCAGTTTCATGAAGGAGCGGACCTGCTCGACGTGTTTTGGTTAATGTAATTACCATCAATAAGTTAGAGGCGAATTGGTGATCCTCGGTGGATGTTCGGAGTAGATGAGTGGTCCGGTATTGTGCATCACGAAATACAGGTGCGATTTGGTCCGGTAATACCGAACTTAAAGCCCCCAGAGTCCCCGGCCCGCGGTGGCGGGACCTGGATGCGCAAACGCCTGCGGCTCAAACAGGTGGTCGGGACAGAGCAGCCTGCATTGTTTATGGGGCGACGAGCCGCGGTTTGCCAACCCCCGCTGTTTGGTCCGCATGAGCAAAGGGAGAAGTCGGACCAAGGGTGCGCTTTCACGCAGCTGCGATTTGCTCGGCTCCCACGCTTCAGACAGAGCCTGCAAATCTCATTCGCAAAGGCGTCTGGTTGCCGAGCCTGTCGCTCCCCAGTTCGTCCTCAGGCCGCTGAGCCCAGCCATCAACCTTCACTCCCGCTGCTGGAGACGTGTCGGCAGCTGAAGCAGGCTTTTGGAGGCCTCGGCGACGATTGGTCCGGTAGCGGACACCATTGCCTTACTAACGGACGGCGGTATCATGACTACGCCTAAACCTCCCTCAAGAGGCCTTAGTGCTGATGCAACGCCCGAAAGCACCATGAACTCGGCATAGCCGCAGCGAAGTCGCGCACGTGGGCAGTGACTGCTGCCCGGAGTCAGCGCCGTGTCCATGGCACGCAGCTCTCGCGACCAGCACCTCAATCGCTACCCGCCCTGTTCCCACGATCAGAAACTGACTAGGCGCAACGCAACAGGGCAGTAGGCGAGCACCAAAATTCTACCCCCCACCGCGCCGTTGCCCCTTTCGGCGCGATCTCCCTGCAGGTGCTGGTCGTCCTTTGGACAACACTCCGGTGCGCGGACACAGGGTGTTATAAAGGACGGTGTCATCCAGTATGTACCGCACACTCTCAACCGCCGGTTTGAAAGTCGCCAGCCTGCCCGCTCTTGAATCAAAAGTAATCTGGCGACGACCGCAGGACTACCGGAGATCGGCGGTGGGCCAGGAGTGTGGGGTCAGGCTTGGGAGTGAGTGCGAGTGAAAGAAGACCAACCACCTCAGGACGAACGAGACGAGATCCGCCATCGCTCCTACCGAGCCTTCCTGCAGGGTCTTGCGGATCCCGCGACCGGGTTTCCTTGGTGGTCCGCGGTCGTCATCACAGCTGGATCGAAGGCCCAAGCCGAGATCTATCGCCAGGAGATCCATCATCGCTCCGAGCGCGGTTACCTGCCGCGTCACGTCTCCTGGCACGTTGTTCCCGATCCGGAAGGCCGGCATGTCGGCAGCGGCGGAGCGACGCTCCTCGCCCTCCAGGCCCTCGGCAGGTCCGATCCGGCGTGGTGGAGCCGCAACCGGGTCCTGGTGATCCACGCGGGTGGGGAATCGCGCCGTCTGCCTGAGTATAGTCTGACCGGCAAACTCTTCGGCATCTTGCCAGTGCGCACGCCTTGGGGCGAGAACAGCACCGTCTTCGATGAAACCCTGGCTCTTTCCACGCTCTGGGTGGATCGTTTCACTTCCGGTCTGGCGGTCTCTTCCGGCGATGTCGTCCTCACGTTCGATCCGGCGGGTCTGGATTGGGACCGCACCGGAGTCGCCGGCGCCGCCATCCGGCAGCCAATTGAGGTAGGCACGCGCCATGGCATCTATGTCCTCGACGAGCGCGGCCGGGTGTATTCCTTCCTGCAAAAGCCCACTCCCGCCCAGGTGCGCGCGGCCGGCGGGATCTTACCCGGCGACGCCTCATCCGGCAGCCAGGTCGCGCTCGATACCGGGCTTCTTCACTTCGATGCGGGGCTGTCCGCCAGCCTGTCTCATCTGGCTTCCACGCTGTCCGAAATTCCCTTCCTCGACCTCTACCAGCAGTTCACGCTCTCGCTCACCGGGGAAGCGCCGTGCGACTTGCCCGAGTTGGCCGCCCTGCTGCAAGGAGTCCCGTTCCACTGCTCGCTTGTGGAAGGCACGTTCACGCACGTCGGCACGACTTCCCATTTTCGCCGGCTGTTCAAGGGCGGAGTGGTGGACAGCGTCCTGGCGCCGGGAAGCGAACTTGGCCCCGGTGCGCTGGTGATCGAATGTCAATCGACGCAGCCGATCCGGGTGGGCGCTGGCGCCATCGCGCATGGTCTGACCGACTTGTCTGGTCCGATGACGGTCGCCGAGGATACGGTGGTGCACCAGGTGCCGGTCCATCTGCCGGACGGGCGGCGGGGTTTCGTGGTGCGTGCGTACGGGGTCGAGGACGATCCGAAGACTCCGATTTGGTTCGGCCGCCCGATTCTGGAAGTCCTGAAAACTATCGGCCTTGACCCGGAAGAAGTCTGGCCCGGTATCCCACAGCACGAGCGCTGCCTCTGGAACGCTCAACTGTTCCTGCTAAACAACCAGGAGCCGCCCCGCCTGTCCCTGGCCACGAGCGCCGGCTACGCGGATGGGGAGGCGCTGGTTGAGGCGCGTGACCGCCGCCGCGATGCGAACTGGCAGGCCTCGGCGGTCGCGCTGGCGCGTTCGGAGACGGACGTGCGGCCGCTGTTGATGCATGCACCCGGCATCAACGCTCTTGCGGAGACCGGCCGGGCTCTGAGCACGGAAGCGATGGGGCTCGAGGCGGGCGCTCCGTCCGAGGCGGCCAGCCGCCACTTTCAGGCTAGTCTGTTCTACGACCAGGCCGGGCTGGCGGAGGAGTCGGCGCGCTCCCGTTCGGCGGCATTCTCGGCGGTGCAGAAAGCGGTGGCCGGACACACGCCTGCCCCTTTCTGTGCCAACGGCCGCGAGCGTTCGGCATACGCCTCGTGTGTAACGGTAGCAGCGCCGGCTCGGATCGACTTTGGTGGTGGCTGGTCCGACACTCCACCGTTTTGCCTGGACTGGGGTGGCACGGTCTTCAATATGGCGATTACGGTGAACGGCGCCTACCCCATCCGCACCACCGTCCGCCGGCTCAATGAGCCTCGGGTGCGGTTGGTTTCTTCGGAAGCTACTGAGTTGCTGACCTCCGAGTCTTTTTCCTCCGCCGCCGATGTCGGCTCCCCATTCGCAATTCATCGTGCCGCCCTGGAGATGCTGGGCTTTGTGAGATTCGGCGAACCGATTGACGGCCTTGAGATTCGCACGGAAGTAGACCTGCCGGTGGGCTCCGGGTTGGGGACCAGCAGCGTTCTCGCCGCCACGGTATTAAAGGCTCTCCTGTCGATGCGCGGTGAAGATGTCAGCGTCCAGGAACTCTCGGATCTGGTGTTGGCCCTGGAACAGTTCATGACCACCGGGGGAGGGTGGCAGGATCAAGTAGGCGGAATCCATCCGGGTGCCAAGTTGACGATGACCGGCCCTGGGCCCCGTCAGCGTCTACGGGTGGAGCCGGTTCCGTGTCCGGCAGGGTTTGCGGAGCGGTTCGTTTTCTATTACACCGGCATCCGCCGGATTGCGAAAGACCTGCTTGGGCAGGTGGTGGGCCGATATCTGGCGCGTGAAGTCAAGGCGGTTCAGGTGCTGCACAGTATCAAGACGCTGGCTGTGGAAATGGCCTACGCGATGAAGGAATCCGATTGGGATTACCTCGGCAGCCTGCTCGATCGCCACTGGCAACTCAACCAGATTCTGGATCCGCACACAACCAACGCGCCCATCAACGCGCTTCTCGAGCGCGTGCGCCCCTACGTCTCGGGCGCCAAGTTAGCCGGCGCCGGCGGTGGCGGTTTCCTCATGCTTCTGGCAAAAACACCGGATGATGCTCAGGATCTTCGCCGGTGTCTGGCCGCGCTTCCCGGTCCGGGGGCTCTGTATGAATGGGCGGTCGCACCGTTGGGGCTGCACGGGAGCGCTTGACGAGCGCCTCACGAACGAGTGCACGCAACAGGCCCGCAGACCGCCGCCCCTATCGCAGCCGCAGGCTGTTGGTCACTACGGTGACGCTCGACAGCGCCATGGCTGCGGATGCCAGCATAGGGGAGAGCAGGCCAAGCGCGGCCACGGGGATGCCTAGCGTGTTGTAGGCGAAAGCCCAGAACAGGTTCTGCCGGATCACGCGCATGGTGCGGCGGGAAAGCTCAAGGGCGTCGGGGACGCCATTCAGGTTGCCGCGCATGAGCGTGATGTCGCCGGCCTCGATGGCGATGTCGGTTCCGGAGCCCATGGCGATTCCCAGATCAGCCTGGGCCAGCGCCGGAGCGTCGTTGATGCCGTCGCCGACCATGGCCACGCGTTTGCCCGCGGCCTGCAGCTTGCGAATCTCGGCGGCTTTTTGATCCGGCAGTACATCGGCCAGCACGTGCTCGATCGCGGCTTCGTGCGCCACCCGGTCGGCAACGGTGCGGCTATCGCCGGTAAGCATCCAGACCTCGAGTCCCCTGGCGCGCAGGCGGGCGACGGCAGCCGCGGCTTCGGGCTTGATGGTGTCGGCGATCTCGAAGCTGCCCGCGACTGCGCCATCCACCGTCATCGTCACCCCCGGCCGGCCTATCGCCACCTGGCGCCCGTCCACACGGGCGTGGACGCCGTGGCCGGCGGTGGCCGCGAATTCAGCCGGCTCCGCGAGCGCGATGCCGCGCGCGGCCGCCGCTTCCACCACGGCCTTGCCCAGCGGATGCTCGGAGTAGCGCTCGGCGCTGGCGGCCAGCCGCAGCAGTTCGTTTTCGGTGAAGCCGGCGGCCGGCAGGACGGCGGTGACTACCGGCTTGCCGTGCGTAAGGGTGCCGGTTTTATCGAGCACAACAGTATCGATGCGATACGCCATTTCGAGCGCTTCCCCACCCTTGATGAGGATGCCGCGCTCGGCGCCGCGCCCCGTGCCGACCATGATGGCCGTGGGCGTGGCCAGCCCTAACGCGCACGGGCAGGCGATAATCAACACCGCAACCGCGTTCACCATCGCCGTGGCAAATGGCCCCAGCAACCACCACACAATGAAGGTCACGGCCGCCGCCGCCAGCACGCCCAGCGTGAAATACCCGCTCACCACGTCGGCCAGCCGCGCCACCGGCGCGCGCGCCCCTTGTGCCTGGCGCACCATTTCGATCATCCGCCGCAGCACGGTGCCGCTCCCCACCTGGGTGGCCGCAAAACGGAAGCTGCCGGACCGGTTGAATGAGCCCGAAAAAACCGCGCTGCCCGGGCCCTTCTCCACCGGCATGCTTTCGCCAGTCAGCATGGATTCATCGATGGCCGATTCGCCCGCCACAATGGCGCCATCCACCGGGATGCGTTCCCCCGGCCGTACGACGACCGTATCGCCGCGGCGCACTTCCGCCACCGGGACCTCCATCTCCGCGCCATCCCGCAGAATGCGCGCCCGGGGCGGCTCCAGGTCCATTAGCCCCCGTATGGCTGCGCCGGCCTTGGCGCGCGCGCGCGCCTCCAGCAGCCGGCCTGTCAGGATGAGCGCGATGATGACGGCGGCGGCTTCGAAGTACACCTCGTGGCCGCCGCGCGCAGTTTCGTAGACCGAATAGAGAAATGCCGTGCCCGTGCCCAGCGCAATCAGCGAATTCATGTTGGCCGAGCGGTGCCGCAGCGCGCTCCATGCCGCCGCGTAAAACCCGGCGCCGGAATAGAGCACCACAGGCAGCGTCAGCGCCAATTGCACCCAGGGCCACCGGTGCAGCATGCCGAGCGCCATCACCGGCAGCGCGAACCCGGCGGCCACCATCAGCCGCCGGCGGTAGAGCAGCTCGGCCGGCGGCCGCGCTGCCCCTTCGGGCACGGTGTATCCCAGTTCTTCAATGGCGCCGACGAAATCGCGCACGCGGGCGCGCGCCGGATCGTACTCCACGGTGGCGGTCTCGGTCGCCAGGTTGACGCTGGCCCGGGCCACGCCGGGCGTCGCGGAGAGTGTCCGCTCAATGGTGCGTGCGCAGGCAGCGCAGGTCATGCCACCCACCGGGAGGTCGATACGCTCCGGCGCGCTGACGCTCATGCCCCTACTTCATAGCCGAGCTGGCGGATGGCGCCGGCCAGCGTTTCCGGGTTGACGCGTTCCGAATCGTACTCCACCTCGGCGCTGCCGGAGGTGAGGTCCACACTGGCCTTGCCGACGCCGGGCGTGGCGGCGAGCTTGCGTTCCACGCTGCGCACGCAGTTGGCGCACGTCATGCCGTGCACGGACAATCTCACAATCGAATGGGCCATACTCTATATGATGCGCTTTTGGCCCTCGCCGTCACAGGTGATGTTTTGACTTTCGCGGATCTGGCTCTGGCGCGCCGTATCGAAGGCGCCCAGACCGCCCAGGCGCTCGGCTGTGCGCCGGGAGGCGCCGCGTCGCTCGGGATCGCCGGCGGCTGTGCCATCTTTGCCGGCATCGAGTCGCCGCTCACCCAAGCGGTCGGGCTGGGCGTGAACGGCGCCGTGAGCGCGGCCGAACTGGACGAACTGGAATGTTTCTTCCAGAGCCGCGGCGCCCGGGTCGCCATTGAAGTCTGTCCGCTGGCGAACACGGGCTTTCTGGAAATGCTGGGCGTGCGCGGTTACCGTATCGCCCAGTTCGACAATGTGCTGGCGCGGCGCCTCGCCGGAGCCGAAATCGTCATCACCCCGCGCGTGCGCCGGGCGACGCCCAATGAAGCCGATCTGTGGGCGCACACCGTGGGACGCGGCTTCTTCGAGCAAACCGAGCTGACTACCGAGGAGATGGACGTGGGCCGCTGGGTCTTCGGCATGCCCGGCGTGATGTGCTACCTGGCTTCAGCGGAGGGAGGCAAGCCGGCCGGCGGAGCGGCACTCATCGTCACCGGCGGTCTGGCCACGCTCTTCGCCGATGGCGTGGCGCGCCCCAATCGCCGGCAGCGCCTGCACCAGGAACTGATTGAGGCGCGGCTCAATGAGGCGCTGGCGCAGGGTTGCGACGTCGCCGCGGCCGCTACGGCTCCGGCCAGCGCTTCACAGCGCAATTACGAGCGCCTGGGCTTCCAGGTGGTTTACACCAGGGTAACTTTGACCAAGTAGCCGAGCCGCTCGGGAATCTGAACCCCGGGGACGATGCGCTTCCACTCGACTTTGGGCTTCGGGGAATCGACGAAAAGGCAGAGAGTCCAGCGGGCATGGTACTCTGTATTTCGTAGTACGATAATCGCGCTTCCGCGCACCCGACTTTTGGGGCTGCGCTTGCCGCCACCTTACCATTGGGAACGAATTTGCGAAGAACCGCTCTCCTCATGCTTGCCGCTCTCGCCGTGGTCTGTTGCCGCGCGCAGGAGCAGGCAGCGGCGGCGACTGCGGATGTGAGCCCTCCAGTGGCGGCGACCGCGCCAGCCGCTGCGCCGGCTCAGCCCGATTTCAGCATCCAGGTGCATTCCTTCCGCACCTTTGTGAAACGGCTATACAGCGTGCGCGCGCTTACCTCGACTCTGCCGGCGGCTCTGGTGGAGCAGGTACACGACTGGCCCGATCAATGGGGCAAAGATCGCCTCGGCTTCGAAAAGCGGATCGCATCGCTCTACGGGCAGTTCGTGATCGGTGTCGGCCTGGAAGAAACCGTAAAGGCCATTCACTATGAAGACACACGCTACCGCCGGTTGGGCCACGGTAACTTTTTCCGGCGAACCGCGCACGTAATCACGGACACCGTCACGGCGCGGCGGCAGGATGGTTCGCGGACCCCGGCGTGGTCGCTGGCGGCCAATGCATACGGCAGTTGGGGTATCGCCACGCTTTGGAGCCCGCGGGAATACCGCACGGCCGCGTCGATTGCGGAATGGGGCAGCTCCGGCATGGGCACGTTCGCCGTGAGCAACCTGGCGCGCGAATACTGGCCCGATATCAAGGGAGTGTTTCATCGCAAGAAGGCGAGCTTAAGCGCCTGTCAGGGAAATTCATTTCGAGCCAACGATGAACATAGATAAAGAACGGGAGATCTTGCGGCTCTTCCGTTCCTGATTTCTCATCCGTGTTTGTCTGTGCTCATCCGCAGCTATAGTTTTTCCACGTCGTCTTACGGTGGCGGCTCGCCTGCGATGCCATGTGCCACCCGGGAAATGGCGTTGACCAGTTTCCGATAAGGAATCGTGGAAAAATCCTCAAACCCCAGCCATTCGCCGTCGCGCCAGGTGGAGTAGTACCACCGCGCAATCAGCGCCAGCGATTCCTGCCGCTCCCGCATGCTCCACTGGCGGGGTTCGAGCGAGGCCAGCAGGTCGCGCAGTTTCTGGTCGAGCGACACCGGCTTGCCCTCCTCGACTTCGAATCCCAGCCGGACCGAGCGCTGCAGATGGCCGCCGGCGACGAACCACAGCTCGACGGCGGCGCGCGCGGCCGAAGGCAGGATGGCGACGCCGTGCAGGCGATCCACATCGCGCGCCAGCTCGTCGCGCAGCTTCAGGACGTCCTGGACTTTTTCCAGGCGCTTATGCTGGCGGGCGGCCTCTTCGAACTGCATCTGCTCGCTCAGCCGGTCGCGCGAATGAACGATGGCGCCGACGAGCGATTGGCCGTCGCTGCGCAGGAATTCGAGCACTCGATCCACTTCGTTCCGGTACTCGGCCGGGCCTACCACCTGCTGGCAGGGTCGCAAGCAGAGGTTCATTTCGCCATAGATGCAGCCGGGGTGTTGCGGCGAAGGCGCCAGGTCTTCCTGGCAGCGGCGCATCTGGAACAGGTCCAGGAACTGCGATTCGAACCGCTCCGCCGAAGCGCGTGACCGGAACGGCCCGAAGTACAATGCCGGCGCGCGCGAAAGCTGCGCGGCAATGAGGCTGCGCGGGTAGTCGTTCTGCAGCACGATTTTCACGTAGGGCGGCATGCGCAGCTTGAGCTGCTTCAGGTAGCGATCCGGGAAAAGGCGCCGCGCCTCCCGGTACAGCAGCACGGCCGATTCGAAGGCCGATCCGGTGATCTGGTATTCGATGCGGCGCACCGTCTGGCGCAGGTTGAGCATTCGCGAGGGGCGCTCACGCGGAGCCAGCAGGCGCAACAGGCGGCGGCGCAGCATGCCGGTCTTCGACAGGTATGGCTCGCCCTCCGTCGGCCAAAGCGCGAAGACCGCCGGGAGGTTGGGCAGGCTCGCCAGCAGTGCATCCAGCGCTGCCAGGTCTCCACCGGTCTCGACGGCGTGCGTGAGGTTTTCCATCAGATGCCGTATAAGTTGCAGGTAACACAAAGTGGCGCCCCTCCACAACAGGTGCGTCGCCGACCCGCCAGAGAGCAGCGAGTGTCTGCGCGCGCCCTGTGCGGCTTACCCTCAAAAACGGCCGTGGAGCAAGCCCCGGAACGGGGCGCCACAAAGTAGCCCATGGCGTCAGCCATGGGAAAACGGACGGACGCCCGCGGAGCCCCGGAACGGGGCGGAAGAACGCTGCCGGACCGGCACGCGAATGGGCGTCGCTCTTCCGCCCCGTTCCGGGGCTGCAACACTTCACGGCCGGTCCCAGCGCTCACGCGCTGGGCTACATTCTTTCGCCCTGACGGGCTCGTTCGTCGTGCCCAGCTCTTATGTCCCGCGCCCCTGCACAACCGCTAAAATGCCCACAATAGAGATGGTGAGCAAACGGCTGCTGCTTTTCGCGGCGACCACGGGGTACCAGATTCGCGTGTTTGCGGATGCGGCGCGGCGCCTGGGATTGGAGCTGACGCTGGCGACCGACCACTGCCATCGTCTGGAAGACCCTTGGGGCGACCGCGCCATCCCGGTGAAGTTCGACCGCATTGAAGAATCGCTGGCGGCGCTGCGCGGCCGCGAGTTCGATGGCGTGGCGGCGGTGGGAGATGGTCCGGCGGTGCTGGCCGCCGCGGCGGCGGAAGCGCTCGGCATTCCGTTCCATCCGCCGGCGGCGGCGCGCGCCTGCCAGGACAAGTTTCTGGCGCGGCAGTTGTACCAGGCGGCGGGGTTGCGCGTGCCGTGGTTCTTTCGCGCCGGGATTGAGGAAGATCCGCGCGCGCTGGCGGCTCGCGCTTCCTACCCGAGCGTGCTCAAACCGCTGGGTCTTTCCGCCAGCCGCGGCGTGATTCGCGCCAATAGTGAAGCCGAATTCATCGCCGCTTTCGACCGCATCCGCAAGCTGCTCGAAACCAGCCACGACCTGCGCCGCAAGCGCCTCCGCCACCTGCAGGTGGAGAGCTACATCCCCGGCCGTGAATTTGCCATTGAGGGGCTGGTGACGGGCGGCGAGTTGCGCGTGCTGGCGATCTTCGATAAGCCCGATCCGCTGGAGGGCCCATTCTTCGAGGAGACGATCTACGTGACGCCCTCGCGCCAGCCGGACGAGGTGCAGCGGGCGCTGGTCGAAACTACGGCGCGCGCAGTGCGGGCGTTGGGGCTGCGCCACGGGCCGGTGCATGCCGAGCTGCGCCACAACAATAAAGGAGCCTGGATGCTGGAGACCGCGGCGCGCCCCATCGGCGGCCTGTGCGCGAAGGCGCTGCGGTTCTCAGGCGGCATGCCGCTCGAAGAGCTGATTCTGCGGCACGCGGTGGGCGAGGATGTGGAAGCGGCGCGCCTGGACGGCCCCGCCTCTGGGGTGATGATGATCCCTATTCCCAGGGCCGGCGTGTATGAATCGGTGGAGGGAGTGGAGCGCGCAGCCGCGCTTCCGGAGATCGAAGACGTCATCATCACGGCGCAGCCGGGGCAGCGAATGCTCCCTTTGCCCGAAGGCGCCAGTTATCTGGGGTTCATTTTCGCGCGCGGCGATTCCGCGGCGACAGTCGAAGCCGCGCTGCGGCGCGCTCACGCCGAGCTGCGCTTCCGCATCGCGACGGCGCTCGATACCTTTACTTAGACCTGGGCGGCACGAAATCCGCGGGCAGCGCTGAGCCTTCGCCAAAGAAGTAGTTGTCCATCTGTTGGACCAGAAACTCCTGCGCCTGCTGCGTGCCCAGGTTGAGCCGGTACTCGTTCATGAGCATTTTCATATGCTCGACCCACATTTTCCAGGCTTCCTTGGACACGTTCTCGTAAATCTTCTGGCCCAGCGGATGCCCCTCGAACGGCACCTCATCAAGGCCCTCCATCTCGCGCTGGAACTTCACGCAGAAAACCTTCCGCGCCCCCGGCGGAATGGTGTTCTCGATCTGGTTGAACCCGCCGCCCCCTCCTCCACATCCCATGTCGATTCGTCGCTCCTCAGGTCCCAGGATACAACGCGGGAGAGGAGAACTCTGCACCTAAGTTGGAACCGAACGCTCTTGGAGCTAGAATCGCCGCGCGGTTGCCTCCGTGGCGCACGCACTCGTGCGTGCAGCGTCGAGACTCTTCTCGACGCATCTTCCAGCGCGGCGTCGGCAGGAGTGCCGACGCTGCACGCAAAGTGCGTGCGCCACGGCTACTGCCCTGCCACAAATCCCAGTCCTTGCACCACGGCGCCTAGCTCACGCTGGTCTGAGCCGGTGGGTGGCATGGCGGGGTTCACGCGGATGCTCACGCTGGTGGCAGGCCAGGTCAGCAACTCGCGGGGGACGGCGTTGGCCAGGCGATGACCGCCGGGTTCAGAGTACACGGCCGTCGTGAACGGCTTGCCGTTCAGCATCACGGAGACGGTGACCGGGCTGCCGGCGCGGCGCATGAAATCGGGCGGGAAGAAAAGCTGCAGCTCGAATTGCGCCGGGCCGTCCGGCGGCGGCTGCAGGGTCGCCTCCGCTGCTGGCGCCATCCAGCGCCAGGCGCCATCTTCAATCGCGTACCAGCCGGAAACGAGTTGCGGCCGGCTGCGGATGTCTCCCAGGTTCAAATAGGACAGCAACTCCGGCTTCGGCCAGACGAGCTGCGGCGCAGGCTGATTGGAATCCAGGACCAGCTCCCCCCAGCCGGCGCGCAGGCCCGGCGCAGCATCTACGAAGAGGACGGCATCACCGATTCCCTTGAGCGGCAGCGTGTGAGGCTCCCACAGCTCGCCCGCCACCGGCACCGTCTCGGCGAACAGAATCTCGCCCGAAGGACGCTGGATGCGGAATGCCGCGGATCCCTGGCCGCTGCCGAAAAGCGCAAAGCGAAGTGCTCCCCGCGAACCAAGCGGCAGGGGGACGGCCGCACCGGGCGTGGGCAGGTAAACCAGGTGGCCGGAGAACTGAGTAGGCGTCCACCCGGCAGGCGCATTTAGGAAAGACGATGTGCGGGAGTACGTGATGCGGTCGAGGGGCTGGCTCGAGAAGGAAAATGGCAGCAGCCCGAATGACACCGCGGAGAAGCCGCTGTGGGCATGGTGGTCCACCAGGCGCAGCGGCGTGCGGACCTCCAGATCCACTGTGCGCAGCGGCGTGGCGATCTCTTCGGCGAGGCTGTCGTACTTGCCGGCAAGCGAAAGGTCGGAGGCCACGATCCACTCGCCCGGCCTGGGTACGCTCACTGCCTCCAGCGGTTGCCCGCCGTTGGCCACCATGTAGTAGCGAAATCCCCACTCGCCGTTGACCAGGAACGGAAGGCCCGGAGGAGGCTCGACATCGGCGTACACGCGCGAGAATTCATACGCGGCAAAGGAAATGTTGAGCCCGAGCAGCACGTTCGCCCACAGCGCCAGCCACAGCACGCGCGGCTGGTTGCGGAATTGGATCACGAACAGCAGCGCCATCGGCGCCACCAGCGGCAACAGGTAGCGCGCGGCGCCGGCGAAGAACGCCACGCACGCGAACGCGAAGTAGAGCAGGCACCACGCACCCAGCACCGGTTGGCGGCGCGCTTCCCACAACCAAATGAGCGCGTTCATGCCGAGAGCCACGAAGATCACCAGCAGCAGGCGCTCCCACCACGGATAGTCCGTCACCAGAATGCCGGCCAGAAGGCCGGGCGCCAGGCCCCACAGCCGGCGCCACGCCAGCGGAACCACGGTGACCAGCACGCCGAGGTGCAAAAGCAGCGCCAGAGCGCTCGCGCCCTTCAATCCGATCCGCGACAGCCTGGGGCTGCTGGCGTATCCGAACAGCACGGCGAACGGGAGTCGATTCGTCAGCGCCCATTGCAGAGCTTGCCACCCGCCAAGCGCGAGAAACGGCGCCGCCAGCGCACACCATGCTCCAGCCGGCGGAACGCGAATCCACCCGTAGGGGCCGGGCATGTCCGGCCCGCTTGCCGGCGCAACGCGCTCGGGCTTCACGAAATATGCCAGCAACAGAATCGGCGGCAGCGCCAGCGCCTGCAACTCCGTCAGACCGGCGAGCGCCAGCGCGATTCCGCTGAGCCAGAACCACCGCCCGAAAAACGCCGCCGCGCCTGCCAGCATCAGCGCCAGTGCAGGCGCCTCCGGCGAGGCTAGCGTGTTGGTGTTGACCTGCACCAGCGGCGAGGCTGCGATCAACAGCGCGCCCCAGAGGGGCCGCGAAGTGAAACGCGCCGCCAGCGCGTAACCAGCGAAGCTGATGCCCAACGCGAACAGCAGGTAGAAGCAATGAAAAAAGAAGATGGAGAAATGACCGCGCACCAGCCAGGCCACCGCCAGCAGGTACGCGTTCAAGGGCGGATGCGGGTGACCCGCGGCATCCACCATCTGGCCCATGAACACGAACTGGAAGTTGAGCGGCGTCAGCGGCTGCTGGAGGACATGGGCCGCCATGTCGAGGTAGTTGACTTCGTCGCCCTGTACGGGCTGGCGCAGAAAAGGCGCGTGCAGCGCCAGCGTGAACGCGGCCAGCAACAGCAGGTCGCGCTTGAGGCTCGCCTTTACGCTGGTTTCCATCGGAGCACCGGCTTGCGCGCCGCCGCGACCTCATCCACGCGGCTGGTGCGCGTCGAGTGAGGCGCCTGTTTCACCATCTCCGGATCGGTCTCGACTTCCTTGGCAATGGAGATCATGGCGTCGATGAATTGATCGAGCTCCAGCTTGCTTTCGGTTTCGGTGGGCTCGATCATCAGCGCCCCGTGCACGATCAGCGGGAAGCTCACCGTGTAAGGATGGAATCCGTAGTCGATCAGCCGCTTGGCCAGATCGCCGGTGCGCACGCCGAGTTTGGCCTGACGCTCGTCGCTGAACACCACCTCGTGCATGTTCGGCGCCGGGTACGGCAGGTCGAAATAAGGTTCAAGCTGTTTACGGATGTAGACCGCGTTCAGCACCGCATCTACCGTGGCGTTGCGCAATCCGGGGCCGCCGTGCGCCAGGATGTAAGCCAGGGCGCGCACCAGCACACCGAAATTGCCATAGAAAGCGCGCACACGGCCGATGGAGCGCTTGCGATTGAAGTCGTAAGCCCACTTGCCGCGCACGCGCTTCAAGCGCGGCGCGGGCAGGAAGGGTTCCAGCGCCTTCTTTACAGCCACCGGACCGGCGCCGGGGCCGCCGCCGCCATGCGGCGTGGAGAACGTCTTGTGCAGGTTGAGGTGCATCACGTCGACGCCGAAATCGCCGGGCCGCGCGATCCCCACCAGCGCGTTCATATTGGCGCCATCCATGTAAAGCATGGCGCCTTTGGCATGCAGAATCTCCGCCGCCTGGACGATGTTCTCTTCGAAAACGCCGAGCGTGTTGGGGTTGGTCACCATCAGCGCGGCGACGTCCTTGTCCACCGCGCGCGCCAGCGCTTCCAGGTCCAGCACGCCGGTAGCGGTCGATTTCACGTTCTCCACGGTATAGCCGGCGGTCGCAGCCGTGGCTGAATTGGTGCCGTGCGCGGAATCGGGAACGAGGATTTTGCGGCGCGGGTTGCCGCGTTTTTCGAGCGCCGCGCGAATCAGCAGGATGCCGGTGAGCTCTCCGTGTGCGCCGGCCGAGGGTTGCAGCGTCACCGCATCCATGCCGGTGATTTCGGCGAGCGCGGCTTCCAGACGCGCCATCACTTCCATGGCGCCCTGCGCCAGCGCCTCCGGCTGGTAGGGATGCGCCCACGCCAGGCCCTCAATTCGCGCCACCAGCTCATTGATGCGCGGGTTGTATTTCATAGTGCAGGAACCCAGCGGATACATGCCGTGATCGATGGCGTAGTTCCAGGTGGAAAGGCGTGTGAAGTGGCGGATGGCTTCCACCTCGCTCACTTCGGGGAAACCGGGGATTTCGGCGCGCACGTTGGCCGCGCCCAGCGCCTCGGCCGCATCCACGGCGGGCACGTCGAGCTCCGGAAGCTGCCAGGCCCTTTTGCCGGGCGAGCTGCGCTCGAACAGCAGGGCTTCGTTTTGCGACGGGTGGCTGCGGACTTTCTGAATCACGCCAGCACCTCCGCGACGGCCGGCGCGCGCAAGGCCTGGCTCAATTCGTCCATGTCGGCGCGGCGCGCCATTTCGGTGGCACAGACCAGCATCGAATCGGACAGCTCCGGATAGAAGCGGCCCAAGGGCAGCCCTCCGATGATCTTTTTCTTGAGCAATGCCTTGTTGACCGCCTCCGGGTTCCCCGCCCGAACCACGAATTCATTGAAGAATTTCCCGTTGAAAGCGGGCTTCAGGTTTCCGGCCAGATAGTGCGCCTTGGCCGCATTCTGTAGCGCCAACTCACGCAGGCCCTGCTTGCCGTAAACGGTCATGAAGACGGTGGCCATCAGTGCGATGAGCGCCTGGTTGGTGCAGATGTTGGAAGTGGCCTTCTCGCGGCGGATGTGCTGCTCGCGGGTGGAAAGAGTCAGGCAGAAGGCGCGGTTGCCGTGCGTATCCACGGTCTGGCCCACCAGCCTGCCCGGCATTTGGCGGACGAACTTGTCCCGCGTGGCGATAATGCCGGCGTACGGACCGCCATAGCTCGGCGAAATGGCGAACGATTGCAGCTCGCCGGCCACGATATCGGCGTCCGCCGGCGGTTCCAGAATCCCCAGCGACACGGCTTCGGTGAAAACCACGATCAAAAGTGCGCCATGCCGGTGGGCAATCTCCGCCGCCGCCTTCACCTCGTCGATCACGCCGAAAAAGTTGGGCGATTGGACGATCACGGCGGCGGTCTGGTCGTCGATCTTACGCTCCAGGTCTTCGAGGTCGATCGCGCCCGAGTCCTGCACGTAGCCAAACTCTTCGACCGGCATCCCCTGGTGCCGCGCATAGGTCCGGAGCACTTCGCGATACTCCGGGTGCACGGTCCGGGCGGCCAGCACGCGGCGCCTGCCGGTGATGCGCGCCGCCATCATGGCCGCTTCCGGCACCGCGGTCGAGCCATCGTACATCGAAGCGTTGGCCACGTCCATGCCGGTAAGCTGGCAGATCATGGTCTGAAATTCAAAGATGGTGGTGAGCGTGCCCTGCGAGATTTCGGCCTGGTAGGGCGTGTAGGAAGTCAGAAACTCGCCGCGCGAGACCACTGTATCCACCAGCACCGGACGGTAATGCCGGTACACGCCGGCGCCGAGGAACGACGCATATTCGTTGGCGTTCTCCGCAGCCCGCTGGCGGAAATAATCCACGATCTCGTATTCGGAGATCCCCGGCGCCAGATCCAACGGGCGGCGCAAACGCACCGCCTCCGGCAGGTGGGCGAACAGGTCTTCCGCCGACGCCACGCCGCAGGCGTCCAGCATCTGGCGGCGTTCTGAATCGGATTTCGGCAGGTAGCGCAACTACTTTTCGGCTCCTATGTAAGCTTGATAGTCGGCGGCCGTCATCAGCTCCGGCAATTCGCCGGGCGCGCTCAGGCGAATTTTCACCAGCCAGGCCGCGCCGTGTGGATCTTCGTTGAGCTTTTCGGGTGCGTCGGCGAGCACCGGATTGATCTCGGTCACTTCGCCCGACACCGGCGCGTAAATATCGGAAACCGCTTTGACGGACTCCACCGAGCCCAGCGACCTGCCCTGCTCCACGCGCGTGCCGGGCTTGGGCAGGTCTACATAAACGATGTCGCCGAGCTCCTGCTGGGCGTGATCGGTGATCCCGATGGTGCCGATGCCGCCTTCCACCTGGACCCATTCGTGTTCCTTCGTGTACCGGAAATTCTCTGGATACATGGTCATTTCGCTCGCTTATAAAACGGGGTTTCGACGGTCATCGCATCCGCAGGCTGGCCGCGGACGATGATTTGGATGGCAATGCCCGGCCGCGCGTGTTCCACGGGCAGATAGCACAGGCCGATGTTCTTGTTCAAAGCCGGCGCGGGCGAGCCGCTGGTGACCCACCCGGCGGCGGCGCCATTCACCTGCACTTCGTACCCATCGCGGGCAATGGGCCGGCTGCGCATTTCAAATCCGACGAGCTTGCGCCGGAGGCCGGCTTCTTTCTGGCGCAGCAGCGCCTCGCGGCCCACGAAATCGCCTTTATCGAGTTTGACGATCCATCCGAGGTCGGCTTCGAGCGGCGAAATGGAGGCGTCGATTTCGTGGCCGTAAAGTGCCATTTTGGCCTCGAGGCGGAGCGTGTTGCGCGCGCCCAGCCCGCAGGGCTTGATGCCGGACTCCGCGCCGGCTTCCATCACAAGCGCCCAGATGCGCTCGGATTCGGCGGGCGGGATGTAGATCTCGAAGCCGTCTTCGCCGGTGTAGCCGGTGTGGGCGATGCGCGCGGGTACGCCCGCCACTTCGCCATCGGTGAACCAGTAATACTTGATGGCGCTCAAATCGACGGGCGTCAGTTTTTGCAGCGTGGCGCGGGCTCGCGGGCCCTGGATGGCGATCTGGCTGTAGCGGTCGCTGGAGAATTCGACGGCGGCATCGAAGCGGTTGTGCGTCCGGATGTGCTCGAAATCCTTCTCCTGGTTGGAGGCGTTGACGCACAGGAAGAAATGGTCGGCGGTCACCTTGTGCACCAGGATGTCGTCCACGAACCCGCCATGTTCGTAGAGCAGCCCGGAGTAATGCGCCTGGCCGGTCTGGAGCTTGTGGACGGCGTTGGTGGTGACGAAATCCGTCAGTTGCGCCGCCTCAGGCCCGCGGATCTCGATCTCCCCCATGTGGCTGACATCGAACACGCCCACGGATTTGCGCACCGCCAGATGCTCCGAGAGGATCCCGGAGTACTGAACCGGCATATCCCACCCGCCGAAATCGACCATCTTGGCGCACAGCGCCCGATGGACAGAATTCAGCGCCGTAGGGCGCAACGGGGAAGCCTGGGACATGAAAACTCAGGCTAACAGCGGGAGGTAGGGGTGTCAATCAAAGGGGGTCCGGCACGACCGAAGCGGTGGCGCCGGCAAGCTGAAGTATGCCTCGCCGGCGGCGCGAAAGGCTATGGTGGGGCACGCTTTAGCTTGCCCGCTTCCACAATGCTGCGGGCGCAGGCTATCGCCGCGCAGGCGCCTCGGGGCCGAGGATTCCCCCGATTCGGCCGGGTCATTTCTCACGTGCACTCCGCCAGTACTTTCAATTCGAGTAACGCCCTGTTGTGTTATTTAGGATTTAAGGGTTCTATGATACCGTTAAAAGGCACTTGGCCGAATCGCATGGACCAGAGAACTATGGTTCCGGCGAGCCTAGAGTAACCAAATTGAGATCAAAACGGCTCTACTCACTCTTTACTGGGGTGGTTGCCCTTTGCCTATGCTGCGCTCCGGCGATGAGCGGCAGCACGCTATTCACTGACTTAGGACCTCCCAGCAGCGCCTACAACACCGCCAACGGATACTTTACGCTGTCCGGCGCCGGAGGCACCGGCACCAGCGATGAACGGGCGGTGATCTTCTCCGTTTCGGGCACGGGAAGCCTCCCGGTGACGGGGATCGATTTTGCCGTAAGCAACGTATCGGGCCCCGAGACGTTTTTCGCGAGCATTTGGACGGTTGGAACGGCCGGCTACCCGGGCGTTCCGGTAGCCAACGCTTACTGGAGCCTGTCGACCAGCACGGCCTTCGGCGACTGCTGCGGATTGGTCTCCGTCACAGGCATCACGAACGTGACCCTGAACGGCGGCCAGGCATACTGGATGATTCTCGGTCCGCTGGGCCTCTCCGACAGCAGCGATAACGTGTGGAACGCGAACAACCAGAACGTGCCCAGCCAAGAACTTTACTCGATCGACGGCGGCTCCACATGGCTAGGCGGCGGCGTCGGTTTGGTTTCCGCCTTCGATATCACATCGACGCCTGAGCCGGCTACGGGGCCCATCCTGCTGGGACTCGCGGGTCTCGGCCTGTGGCGGGGATTCCGTAAGCGGTCCGCTGGCTGAGCCGCGCGGGGGACGAAAACCGCCGGGCCTGGCGGCCGGAAGGCAGGTCGGGGACCTGCCCCACCCTTACTGCGACCGTTCTTTCAGTAACTGCTTCCAACGCACCCACGCATCGGCGCGGGCTTTCTGGTTGCCTTCGTTGCCGGCAGGGTCTTCGCCGGCGCGCATGAAGCCATGGCCGGCGCCTTCGTACACCGCCGGGTCGTACTGTCTATGGGCGGCGGCCATTTGTTCTTTGGCGGCGGGGATCGTGGCGCCGATGCGGGCGTCGTTGCCCGCGTAGAAACCGTAAACCGGGGCCTGGATGCGCGGCATGGCGTCGGCGGCCGGCGGCGGCCCGTAGAAGACAAACGCGGCCTTCAGATCCGGGCGGTTGGTGGCGAAGCGGAAGGTCTGGCCGCCGCCCCAACAGAAGCCTGCCACGAATAGCTTTCCATTTGCCGCCGGAAGCTTGAGGCCGTAATCGGCGACGGCGTTCAAATCGGCGGTGATCTGGTCCGGGCTGAGATGGCCGATGGCTTCCATCACCGTGTTGGGCGCGAAATCCTTGGTGCGTCCGCCGTTGGGAGCCATGCCGGAGAGCAGGTCCGGCGCCGCCGCGATGTAGCCGGCCTCGGCCACCTGGTCCGCCAGATCCTGCACCCAATCGGTCATGCCGAAGATTTCGTGGATGATCACCACCACCGGCGTCTTGGCGGCGGATTCCGGATAGACTATGAATGTCTCGACGGATCGGCCGTCGTGCTTCACGGTGACCCATTCCTGATGGCGCGGGCTCTTGGCGAGCTTCGCGATCGCCCAATCCTGTGCGGCCAGGCTCGAGACGGCCAAAGCGGCCAGCAACGCAAACCGTTTCGTCATCAGCTTCCAATGCCGAGGCGGCTCATGCCACGCCGGCCACCGGGCCTTCCACGGTTCCCTGGTACGGCCGGACCATGCGGAAGGGCTGGAAGCGGTAGCCGATGCCGAAGATGGTCTCGATGTATTGGTCCGCGTACCCACCCAGTTTCTTGCGCACGCGGCGCACATGGACGTCCAGCGTCCGCGTGCGGATGCCGGTGCCGTAGCCCCAGATTTCCCGTAACAAAGCGTTGCGGGGAACAATTTCGCTGGCATTGCTTACCAACAATGCCAGCAGCGCATATTCCTTCCGAGTCAGGCAGACAGGATGGGAATCCAGCGTAACGGCTCGATGTTCAAAATCCACCGTTAGGTGTTCGTCCTGATACGGACCAAGAGTGATTGGCGACAGCGGTCCCATATCCCCTCCCTCATGTCAACTATAGTACTGCTATGAACAACACTTGTAAAACGGATAAAACTGCGTGGACCCAAAGTTAAGGGTTGGACGCCGGGTTCAATCGATGACGAACGGCCCGTCGTTGCCCACGCGCAGTTGCCGGCCGCTGCTATCGAACGCGCGGATCTTGAAGCGCACCGAGCCTGGGGGATTCTGGGTCTCGGCGTGAAAGGCGGAATCGTCGCCTCGCTTGATTTCGTCATCCTCCACGGCGGCCTTCTCGCTGCTCAGCAGTGCCCCATCCGAGGTCAGAAAATCAAAGGTCAGGGCCAGCCCGCTGACGGACTTCCTGCCGGTGACGCGGACCCGGCCGTCCACCGAAAGGCGTCCTTCCTCGACCCGCCGCGCCTTGGCCTCCACGATCTCCACGTCGTGCCCTTTCTGCGCCAGTGCCAGAGCACCGGCAAACAAAAACAATGACGCGGCCGCGAGATACCTCATGGCTGTCAGTTTAGCAGGACGGGGAAGCAAGGGGCCGGCGCACGTTTTTCCATGTAGGGGCCGGGCACGAGAGCATTTTCATCCGCTTTCGCGGGCCAAGGGCCCATGGAGGCAGCCACAAAGGGCGATAGTCTGTCCTACCGATTCTGCACGGGCGCGACGATCTGTACCGGGCGACCGGAACCGGAATGACATAACCGGAGTACGCCATCCCGCTCTGGCTGTGACATAATGTAAATCCTTCTCAAAAGCAGGTGCGCCGCGACGGCAGTTCAAGAGCGGCCGCCTCGAAGAGAGACACGCTGATGAGTGAGATTAACTTAAGCCGCAGATCGGTGATGCTGGGCGCCGCGGCGCTGCCGGTGATCCGCATGGTATCGGCGAAACCGGGCCCGCCGGTGGTGGTGATCTCGAGCGCCAACCGCTTCGACGGCGGCGTCAACTGCTGCGCCAAGGCGATGGAACTGATCAAGGCCGGCGGCGATACGCTGGACGCCGTGGTGGCGGGCGTCAACATCGTGGAATTGGACCCGCGCGACAGCAGCGTGGGCTACGGCGGGCTGCCCAATGAAGAAGGCGTGGTGCAGCTGGATTCGAGCGTGGTGCACGGCCCGACCCGCCGCATGGGTTCAGTGGGCGCGATCGAGGGCATCAAGACTCCCTCCAAGGTGGCCCAGCGCGTCATGGAGGATACCGACCACATGATGCTGGTCGGCGCGGGTGCGCTCAAGTTCGCCAAGGCTGAAGGGTTTCAGGAAGAGAATCTGCTGACCGAGGAATCGCGGTTGCAATGGCTGGTCTGGAAGAGGTCGCTGCGCGATCGCGGCGGCCACAGTAACTGGGGTCCCGGCCTTGATGCGCCGCCCGAACAGCAGAAGACGGCCTACCTGCAGGAGCTCAAGAGGGAATTCCCGTGGGCGAGCGACGAACTGCTGGCGGAAGCCATCGAGAACGCGTACCACCCGCCGCACGGCACCATCAACTGCATCGCGCTAAACCAGAAGGGCGAAATGTCGGCGGTCACCACCACCAGCGGCCTGGCGTGGAAGATTTCCGGCCGGGTGGGCGACTCGCCCATTGTCGGCGGCGGCTTGTGGCTGGATCAGGATGTCGGCGGCGCCGGTTCCACGGGGCGCGGGGAGGAAAACCTCAGAGTTTGCGGAGCGCACACCGTCGTCGAGAACATGCGGCACGGGATGGCGCCCAAGGAGGCGGCCCTGGACGCGCTGGAGCGCGTGGCACGCAACTTCAACCATGATCGAAAGCGTCTGGAAGCCATCGACCTGAATTTCTACGTGCTGCGCAAAGATGGGGAATATGCGGGCGCTTCGCTGTGGAATAAACCATCGGTTCAGGCAACGCGCTCGGCGCAGTTCGCCGTTTGTACCAGCGATGGCGGGAGCCGTCAGGAGAATTCCGTATTTCTTTACACGCGTGGATCGTGAAACCATATCGAAACGCGATTAGCTTGGAACTTCGTAACAAGTATTGCATCTTTAAGAGGGATCGAGTCTGGGACCGAGGGCATGTCGACGAGCAGGGTGGCGGGGGTTGCTGTCTTCTTCTAATGCGGACTAACGATAATTTGATAGTGGAAGCGGGGCCAAGGTAACGCGGCATGGCCCAGATCTTTCATAAGAGCGCGAATGCGTTCGCGCGCATGTCTGTCTACGGCGCCGTGTTCGTGCTGGCGTTTGTCGGCTGGGCTTTCGATGCTTTGAACCGCAGTGCGTACAATACGCGCGCCTTCATGGCGCGTGAGCAGCCCATCCCCTTCAGCCATGCGCATCACGTCGGCGGGCTGGGTCTGGACTGCCGGTATTGCCACACGTCGGTGGAAACCTCGAGTTTCGCCAACGTGCCGCCGACCAAGACTTGCATGAATTGCCACTCCCAGATCTGGAGCACGAGCCCGATGCTGGAACCGGTGCGCGCCAGTTTCCGCACGGACCAATCGATTCGCTGGACGCGGGTCCACGACCTGCCGGATTTCGTGTACTTCAATCACAGCATTCATGTGAACAAGGGCGTGGGCTGCGAGAGTTGCCACGGCAGGGTGGACAAGATGCCGCTGACGTGGCAGGTTGCGAACCTGCAGATGGATTGGTGCCTGGACTGCCACCGCCACCCGGAAAAGGTGCTGCGGCCGCAGGCGGTCATCACCACCATGGGTTATCAGCCGCCGGGCGACCAGGAGGAAATCGGGCGCCGGCTGATGGGCGAATATCACGTACAAGATGCGCGCGTGCTGACGAGCTGTTCCACTTGCCACCGATGAGCGACTCACCGAAACAACTAGATCTGGCCGGCGCGCGGGCGCGTCTGGAAGGGAAGCGCGGGCGCGAGTTCTGGCGCAACCTGGAAGACCTGGCCGCCACGCCCGAGTTTGAGGACTTGCTGCAGCGCGAGTTTCCCCGCCAGGCGATTGGCTGGAGCGACGACGAGGATAGCGTGGCGGGGCGCCGCAACTTTCTGAAGATGATGGGCGCGTCGCTGGCGCTGGCCGGGCTGACCGGGTGCACCCGCCAGCCCACCGAGCACATCATGCCCTACGTGCGGCAGCCGGAGGATCTGATTCCCGGCAGGCCGCTGTTCTACGCCACCGCGACGACGCTGGGCGGCGTGGCCAACGGCGTTCTGGTGGAAAGCCACGAAGGCCGGCCCACCAAGGTGGAAGGCAACCCGGAACACCCGGGCACGCTGGGCGCGCTGGATGCGTTCGGCCAGGCATCGGTGCTGCAACTGTACGATCCGGACCGCAGCCGCACTTTGTACGAAGGGGGAGAGATCCGCTCCTGGGCGGATTTCATGGGAATGTTGCGTGGCCTGCTGGCGCAACAGCGTTCGAGCGGCGGGGCGGGCATCCGCATTCTCACCGAAACGGTGACATCGCCGGCGATGGCGGACCAGTTAGGAACCATTCAGAAGCTGTTTCCCGCGGCCAAGTGGCACCAGTGGGAACCGGCCGGCCCGCACAGCGCCCGCACCGCCGCCATGCTGGCATTTGGCCAGCCGCTTCACACCTATTACAACGTCTCGAACGCCAACGCAATTGTCTCGCTGGATTCCGACTTCCTGGCATCCGGCGAGGCCAGCCTGCGCTACGCCCGCCAATTCTCGGCGCGGCGGCGCGTGGACGGCGGCAACACCAGCATGAACCGGTTGTACGTGGTGGAGCCTATGCCCACGCCCACCGGCAGCAAAGCGGACCACCGGCTGCCGCTGCGCGCCGGCGACGTGGAAGAGTTCGCGTGGCTGCTGGCCGCCGGTCTGGGCGTTGCCCAAGGCCCCAAGCAAAGCGACAACGGCGACATCAATAAATGGATGGGCGGCCTGGTCAAGGACCTGATGCGCAACCAGGGCGCCAGCCTGGTGGTGGCGGGCGAGTTCCAGCCGCCCATCGTCCACGCCCTGGCCCACGTGATGAACGCGAAGCTCGGCAACGTGGGGAAGACGGTTTTCTACACCGACCCCATCGAAGCCAGCCCGGTGGATCAGGTGGCATCACTCGAAGATCTGGTCGGCGATCTGGATGCAGGCGCGGTAGACCTGTTGCTGATTTTGGGTGGTAACCCGGTGTTCAACGCGCCGGTGGAACTGGGCCTGGCGGACCGCTTTCAAAAAGCCCGCGTGCGCGTGCACTTGAGCCTCTACGAAGACGAGACCTCCGAAATTTGCCAGTGGCGCCTGCCGGAAGCGCACTATCTGGAAAGCTGGGGCGACGCACGCGCCTTCGATGGGACGGTCACCATCCAGCAGCCGCTGATCCAGCCGCTCTACGACGGCCGCTCCGCGTACCAGGTGTTGCAGATGTTTACCGACGCGCCGGAAGTGGGCGGGTATGACATCGTCAAGGGATATTGGGCGGCGCAGCACAAGGGCGCCGATTTCGAATCCTGGTGGCGGCGCGCGGTGCACGATGGGGTGGTAGCCGGCTCTGCGCTGTCCCCCAAGACGCCCGCCATTAACGGCGCGGCGTTGGCCACACCGGCGCATAAGTACCGCCTGGAAGGCAAGCTCGAAATCATTTTCCGCCCCGACCCGACGGTCTACGACGGGCGCTTCGCCAACCTGGGCTGGCTGCAGGAATTGCCCAAGCCCATCACCAAGATCACCTGGGACAACGCCGCCATCATGAGCCCGGCGACGGCCAACCAGTTAGGCGTGCTCAAAGAAACGCTGGAGGCCGGTTTCGACGGCGTGCCGATGGTGACGCTCACCTACCAGGGCCGCACGCTCCGCGCGCCGGTGTGGGCGCAGCCGGGGCACGCGGATGGTTCCGTCACGGTTCATCTGGGCTACGGCCGCACTAAAGCCGGCCGCGCCGGCACGGGCGCGGGATTCAGTCCTTTCGGCCTGCGCACCGCCAAAGCGCTGTGGCACGACACCGGATTGACGGCGAAGAAGGCGGCCGGAAGCTACCCGCTGGCGACCACGCAAAACGAGCACGCGCTGGATCCTAAACGTCACCTTGTCCGCGCCGGGAATCTCGAAGAGTATCTGAAGAACCCGGCCTCGGTGCACGAAGGCGCGGACGATCCGCCGCCCTCGCTGACGATTTATCCCGGATGGAGCTACCCGGGCCACGCCTGGGGCATGGCCATCGACCTCAACGCCTGCACCGGATGCAGCGCCTGTGTAGTGGCGTGCCAGGCGGAAAACAACATCGCGGTAGTGGGCAAAGACCAGGTGCGGCGCGGCCGCGCCATGCACTGGCTGCGAGTGGATTCCTATTACAGCGGGCCGGTGAACGACCCCGTGGTGTACAACCAGCCGGTGCCGTGCCAGCAGTGCGAGAACGCCCCCTGCGAGCTGGTCTGCCCGGTGCAGGCCACCACGCACAGCGCCGAAGGGCTGAATGACATGGTCTACAACCGCTGCGTGGGGACCCGCTACTGCTCCAACAATTGTCCTTACAAAGTGCGGCGGTTCAATTTCTACCTGTTCTCGGATTTCGAAACCCCCAGCCTCAAGCTGCTGCGCAACCCGGACGTGACCGTGCGCAGCCGCGGCGTGATGGAGAAGTGCACGTACTGCGTGCAGCGCATCAACGCGGCCAAGATCGACGCCGAAAAGCAGAACCGCAAGGTGAAGGACGGCGAGATCCAGACCGCCTGCCAGGCCACCTGCCCAACCGAGGCGATCGTCTTCGGCGACATCAACGACCCCGCCAGCCGGGTATCGAAGATGAAAGCCGAGAAGCGGAATTACGGGATGCTGGCCGACCTGAACACACGGCCGCGGACCACCTATCTGGCGGCGCTGCGCAACCCCAACCCGGAGATTGAGGACTAGGCATCGCGATGGCAGACGACCAACAGATCGTAGTCGAAAAGCCCGCACCGGGCGAGATCATTGCTCCGGGCTACACGTTCGGCACCATCACCGATCAGATCTCGAGCGTGGTGTTGACCCGAAAGACGCCGCTGTTCTGGTTTGCGGCCTTCGGTTTCGGCGGCTCGCTGCTGATGCTTTTCCTGCTGGCGGTGACCGTTCTGATGGCCAAGGGAGTGGGCATCTGGGGAATTCGCACGCCGGTGATGTGGGGCTTCGCCATCACCAATTTCGTGTGGTGGATTGGAATCGGCCACGCGGGCACGCTGATTTCAGCCATCCTGCTGCTGCTCAACCAGCGCTGGCGCAATTCGATCAACCGGTTCGCCGAGGCCATGACGCTGTTTGCGGTGGCCTGCGCGGGCATGTTTCCACTGCTGCACATGGGCCGCCCGTGGCTGTTCTATTGGATGCTGCCGTATCCCAATACCATGGCCATCGAGCCGCAGTTTCGCAGCCCGCTGGTGTGGGATGTGTTTGCGGTCTCGACCTATGCCACGGTCTCACTGCTGTTCTGGTTCGTCGGCCTGATGCCCGACCTGGGGACGCTGCGCGACCGCACCAAGAACCCGATCGGGCGCGCCATTTATGGGATTCTGGCGATGGGGTGGCGCGGTTCGGCCCGGCATTGGAGCGTGTACGAAACCGCTTCCCTGCTGCTGGCCGGCATCGCGACACCGCTGGTGCTTTCGGTCCACACGGTGGTGAGCTTCGACTTCACCATCGCCATCGTGCCCGGCTGGCACAGCACTTTTTTCCCGCCCTATTTCGTCGCCGGCGCCATTTACTCCGGCTTCGCGATGGTGCTGGCGCTGGCGATTCCGCTGCGCTCGGTTTACGGTTTGCAGGGCCTGATCACCGACAAGCACCTGGATAATTGCGGCAAGATCATGCTGGCTACCGGCTGGATCGTGGCCTACGCGTATATGTTGGAGGTATTCGGCGCATGGTACGGCGGGAATACTTACGAACAGGCTGCTTTCTGGCATCGCATGACCGGCCCGTACGCGTTCGAATACTGGTCGCTGGTGGCCTGCAACATCGTAGCGCCGCAGTTCCTCTGGTTCAAGCGCGTGCGCAGCAGCCCGGTGCTGCTGTTCATTTCGTCGATCGTGGTGCTGGCGGGCATGTGGCTGGAGCGGTTCATGATCATCGTCAGCAGCCTGGCGCAGGACTTTCTGCCGTCCTCGTGGGCCATCTTCCGCGGCACCCGCTGGGATTGGGCTACTTACCTGGGCACCATCGGCCTGTTCCTGTTCCTCTTCTTCCTGTTTGTGCGCGCGCTGCCGATGATTTCCATCTTTGAAGTGCGGACCCTGCTGCCGCAAGCCAAGGTCAGCAAGGAGGCGAAGAGTTGAGCGCCCACGGCATCTACGGAGTGATGGCCGAGTTCGACAGCCCTTCGGCCCTGGTGAGCGCCACGCGCGCGGCGCGCGCCAAGGGTTACCGCAAGCTGGATGCGTTCTCTCCGTTTCCCATCGAGGAACTGACCGATGCGCTGCACCTGCACAAGAACAAGCTGCCGCTGATTGTGCTGGCCGGCGGGATTATCGGCGGTCTGACGGGATTCTTTTTGCAGTATTGGATCGCGGTCGTCTATTTTCCGCTCAACATCGCGGGGCGCCCGCTCAACAGCTGGCCTTCGTTCATCATCATCACCTTCGAGCTGACGATTCTGTTCGCTTCTCTTTCGGCAGTGCTGGGCATGATGGCGCTGTGTGGGCTGCCCATGCCCTACCATCCGGTGTTCAATGTGCCGCGGTTCAGCGCCGCCAGCCGCAACCGGTTTTTCCTGTGCATTGAGGCCGCCGACCCGCTGTTCGATCCTGCCAAGACCAGCGAGTTCCTGGGAACTTTGGAGCCCAAGGAGGTGTCCGAAGTTGCGAACTAGAACTGGTGGGGCACGCTTCAGCTTGCCAACGCCCGCTTGCGGGCGGGTTTTGGTCTTTCTTGTCCTGCTGCTCGCGGCCGCGACCGTTGCGTGCCGCCAGGACATGCACGACCAGCCGAAATACATTCCGCTGCGGGCGACCGATTTCTTCGCCGACGGCCGCTCGGCGCGCCCGCTGATCGAAGGTACCGTGGCACGCGGACACCTGGACGACGATGCCGGCTACTACACCGCCAAAGGGCCGGATGGCAAGTTCATCGCCCAGTTTCCTTTCCCCGTAACCAAAGATGTCATCGAGCGCGGTCAAGACCGCTTCAACATTTACTGCACGCCTTGCCACGATTTTCTGGGAACGGGCAACGGCCGGGTAGTGCGGCGCGGCTTCCGCCACCCGCCGTCGTATCACATCGACCGGTTGCGCCAGGTCCCGGTCGGCTACCTCTACGACGTCATCACCAACGGATTCGGCGCCATGCCCGACTACACAGCTCAGGTTCAGCCTCGCGACCGCTGGGCCATCGTGGCTTATATCCGCGCCCTCCAGCTTAGCCAGAACGCTTCCATCAACGATATTCCGGCCGACGCCAAAGCCCGGCTCGGGCAGGAGGGCGGACAGTGATCGCGCAGGCAGCCGATTTCCAGGTTACCGACGAGCTTCGCGACACGATGCGGCAGTGGCGCACGCGCTTCGCGGTTCTAGGCGTCGCCGGCCTGCTGGCCACGGTGGCGGGCTTGTTTGTGGTATCTCCCAACCAGTTTTACCGTTCCTGGCTTTGGTCGTATCTGTTTGTGGTTGGCCTGGCGGCGGGCAGTTTGGCGTGGCTGATGGTTCAGTACCTGACCGGCGGCGCGTGGGGCGTAATGATACGCCGCCCGGCCGAAGCCGCCGCGCGTACGCTGCCGCTGGTGCTGCTGCTGTTCATCCCAATCTTTATCGGCATCCGCAATCTTTATCCGTGGTCGCACGCCGATGTGATGATGGCGGACGAAGTTCTACGCCAAAAGCAGCCGTATCTCAATGTCCCGTTTTTCACCGTCCGGGCACTGCTCTACTTGGGCGGCTGGTGTTTCCTCTCCTGGTTCTTTAACCGGTGGTCAGCCATCGAAGACCGGGAAGGCGGCTCGACGCCGCGCCGCAAAATGGGGGCTCTGGCGGGCCCAGGCCTCATCTTCTACGGTCTGGCCGTCACCTTCATGGCCACCGACTGGGTTCTTTCCATCGACCCGCGCTGGTACTCCACCATGTACGGTCTGCTGATGATTGCCGGGCAGGCGCTTTCCTCGATGGCCTTCCTGATCACGGTGATGGTATTCCTGGCGGCGCGCAAGCCGATCGTGGATCTGCTCACCCCGCGCCATCTGCACGACCTGGGCAAGCTGATGTTCATGCTGGTGATGCTCTGGGCGTATTTTTCGTTTTCGCAATTCCTGATCATTTGGGCCGGCAACCTGCCCGAAGAAATCCCCTGGTACCTGGTGCGACTGCACGGCGGCTGGCAATGGGTGGGCCTGCTGATCGTGATCGGTCACTTTGCCCTGCCTTTCGCGTTGTTGTTGTCGCGCGACCTGAAGCGCAATTTCAAATTGCTGCGGAACATTGCGCTGTTCGTTCTGGTGATGCGGGTGGTGGATATCTACTGGCAGGTGGCGCCGGACTTCCTGAAAGGGTCGTTCGGCCTGAGCTGGATGGATATCAGCGCCGTCGTGGGGCTGGGCGGCATCTGGCTGGCGTACTTCCTCAGCCAGCTGGAAAGACGGCCGCTGCTCCCGCTGCACGATCCGCACCTGACGGAGGCTTTGGAACATGGCCGAGAATAAGCACGGCAAACATGCCGAGCCGGACGCGCCGCTCGATCTGAGTCGCCCCGAGCTGCGCCACGAGCGCACCGACGCCGACGTCTGGGCGCTCAGCAAATTCGCCATCGCGTTGCTGCTGCTGTGTATCGCGTCGCTGGGCCTGGTGTTCGCGCTGTTCCGCTACTTTGAAGGCAAGTACGGCGGAGTGCAGCCGCGCGCCACGCAGTCGCTGGATCTGGATGCCCGCCGCCTGCCGCCGGCGCCGCAGCTGGAAATCACCGAAAAGCAAGACCTGGAAGCGCAGCGCGCGGCCGAGCGCCAGATACTCACCAGCTACGGCTGGGTGGATCGGGAGCACGGCATCGTGCGGATTCCGATCGACCAGGCAATCGATCGACTGGCGGCGAGCAACCTGCCCGCGCGCCAAACCGAGCAGCCGGAGACTGCGGCCGCGGACGTCAGCCTTCCCACTGCATCCGGCCTTGGCCCCAAGATGCAACAGCCGGGCGGCCCGTTGGCCGGCCAGATTCCGGAAGGGCTGGCTCCGGTAACCGCGGCGCCTGCGGCGAAAGCGCCGGATAGGGGGAAGAAATAATGCACCGCGGCGGTTTCGCACGGCACAGGTACGTGGAGGCGCTTTGTGTAAGCTTGCTCTTCGCAGCCGCCGCGCTCGCGCAACCTGGCCAGCCCGCGCCCATGCAGCCTTCTTACAGCTTGCAGGATTCCAACCTGAAGCCGGTGCTGCCGGGCTCGCTCGTGGGAGTCGGCATCGATCAGAAGTTGGATGCGCAGGTTCCGCTCTCGACCATTCTGCGCGACGAAGCCGGCCGCGAAGTCCCACTCTCTTCGTTTTTCCAGGCCGGCAAGCCGGTACTTCTGGCGCCGGTCTATTACCGCTGCCCGATGCTCTGCACCCAGATCCTGAGTGGAATGGAGAGCGCGCTGAAGGCGGTTTCGCTCGATCCGGGCAAGGACTTTGAGGTGGTCGCAGTCAGCTTCGATCCCAAGGACACCGCAGAGATCGCGGCGGCGAAGAAGCAGAACTACCTGCGCCGCTATCGCCGGCCCAACACCGCCAACGGCTGGCACTTCCTGACCGGCGACGAAGCGAACGTCCGCGCGTTGACCGATGCCATTGGGTTCCATTACAAGTACGACCCCAAGACCGATCAGTACGCGCACGCCAGCGCCATAATGATCCTTACCCCGGAGGGCAGGGTGTCGAAGTATTTCTACGGCGTGGAGTATTCGCCGCGCGATATCCGCCTGGGCCTGGTGGATGCGTCGCACAACAGAATCGGCACGCCGGTCGATGAAGTTCTCCTGTTCTGTTTCCACTACGATCCGGCGACCGGCAAGTACGGCGCAGTCGCCATGAACCTGCTGCGGATTACGGCCGCGGCTTTCCTGCTGGTGGGCGGAATGGCAATCGTGATCGCTTTGCGCCGCGATTCCCGCGGGCGGCGGCAGAGCACGAGGCAGCCTGGACAAGCAAGAACATGAAGCTACCCCTTTTCCCGGAATCGGCATCGAACTTCGCTCCCGACGTGGACCACCTGCTGTATTACCTGGTGGCGGTGTCGGTGTTCTTCACGGTGGTGATATTCGCGGCCATTTTCTATTTCGCCATCCGCTACCGGCGGCGCTCGGAGAACGAGTTGCCGGAGCCGATACACGCCAGCCTGGCGCTGGAGATCGCGTGGTCGGTGATTCCCTTCGGCCTGACGATGATCATGTTCGGATGGGGCGCCAACATATTCTTCAAGGAAAGCCGCCCGCCGCAGAACGCGATGCAGGTCTACGTGGTTGCCAAGCAATGGATGTGGAAGCTGCAGCACATGGAAGGGCAGCGCGAAATCAACGAGCTGCACATTCCCGTGGGGCGGCCGGTCAAGCTCACCATGACCTCCGAGGATGCGATCCACAGTTTCTTCGTGCCGGCGTTCCGCACCAAGCAGGACGTGGTGCCGGGCCGCTACTCCACCACCTGGTTCACGGCTACCAAGCCGGGCAAGTATCATTTGTTCTGCGCCGAGTATTGCGGCACCAAGCACTCCGGCATGACCGGCTGGATCTACGCCATGGAGCCGCAGGATTACCAGGCGTGGCTGAGCGGCGGCCGGGCCTTCGGGTCGCTGGCGGAGAACGGCGAGAAGCTGTTCCAGGACCTGGCTTGCGGCAATTGCCACAAGGTCGATGGCTCGGGCCGCTGCCCCAGCCTGGCCGGACTTTTCGGAAGAAGCGTGCAGCTTGCCGACGGGCGGTATGTGACCGCGGATGAAGCCTACCTGCGCGAGTCCATTCTGCAGCCGAACGCGAAGATCGTGGCCGGCTACCAGCCGCTGATGCCCACCTTCCAGGGCCTGGTCACCGAAGAGGGCGTCCTGCAGCTCATCGAATATATCAAGTCGCTGTCGCCGCAGCCGGCGGCCGGGGCCGGAACGACTCCGGCGGAGATCAACGTGAACCCCGGCGCCGCCACTCCGGCGCTCAGTAACCGTTAGCCATTATGAATACCGCCGCGATCGAACAACGAGAGAATTACCTGAACGCCGGCTACGGCCTGAAGAGCTGGCTTCTCACCAAGGATCACAAGCGGATCGCGATCCTGTATCTCATCACCGTCACCATTTTCTTTTTCATCGGCGGCATTTTCGCTTCGCTGATCCGCATCGAGCTGCTGACGCCGCAGGGCGACCTGGTTTCCTCGGAGACCTATAACAAGCTGTTCACCATGCACGGGATCGCGATGATTTTCTTCTTCCTCATCCCGTCCATACCGGCGACGCTGGGCAATTTTTTCCTGCCGATGATGATCGGCGCGCGCGACCTGGCCTTTCCGCGCGTGAATTTGCTGAGCTGGTACCTGTTGGTGATCGGCGGCGCTTTCGCCCTTTTCGCCATGCTGGCGGGCGGCGTCGATACCGGCTGGACGTTTTATACGCCATACAGCACCACGTATTCCAACACCTGGGTGATCGCCACCGCGCTCGGCATATTCGTGTCGGGCTTTTCCTCGATTCTGACCGGGCTCAACTTCATCGTCACCGTGCATCGCATGCGCGCGCCCGGCATGACCTGGTTCCGCATGCCGCTGTTCGTGTGGGCCAATTACGCCACCGCCGTGATCCAGGTGCTGGGCACGCCGGTGGTGGCGGTCACCATCGTTCTGTTGTTCTGCGAGCGCGCTTTCCACATCGGCATCTTCGACCCGGCCCTGGGCGGCGACCCGGTGCTATTCCAGCACATGTTCTGGTTTTATTCGCACCCGGCCGTCTACATCATGGTGCTGCCTGCCATGGGCGTGATTAGCGAGATCATATCGGTTTTCTCGCGTAAGCCGATCTTCGGCTACCATTTCGTCGCCTTTTCGAGCATGGCCATTGCGGTGATCGGCTTTCTGGTTTGGGGGCACCACCTGTTTGTCAGCACGCAGTCGGTCTATGCGGGCCTGGTGTTTTCGTTTCTCAGCTACTTCGTGGCGATCCCTTCCGCGGTGAAAGTCTTCAACTGGACCGCAACTTTGTATAAGGGCTCCATCTCATTCGCCACGCCCATGCTGTATGCGTTCGGTTTCATCGGCCTGTTCACCATCGGCGGGCTAACTGGGTTGTTTGTCGCCAGCCTGGGCTTCGACGTGCATGTTACCGACACTTACTTCGTCGTGGCGCACTTCCACTATGTGATGGTGGGCGGCACTATCATGGCGTTCCTCGGCGGGCTGCACTACTGGTGGCCCAAGATGACGGGCCGCATGTATCCGGAAAACTGGGCGAAGCTATCCGCCGCTATCATCTTTGTAGGATTCAACCTGACGTTCTTCCCGCAGTTCATTCTGGGCTATCTGGGCATGCCGCGGCGCTACCACGTTTATCCGGACGAATTCCAGGTGCTGCACGTGCTTTCCACCGCGGGCGCTTCCATACTGGCGATCGGCTACCTGTTCCCCATGTTTTACTTTATGTGGTCGCTGCGCTACGGCGAAGTGGCGAGCGCCAATCCCTGGGGCGCGACCGGCCTGGAGTGGGCGATGCCGTCGCCGCCGCCGGTCCACAATTTCGACGAAATCCCGGTGGTCACGCACGAGGCTTACGATTACAGCACGGTGGTGGGAGAGGGGGTCGAAGTTGGCTGAACAGGCTCACGCCCACGCGGAATCGCTTGCGCTGCGCGAGCAGTTCAACACCGCCGAACAGCAGAAGGAATCTTCCACCTTCGGGATGTGGGTCTTCCTCGTCACCGAAGTCATGTTCTTCGGCGGGCTCTTTCTGGCCTACACCATTTACCGCAACACGTATCCCACGGTGTTCGGGATGGCGTCGACCTCGCTCAATGCGGTGATCGGGGCGCTCAACACGGCGGTTCTGCTGTGCAGCAGTTTCACCATGGTGCTAGCGGTGCGCGCGTCGCAGCTCGGAAAGCGCAAAGCGATCGTGATTTTTCTGATTCTCACCCTGCTGCTGGGCATGGTCTTCCTGGGAGTCAAGGCGTACGAGTGGAATGAGAAATTCGTCGAGCATCACATTCCCGGCGCGCATTTCCATTTCGAAGGCATGGCGGAGCAGGGACCGGCGCAGCTCTTCTTTACGCTCTATTTCGTCATGACCGGCCTGCATGCGCTGCATATGGTGGTGGGCGTGGGCATTCTCTCCTGGCTCTTATATCACGCCGCGCGCGGGCGGTTCACGGCCGAGTACATGACTCCGGTCGATATCGCCGGCCTCTACTGGCACTTTGTCGACATCATCTGGATTTTCCTGTTTCCCCTGCTGTACCTGATTGACCGACACATGAAATAGCCATGAGCGAACACGTCGATTCCGTCAAGACCTATACCGCCGTCTGGCTGATCCTGCTGGTTCTCACCGGCGTCACCACAGGCGTTGCCTATATCGACTTAGGCGCGTTCAGCGTGGTGGTGGCGCTGGTGATCGCCGCCGTCAAGATGCTGCTGGTGGCGCTGTTCTTCATGCACATGCGGCACAGCACCAGGCTGACCCAGCTCGCCGCCGCCGGCGCGTTCCTCTGGCTGTTCATCATGATGGCATTCACGCTGGCCGATGTCTGGACCCGCGGCCTGGTCGGCACGCCGGGCCGGTAAGAGCGGCGGCACGTACTCTTGCGGGCCGCGCCGGCGGCGCTGGCGCTTGGTTCAGGCTGTGAAAACGGGTGAGCTGTTATACTCAAACAGGCTTTATGCGAGTAACTGTAATCGGGACTGGCTATGTGGGAACGGTGACAGGCGCCTGCCTGGCGTACCTGGGACACCGCGTGACCTGCGTCGATACCGACGAAGCCAAAATTGCGAAACTGCAGCGAGGCGAATCGCCCATCTACGAACCGCTGCTCCAGGAGATTCTGGCGTTGGCGGCGCAGCGCGGCGGCATCGATTTCCGCACGTCGCTGGAGGGTGCCGCAGCCGAGAGCGACGTCATCTTCATCGCTGTGGGCACGCCGCCGCTGCCCTCGGGCGAGGCCAACCTGGCGTACCTGGAAGCCGCTGCGCGCGGCGTGGGCGCGGCCTTGGACAGCTCGCGCTTTCGCGTGGTGGTGAACAAGTCGACCGTTCCGGTGGGCAGCGCCAACCTGGTGGAAACGCTGGTGCGGGAAGGCATGGCGGAGACTCCGGTGGAGGAACGCCGCAGCATCCGATTCGGCGTGGCCAGCAATCCGGAGTTCCTGCGCGAAGGGTCGGCGATTGCGGATTCGCTCTATCCGGACCGCATCGTGGTGGGCTCGGGCGACAAACGAGTGCTCGACATCATGCGCGAACTCTATGCGCCGCTGGTGGCGCAGACGTTCGAAGCGCCGCCAGGACTGCCACGGCCGGCCTCGGTGGCACAGATTCCGCTGCTGGTGACTTCGCTGACCGGCGCGGAGATGATCAAGTACGCGGCCAACGCGTTTCTTACGGTGAAGATCGGCTACGCCAACGAGATCGCCAACATTTGCGAGCGGGTGGGCGCAGAGGCTACCGAGGTGATGGCGGGCATCGGCCTGGACTCGCGGATTGGCGCCCGGTTTCTGAACCCGGGAGTCGGCTGGGGTGGCAGCTGCTTTGGCAAGGACGTCAACGCGCTGATGTACACGGCGCGCGAGTATGGCTACGAGGCGCGCCTGCTGCAGGCTTCGCTCGAGGTCAACGCCGCGCAGCGGAACACGGTGATCCAGAAGTTGCAGGAGAAGCTGTTCATCCTGAAAGGGCGGACGATCGGCCTGCTGGGCCTGGCTTTCAAACCGGACACGGACGACCTGCGCGATGCGCCCGCGCTGCACATCGCCGAGCGCCTGCTGCAGATGGGCGCACGAGTGAAGGCCTATGACCCGGTGGCGGCGCCGGCCTGCCGCGCGCAGCATCCGGAGCTGCGGATTCGCTACTGCGAGTCAGCCACCGAACTGGCCGAGGACGCCGATGCACTGGTGGTGGTGACCGAGTGGGACGAATTCCGCGCGCTGGATCTCGCGGACCTGGCAAGGCGGATGGCGTCGCCCATCCTGGTGGACGGCCGCAACCTGTACGCGCCGGAGGCCGCCGCGGCAGCAGGCTTCGACTATATCGGCATCGGCCGCGGTGCGCGGCCCCGCTCCACGCAGCCGGACGCCACCGCGGGCGCAACGCGAAACCGCCGCTGACGGACGGTCTGACCGCTTTCTTTCGCCCCGCTCCGGGGCGGTGTGATTCGATGCCAAGTTCCCCGTGCTCGCGCACCGGGCTTTTTTCTGTCGCCCCTGCCGGGGCTCACTCCACTCCGATGTCCCGCACCCTGACGGAAACGTTCACGTGGCGCCGGCGCGACGGGGCCTGCTACACTACCCATCGATGAGCGTGTTGGGCTGGTTAGTAGCCTTGTGTTTCTGGGCCGACCTGCTGTACCCGCCGTGCCTGGCGATTTACGCGGCAATCCGCTGGCGCGGCGGCTGGAGGATTGCCGCCGCCGCGCCACTGCTGGTGACAATCCCCGCGGCGGTGTCGTTTCTGCATTCCCCGCATGGCGAGGCGGCCGCGGACTCTCCTTCGCTCTTATGGTACGTGTCCCTGTCGCTGGCGCTGTGCGCGTACTCGGCAACGGTGCTGCTGATGTACTTTAAACGCAAGCCGCAGGCGTGAGCCATCGTGAAGCAGGGATCTTCCCTGCAGGAATATTCTTCACCGCAGAACCGGCGTTCACTGCAACAGCAGCACGGCGATTTTTCCATCGGTCGCGAGACTGTCGCCGGTAGCGTTTTGCGCGTGCTGGGGGATGCTGGACCGATCCACCAGCAACATCGAAGTTACGTGGCCGGAGAGGATCAGATCGTTAGCCACTTTCTCGCGCTCGCGGTCGATCGAAGAATCGATGCGGTGGATGAAGGTGCGGTTGGCCTCGGAAAAGTTGATGCCCATATCGTGGGTGGCGGCCACCACCCACACCGGCCGCCCCTGGTAACGGTCCGGCCGGAGCCAGACGCGCAGATGGTGGCGGCGGGCGAAGGTATTGTTGAGCTTCTCAAAGACGATATCGGGCGGCCTGCCTTCGAGCAGCAGAACTGAAACCGGCGCCTCGTTGTAGCCCTTGTCCTCGGCCAGAGCCTCGATCGTTTCGAACTTGGCGACAGGGTTCAATGACGTGGCAACGTGCCAGCCGGCATCGGTGAAGGACTGCTCCACCTGCTCCTTCTCGCCGATCAGCATCAAGTTGGTGAGGTCGGAGTTTTTGGGCGGCTTCTGCGCCACAGTCTGGAACGGTTCGCCGGCCGCCAGTGTGGCGAGGGCGGCGCGATCCGCCACCGGCTTCAGGTTGCCCAGCGGTCCCGGTCCGCCCGGCGTTTTCAAAAACGCCGGAGCCGTTAACTGCAAGGTCATCTCCACACCCGCCTCGTAAGTGATCTCCTGATCCACCCGCCTGGTGACGGCTTTGGTGGCACTGCTCAGAAGGCTGGCCAGACCGCCGTATTTGTCCCCCAGCCTGGCGGCTTCAGCATCGATCTTGCCCGCCGCCGTGTCGGCAGCGAGGATGCCGTTGATTTGGCCCTGAGCGTCTACCTTTTCGCGTGCGTTGTCGACGGCGGTGAGCCGCGCGGCAATCCTGGCGGGGGCGCCCGCCACATCCACCGCGGTAAAGCGCAGCAGCAGGACCGCGCGTTGTTCGCCGCTCGACGGCGTGGCCTGTTCCACGACGCCGTGAATCGCGGCGCCGGCCGGGACGGCGTACACGCTGCCCGCCATTACAGGCGCGATGACCAAGGCCTCGACGGCATCGTTGGGCTGCGAGACCTTCGATCCGATCCGGGATTTAAGGCGGATCTGGATTTCGGTTCCCGCGGGCAACTGGAGCGCCAACGCCTGCGCGGCAGCCAGCGCCAGGAGCGCGCTATTTTTCAGAAAACACTTCAACAACGCCATCCACCTCCTCGACCTTTATCAAGAAGCGTTTGCGCGACTGAAGCTGGGAATCGGGCACCTCGAAACGGGCCGCAACCATGCGGTCGAGCGTGGTGCGTGCCGGCACGCGCTCACGCACCATCAAACTCGGGTTGTACTTTTCGCCGAGCAGAGGCACGCCGGCCATGAGGCGCTGCGCATCCATTTCCGACGCCGTGGCGCCGTCGGTCGTGCTGCCGCCCTGGGCTTCCAGGGCGACGGTCACGGCCTGAATCTGGAACGGGTAGTCCGAAGGGTTGGTGATGCGAAAATCGATCGCCACTGCCGAACTCTGCTCGTCGAGCGGCGCGGTGCGGACCTTGAGAATCTGGCCGGACAGCTCGACATGCGCTCCACGCTGCATGTAGACGACGCCCGAGACGGCGATCGCGACAACCACGATGCCGATCGCAAATGTGATGAGAAGAGTTCGGGACATAGAAGAGCCCACAGCCGGCAATTGACTAAGGGACTAGATACGATTCTAAACTAACGGGGTGATGAAGGAGGCCACAGCGGCCGGACAGTCGCTGAGGACCGCAGGGTTGACAGACGAAAACGTCTGCCCGACTTCGCTGCCGAAGGACTTGGCGGCCCAGTGGGGCAGGCGCTTTCGCCTGCCAGCCAATTCTTCCCTTCCCTCACGGCCGCGGCTCGGACGCTGCTGCCTGGCGCGGAACCGGGTAGACCAGGTACTGGAAATTCGCAAAGAGCGGCGGTTCCGCCAGGCGGTCTTGAGGCGCTAATACGATGTAATCGATGCCGGCTGCTTCATACTTAGGAACGTCGGCGGGATGGAAGCCGGCCGCCATGGTTTGAGACCAGCGGAGCCACCAGTCTTCGCCGAACCCTGTGACGAAATTCACCTGTCCGCCGCCCTTCCAGTCCACGTAGACGGCGCGCCGGGCTTCGGAGCGAAAGACACCCGGAGCGAGTGAGCGGCCGGCATCGGGGAAGAGAAAGATGGCGTCCCGCGCGGTGGACTGAGACGCCCATCCGGAGAGTTGCCGCAGTTCGGGCGTGTGCAGTTGCGGGTAGTTGGTGACACCGCCGGCAAGCGGGATGAGGACGAGCGCCGCGGCGCCCGCCAGGGGGGCGATGCGGAAGCGCACGGCGGACACGGCGATGGCAGCCACCAGCAGCAGTACCGCGACGCGCCGCCACTGGTAGGGTTCGGTCACCACCGGTTGGAGCGGCAGCCAGCAGGCCACGGCGAACCAAGCCAGCGACTCCAACCACCTGCGGGCGAGCGCGGCGTGAGCCCCGGCCACCGCCGCGAGGAACTGCATCATCAAAGCCACGAACAACAGCAGGCGCATGGGCTGGATCTGGGGGATCAGCACCCAATGGGCGCGCTCCAGCAGCAGCCAGGAAAGAGGCATGCTGGCCAGGCCCAGCAGTGGCAGCCCCAATGTGAACGCGCGCAATTCGGCGGGGATATGACGGCGGGTGCGGAGCCAGGCGGCGGCCAGCGCGGCGGCGAGCAGCAAATGGTGGACGATGAAGCGGGGCGGCCAGGTGGAAAGCCAGACGTAGGACGCGCGTAGCCGCTGCAATTGCTCCTGCGGCGCGCCGATTCGTCCCCAGAAAGGCTGCTGGGCGGAGCTGTCCTGATGGACCGCAGCCAGCGCCAGAATTACCGCTGCCAGCACCAGCGGAATCCAAGCCAGCCATTGACGCCGGCGGAATGCCAGCACGGCGAAAATCGCCAGAAATCCGAGCGCGGTTGGAGGATGATACAGAAACGCTCCGGCCGCCGCGATGCCGGCCGCCACATAGCGGCGGTGCGCCACCAGGCCGATCGCGCAGATCACCAATGGCAGGGCGAAGGCACGCGGGGTAGGCTCATATTCGACGGCGAGCACGGCGGGGCCGGCGATAGCCGCGCCCAGCGAGCAAAGGGCCGCCACCAGCAGCGCGGGCCCCAACTCGAGCCCGGCCGCGGTCGCCATGAGAATCAATCCCCAGATGCCGAGCGCGCGCCAGGCGATTTGCTCGACGGCCAGCACCTCGCGAAATTCAAGGCCGGTAAGGCTGCGCAAGGCGAGAGCGGTCTCGTCGTAGAGCGTATACCCGAGGTGGGGCCGCTGAACAAGAATGTCGTTGCGCAACACCGCGGGATCGCGCAGGTGTTCCAGCATGGGCACCCAGATCTGCGTGTCCTGTTGGAGCCAGGTATGGCCGGGGAATACGAAGAAAGTGGCGAGCGCCAGTGCGAGCGCGGCTGCGGCCACCGCAAGCCGCTTCATTTGGCGGGAGTCTTGTCGAGCTGCTGCCGCACCCAGACGCGGTTCGGGTCGAGCGCCAGCGCCTTGCCGAACGCTTTCCGCGCTTCGGCATCCTGATTCTGTTTCCGCAGCGCGATGCCGAGCCAGACCCAGGCTTCGGCGTTGCGCGAATCGATCTCGATAGCTTTGCGGAAGTCGGCGACGGCCTCAGTGACACCCCCGCCCAGCTGTGCCGGCAGGTAGTAATTGCCCACGCCGCGCGCCACCCAGACCGGCGAAGATTTCGGCGCCAGCGAGACGGCCTTGTTGATGGCATCCTTGGCGCGCGGACCGTAATTCAAGCCGCTCAGCATATCGGTGATGGCCTGGCCGCAGAGAGTGGCCAGGATGCGGTAGTTTTCCGCGTCATCCGGCTTCAAAGCGATCGCCTGTTCCGCCGCCCGAATGCCGCGGACGGCAGCCTGCTGCGCGGCCTTCTTGTCGTGGACCTCGATTTCCACTTCGGCGAGATAGGACGACGCCAGAGCCACGCGGAACTGCGCGGCGGCATCCTTCGGCGCTTTGGCGGCGGCAGCGGCGGCCTCGTTGACCAGGCGTTCCAGGGCGGGCCGGTCCTGCGTATCGCGCGCCACATCGAGCGGCGAAAGTGTTCCGGCCAGGAAGCCGGCCATCATCAAGTGCACAATCATAGCGATCTCAAACCGTCACAGCGCCGCCACCTTGCGATGCACCAGCAAAAAATATAACCCGAGCGAGGCCAGCAGCAAACCATCCACGGCCACCACTGTGGGAGCCGTAAAGATTGGGACGAGCCAGCCCGCCACCAGGTTACCCATCGGCATTCCGCCGCGAAACGCGAAACTGTAGACGCTCATCACGCGGCCGCGCATTTCGTTGGTGGTGATCAACTGCACCAGCGAGTTGACCATGGCAAAGACGCCGACCATGGATGCGCCGTTCAGGAACATCAGGGCAAAAGTAAGCGGCACCGAGCGGGAGAGCGCAAAGCCCGTGATGCCCGCGCCCATCAGGATCAGTATGGCCAGGGCAATTCTTCCTTTGTGCCCCACGTTTCCCAGCGCGGCCACGGTGAGCGCGCCCAGCACCGAGCCCACTCCGGCGATGGACAGACACATGGTGTACATTTCCGGCCCGCGATGAAAAACCTGCTTGGCGAAGATGGGCAGGAAGGTGCGCGCCGGCATGCCCAGCGCGGTCATGGCGAAGGCCAGCAACATCAGCGCTTCCATGGTGCCATGGCGGTGGATGAAGCGGAAGCCTTCTTTCATGCTGTCGAGCACGCTCTCGGTGGTCTTGTCCGGGATGATGCGAATGTGCAGCATGCTAAGCGAAATGATGGGCGCTACAAACGAGAGCCCGTTGAGCCCGAAGCACCAGGCATTGCCCAGTTTCGCCATCGCCAGTCCGCCCAGCATTGGGCCGATGACGGTGGCCATATTGAACTGGATGGAATTGAGCGCGATGGCGTTGGGCATGTCCTCCTTTTTCACCAGCGTGGGAATCAGCGCCAGGTAGGCCGGGCTGCCGAACGCCTGCGCGAAGCCCGAGACAAAGGAAAGGCCGAGGATGTGCCAGACATGCACCAGGCGGAACACGACCAGAATGGTGAGCGTGAAAGCCGAGGCCATCTGCACCCACTGCGAGGCCAGCAGCACGCGGCGGCGCTCGATGCGGTCGGCGATCACGCCGCCGAACAGGGAGAACAGGAAGAGCGGGATGCCACCGAGAAACATGTCGAGGCCCAGCAGGAAGCCGGATTTCGACAGGTCATAGACCAGCCAGGCTTGCGCCACGATCTGCATCCAGGTCCCAATGCTGGAAGTGCAGGCGCCCACCCACATCAGGCGGAAGTCGCGATATTGGAATGCTTTGAAAACCCGGCGCAGCACGGTGAAGAAGGACGGCGAGCGGACAAGCCCGCAATAGGGGATTGTAGCAGTTTGGCTTGCGGGCACGCTGGCGTGTGAGGCTCCACGATCGCTTCGCGGCGATGCTCTCCGTTATCGTGAAAGCACGGGTGCAACCTCAAGCGGAATCCGAACAACCAGGCAAGGTTCGTGTGAATCACCTGGCGAAGATCAAGCAAAGCGGCGGTAGAATTGCCGCGCTCACGGCGTACGATTTTCTGACGGCCCAACTGCTGGACCGGGCGGGAATCGACATGATCCTGGTCGGCGACTCGCTGGCCAACGTTGTCTTGGGCTACCCGACGACTTTGCCGGTGACGATGGACGAGATGTTGCACCACGCCAAGGCAGTGGCACGGGGCGTTACGCGGGCGCTGACCGTGGCCGATATGCCGTTCCTCTCGTATCAGACCGGCGTGGACGACGCGGTTCGCAATGCCGGCCGGCTCTTGAAGGAGGGTGGGGTCGAAGCGGTGAAGGTGGAGGGCGCGGGGTCGGCTCTGGCGGTGGTCGAGAGACTGGTCGAGGTCGGGATTCCGGTGCTGGGGCACCTCGGATACACGCCGCAGTCGGTGCATCGGTTCGGCAGCAATGTCGTACAAGGCAAGACGGCAGCGCAAGCGGGTGAACTGCTGAACGATGCGATCGCACTGGAGGGCGCGGGGGCGTTCGCCGTAGTGCTGGAGTGCGTGCCGGCGGAAGTTGCGCGCTTGATCACGGAACGCTTGACGGTGCCGACCATTGGCATCGGCGCCGGACCGTTTTGCGACGGCCAGATCCTGGTGCTGCATGATGCATTGGGGCTGACGGCATGGAGCCCGCGCTTCGCCAAACGCTATCTGGAGATGGGCGGAATGATCTCCGAGGCGGCCGCGTCGTACATCCGCGAGGTCCGCGAGGGCGCATTTCCGGCAGCGGAGCACTGCTACGAAATGCCCGAGGACGAGTTGCGCGCGCTGGGAGTGGACGACGAAAGCGGCGACCGGAAAATGCGCTGACGGTTGCCTCGTTCGCGAGGGCGATGCGTGCCTCGCCCCTACGACGCCGCGGTCGGGCTCCGTAGGGGCCGGGCATGCCCGGCCCTGCTTGGGTGGCCACTGCGGCGGTGCTTCCTGTTTCGCCGTGCCTTGAATGATGCCAATGCGGATCGTAAAAATAGCAAGAGAAATGCGGATTGCAGCGGAGACTGCCAGGTCCTCCGGCGGCGTCGTGGGGCTGGTGCCGACGATGGGCTTCTTTCATGAGGGCCACCTGTCGCTGATGCGCCGGGCGCGGGCGGAGTTCGGCCTAGTGGTGGTGTCGCTATTCGTGAACCCGACCCAGTTCGGCCCCGGCGAGGACCTCGCGGCCTACCCCAGAGACTTCGAGCGGGACTGCGCGCTGGCCAGCGCGGAAGGCGTGGATGTAATGTTTGCGCCTGAAGCCGGCGAGATGTACGCGGCAGACCACGCCACGTTCGTCGACGTGGAGCGCATCACCCGGCACCTGTGCGGCGCATCCCGGCCCGGACATTTCCGCGGCGTGGCGACGGTGGTGGCCAAGCTGTTTCATATCTGCCAGCCGCAGCGCGCGTACTTCGGGTTGAAGGACTATCAGCAGGTGCGGGTGATTGAAACCATGATTCGCGACCTGAACTTCGACGTCGAGCTGGTGCGATGCCCGATCGTGCGCGAACCGGATGGCGTGGCGATGAGCTCGCGGAACAGCTATCTTTCGGTGGAAGAACGCCGCGCCGCCACGATTCTGCGCCGGTCGCTGGTCGCGGCCGGGAAGCGAATCGAGCACGGCGAGCGGGACGGCGCCGCAATCGCCCGGCAACTGCGGGAAGCGATTCAGACGGAGCCCAGGGCGTGCGTCGGCTACGCCGAGGTGGTCGATGCGGAATCGCTCGAACCACTCGGCCGGATTGACCGTGCCGCGCTGCTGGCCGTAGCGGTTCGCATTGGACGGGCGCGGCTGATCGACAATCTGGTGGTGGAGGCGGCGTGATCCGTGGGCTCGTCGGAACATGTGCGCATCAACCGCTCCCTCTGGTCGCGGCTCCGTTGCGTTCAGAGCCGCGACCGGAGGGGGGACGCCGATGCGTTCATGGCCGCGACCAGCGCGAGCGGCCGTATGACGTCGGCGCGTTCAGAGCCGCGACCGGAGGGAGCGGTTGGGCGATGTCAGACTCACGCGAGCAGTGCGGCGAAGGCGCTCGCGGATATGATCCGCGTGGCCTTGTGACGGTCGAGCGCAAGCAGCCCGCCCTTGTCGCCGGTCACCAGATAATCGGCTTTGCCCGCTTCGGACAGAGCCAGCAGAAAATCATCGGTGGGGTCCGGGGAGCGTTCAACGCGCGGCAATTCGCCGACACTCGTGGCCAGCTCCTTCAGTTGATTGACCAGGCGGCCGGCATTATAGGGCTTGATCCGCGCAGCGATTGCCGGCTTGTGGAGGGTGGCTCGCAATTCATCGAGCTGCTCCGCGCAGATCAGGAGCGCAAAATATCCCTCCTGCCAGGCGCGATAGATCGCGGCCGGGTTGCCCACTGGGATCAAAAGGGTGGAAACCAGAATGTTGGTGTCGAGCACCACGCGCATCAGGCTTCGTCAGCCGTGACTTTGGCGCCCCGCTCGGCGCGAACCTCGCGCACGGCATCGTCGATGAGGCTTTGCAGCTCATCCGGGCCGGCATCGGCATTGCGCGCCTTGATGTCCTGCATGGTGCGGTGAAAGACGCGCCAGCGGACGGCCTCTTCGATGAATTTCGAGAGGTCGCCCTTCTTCATTCCCTGGGAACCCAGATAGGTGCGGAGGGTCAGGTCAGTCTCCTTCGAGACCTTGATGTTCCAGCGGATGGTGACGTCCATATAACACCTATACACCTAAGCGCATAAGCGCTTATGCATCAATTGTACAAGAAAACGGCTGAAGAGGGAACAGTTTTTGTTAACTTATTGTTTATCAATTATTTGGCGCCTACCGATCCGAGGTCGCCGGGCCCTACGCTGGCTTCCGCAGCATCGGGCGCAGGGACAGGTTAACGAGAATCATCACCGCGGAAAAGCCGGGCAGCAGCAGCAGTGCAGTACCAAGGCTGTGCGAGGTGGCCACGCTGCCGATGATGGGGCTGCTGACGGCGAGCCCGAGCCAACCGGAGGTGATGACGATTCCCATGGCCGTAGCCGTCATACGCGGGAAGGCGTCCCCGACCAGGGCGAGCGTTGTGGGGAAAACAGGCGCCATAGCGAGGCCGGCGCAGAACACCACCACCCACGCAGCAGACGGGCTGTTGACCTGCAACATGGCGAACGTGGTGATGGCCATGGCTACCGAGGCGCCGAGTGTGACGGACAGGGAGGACACCTTAATGAGAATCCGCGAGATCGCCACGCGCCCCACCAGCAGTCCCAGCGCGAAACCCAGCGACAGGATATTGAGTGCAGTGGACTTGTCCAGCCCTCGCACAGTGGTCAGGTACCTGGCCAGCCAGTTCCAGACTCCCACTTCGCAGGCGATGTAGAGAAACAGAAACAGCGCCAGCACATAGAGCACCGGGCGGCCTACTACTGAGCCGATCTCGGAGGCCTTGAATCCGCTTTCGCCGGTGGGCTTCGGCATCGGCGTGGCGATGTTGTAGACCAGCACGATAGAAGCCATTACGGCGGCGACGTAACACATGCGGACGGCGCTGCCGCTCAGCAGGTTGGCGGTGACAAACGGGGTAATCAGGCCGCCGAGCCCAAAGAAGAGGTTGAGGATGTTCAGCATGCTGGCGCGGCGCGATTCGCTGACATCGGAAACCAGCGCGTTGGCGGCGGTGACCACGACGCCTCCGCCAAGGCCGAGCATCGCCAGCGAAACCAGCACTCTGGTGAAATCGGCGCCGGCGCCGGGAAGCAACCAGAATGAGATCGAGATCAGCGCCATGCCCCCCACGAGCGCGGTCTTCTTGCCCTTTAGGTCAATCAGCGGCCCGACCGAAACGGATGCGATGACAAGCCCGATGGCGTTGGCGGTGGCGATGGTGCCAATCTGAGCGTCGGTCAGGCAATTCGTCAATGTGCCGGCGGCACATCCGAGTGTTGGGTTGAGCGTTCCCCAGGTGGCGGCGACGATGCCGTAGATCAGAATGCCGAGAGTGGCGGCGAGTATCAACATGGAGAGTTGATCTTATCACTACGCCCGGCCGGCTGGTTGGGTGGCAAGTTCCGCGAGCGCGGCGCCGGCAGCGGGAAGCGTGATGGTGAATCGCGTCCCTTTGCCGGGAGTGCTCTGCACGTCGATGACACCGTTATGCGCTTTGGCGATCCAGGCGACGAAACTCAAGCCCAGTCCCAGGCCCTGTTCGGGAGCCGGTGCGGTGCCCGAACCGGGGACACGGTAAAAGCGGTCGAAGATGTGTGGCAGGTGCTCGGCGGGGATGCCGCGTCCGGTGTCTTCGACCACTACCTCCACGCTGCCCTCGATCCGCCGCGCGCTCAGCCGTACCTCGCCGCCCTCGGGAGTAAACTTGAGGGCGTTGGAGAGCAGGTTGGTCAGCATGCGTTCGATTTGGACCCGGTCGGCCTCCACGAAACAGTTGTGCTCGCAGCGCGCGGCCAGGCGCACGCCGGCGCCCTCGGCGGGAATCTGGAATTGCTCGGCGAGGTCTTCCAGTACCAGGCTGAGGTCGATGCGCGCGCTCTGCAACGCCAGTTGACCGGATTCGGCCTGCGAGAGCAGCAGCAGCGCGCGCACGATTTGCGACAGGCGGTCGATATCCTGCAGCGCGTTGAACATGGCTTCGCGGTATTGCTCGGTGCCGCCGGCCGTCATCAGGGCTACTTCCAGTTGGCCGCGAATGCCGGTGATGGGTGTGCGCAGCTCGTGCGACACGTCGGCGGAGAACTGTTTCATCTGCCGGAAGGAAGCCTCCAGTCGCTCGATCATACGATTGAAGGTCAGGATCAGATAGTCGAGCTCATCGCCGGCATGGCGCGAGGGAATGCGCAGTCCGAGGTTGGAGCCCGTGATGCGCTGCGCGGCCTGCGCCACGTCGCGAACCGGCGTGAGCGCGCGGCCGGCCACTAACCAGCCCACCAGCCAGCCGAGAATCGTGGCGCCTGGGATGACGCCGACAAAAATCATGAACGAGTATTTGCGCAGGATTTCTTCGTTCTTGGCGAGCGAGGTTCCTAGCGCGACGTAAAATGGATCGCGCCTCTTTTCATCCCACATCACCGCGGCGCGAATCTGAAACAGCTCTCCCGAGGAGTCGCGTTTCTGCATCCAGAACGGCTTACCCGCCTGGCCGGGTTTGGAGGAGGCCACCCACTGGCGCACCCGCGCCTGAATATCGGCGGGCCGGTCCGGCGGCAGGTCCTCGTAGATGGTGGATTCGGCGGGCGCCTGGGTCTCGTGGTCCAGAATCACCTTCCCGCTGCTGTCGGTGATCATCAAGACTTTTTTGATGTCCAGCACCACGGTGGTTTCGTCGGGATCGTCTTTGTCGTAATACCAGTTGGCTTCATAGGCGCCGTTGTCCGGGGCGCGGTCGATGCGCAGGATGTTGCCCTTGAGCGCAGTCCAGTCTTCGTCGAGCGAATCGGCCGCCAGTGTCTGCAGGCTGCTGGAAAGTTGCGTGCGAGCCAGCCAGGCCGCGCTCACCAGCAGAACGACGAAAAGCGCAGCGTAGGTCGCGGTGAGCCGGAAGCGCAGGCCCCGCGACGCGCGACGCAAGTCGCGGCCCATGCGAAGCAGGTCGCGCCGGAAGAATCGCATGTTACGCCTGCCGTTCAGGGACGCTTTCCGGCGCCCGATCCGCAGGCTTGTCGGGCGCCTCGATCATGTACCCGATACCGCGCACCGTCTGGATCAGCTTTTGCGGGAAGCGGTCGTCGATCTTGCTCCGCAAGTGGCGGATGTAGACGTCGACGATGTTGGTGAGCCCGTCGTAATCCATGTCCCAGACGTGCTCCACGATCATGGTGCGGCTCAGCGGCCGGCCGCGATTGCGCATCATGTATTCGAGAATACCGAACTCTTTGGGCGCCAGATCGATGGCCTCGCCTGCGCGCGTCACTTTGCGGCGGATGCAATCGAGCCCCAGGTCGGCCACCTGCAATTTTTCCGGCGTGGGCTGGCCGCGACGCAGCAGCGCACGCACTCGAGCCAGCAGCTCCACAAAAGCGAACGGCTTGACCAGGTAGTCGTCGGCGCCAAGTTCCAGGCCCTTGACGCGATCGTCGAGCGAACTGCGGGCGCTCAGGATGAGCACCGGCGGGCCTACCTTGCCGCCGCGAATTCTCTCGAGCACTTCAATGCCGTCCATGTCGGGCAGCATCAGATCCAGAATCACCAGGTCGTAGTCGGTGGAGTGCGTGCGCTCGAGCGCGCCTGCGCCGTTGGCCGCCGCATCGACGGCATAGCCGGCGCCTTCCAGCCCCCGGCACAGAAAGTCGGCGATACGTTTCTCGTCCTCCACCACCAGGAGTCTCATTTGCTATCAGCTTATCAACAACGCGGTGCGGAGTGCGGTGGCTGGGCTCAGAGGCGCGAACGGGGAGAGGACAGGCCAACAAATTCCTGGTTCCAATCGGGCGAGCCTTTGCCTCAGTGGTGCTGCATTTCGGGGTTCGGTGGCCCGTCCCCGAAGCACGCCTGAATCGCGCAGTTGTGAGGCCGTCCCCCCGTTACGCCATCCGTCCTTTTTAGAAAGTGGACAACACCTCGCCTGTCACTGCTTTTGCTCAGATAGAAGTGACGGTCATCGGAAGAGCGAAAGACCGGCTCGCGATTGTTCCCACGCTGCGTAATGTGGTGAGCGACGCCAGGAAAGACGACGCGCGCGCGGCGGGGCATACATGAGAGAGGTAGGAAACACACTCAAGCGCTCTCCTGAAAATGCGTCTGGTCCCTTTTGCCCCCAGACGATTACGGGACCTTCTTGAAGTGAACCCCTGGAGTGCGACACGAAGTTAAGGGGGTTATCGCCGTTGGATGCAAGAGCATTGTCGGCGAG
>Ga0209415_10001206_pt1 | contig 49362 bp, 37 predicted proteins | sample PeaSoiSIISIP2007_FD_187696 | JGI IMG/M metagenome (GOLD analysis project Ga0209415, IMG submission 187696) | Peat soil microbial communities from Weissenstadt, Germany - SII-SIP-2007 (SPAdes) (version 2) | ecosystem: Environmental > Terrestrial > Soil > Wetlands > Peat | place: Germany... | reverse complement strand
CCCATCCCCCGGGGCGCCCACCATGCCCATGGAGAACCGCGCCGAGGGGCTCACGGCCGGATGCTCCTGGGTCCAGTGGCCTCCGATGAAGGTCCAAGTGTCATCGAGCAAGAGAGGCCCGTCGAACCCGCCGAACATAACGACCTGATGCTCCGCACTGTCGTACGCGATCCCGGCATCGGCGCGCGCCGGCGGAGAAACGGTGAGATTCGCTGTGATGTTCGTCCAGTTCCCGTTGCTGAGGATCCAAGTGTCCCCGAGTGCGGTGCACGCATGGCTCCAGAACAGGCCGCCCCAGGCGGAGCAACCGCCAAAGAGGAGCGTGTACCCATCGGCCGCGTCATACACCAGGGCGGCTCCGGCCCGAGGGGACGGGGCCGTAGCAGTCGGCACCTCGGTCCATCCCCAGGTTCCCGACGGGCCGGTGCCGTTCGAGGGTGGCAGGCGAGTGGAATTCGGACCACCGGCGGGAGGCAGGCCGGGCAAACCGGGCAGCGGACCTGTATGGGAGCCGCCTCCGATGGATTGGACCCCGGGAATCACCCCCGCAGCGGCCGCCGCGGCGACCAGGATGGAAACGACTCCTGCGAGCAAAGCTACGTGGGTGAAACTGGTGATCCGGAAGGTAGCCGACACGCTGGGCTCAAGGGCGGGCTTTCCGATATACCTTGCACCGGGCGTGAGACATCTTCACCGAAGCGGTTCGGGAGCGCTCCGCGCGGGGTTCGCACTTCCAAAGAAGGCATGATTAGCCCAGCGCACCTCGATGGCCCCGATGAGTGAGAACGGCCCTCGGGAGGGAACACGCGACCTCCCACGTCGCAGTCCCGAGGCGGGGCACCGGGCGGTGGACCCAAGATCTCCCTCGGGAATCGCCTATGACCGGCTCGCCCGACGCGAACGGCGGCGACGGGAGGAGATCCGCCAGCTGATCCGATCGGGTCTCCAGTTCGAGGCGATCGCCGAGCGCTACGCCCAGGACCACCCGCTCGAGCGAGATGTCACGCGGGCCGAGGTCAAAGCCGCCGAACGTTAGGGTGCGGATCTGAGGGGGAGCCCCGCTGAGCCACCCCCTTCGACCTTTCGGGTCTCCCGGAACGGAGGCGTCCGCATAGGAGACGCCGCGACCTAGCTTATGGTGCATCCTCGGATCGGTACGTCTCCGTGGTCGACAAGGTAAAACGCCTCGAGGCAGCGAATCAGGAAAGAGCGGAGGCCGCCGTTCTGTGGGAGGCCGCCGATAACCAGGCGAGCGAAACCGGTCGACCCTCCGATGAGGCCAAGGCCAATGAAACCGACCGGGCGCTGAACGCCGCGGACCGCAAGATCAAGAAGATCGAGTCGGAACCCTCATCTGCTCCCTGAACCGGGACTCGGGCCCTCGGGGATGCCCAAGGCGGGCGTGCGCCCTCGTTAGCCCTAGCCGAGCTCTCGATCCAGTTCCAAGGCGCGAACTTGTGCTGTATGCGTCCGCAATTCGGTGCTCCCCGATCTACGGAGGAGCGGTGGGTGCGAGTGTCATATTACCGACTGCGGATGGCAGGAGGGGAATGGCAGCTTGGCTACGCTTACTATCCTTCGGGGAGTGATTGCCGACGTTCCGCGCGGGAAGGTGATCACCTATGGGGAGGTGGCAGAAGCCGCCGGATTCCCGGGTGCGGCCCGCCTGACCGTATGGGCCCTGCAAGGCGGGAAGGGGTTACCGTGGCACCGGGTGGTCGGCGCCGGCGGTCGCATAGCCCTGCCGGGGGAAGAGGGTCGGGAACAGCGCCTGCGACTGGAAATGGAGGGTGTGACTTTCCGCGGCGGTCGAGTCCGAATGGACCTTCACGGCTGGACCCCCGCAAGGGACCGAACCCGCCGGCGGCCGCGGGTCGCCCGGGCTGCGGTTCGGCCGACCCACCTAGGCGGGGAGGAAATGCCGGTTCACGATCGGCCAGCGGAACCGGAACGGCGGCTCGCTCGGGTGCGAACCCGTCGCAACCGCGCTGGAAGGTCGGTCGACCGTTAACCGACCCCGCGAAAACTCGAAACCTCTCCTCGACGGACGCTGGACAGTGCCTCACCAAACGGTTCTGTCCGCGAATCGGGTGGCGAAGACCGCCTCCCGGTGCCCGCCCAATTTCGGGAGGTGCGAGTGAATGCGGTCTCCCCGTGTACTGGAGAAGAATGAGCGGAACGCCGAAGCTGGGAATCGTGTCGTCAGGGAACTGGAGGCCCCGTGTAGAAGGCGCTGGTGATCACGATGTTCATGGAATTTGGATTACTAATCAAGTGCAGGTTGCCTGCACTCAATTCAGAAGGAACGGTAGATTCAATCAGGAATGAATCCCCTTGATAGATCGGAACATTCTGGAAGAGCCAGCTACCGGATCCCCCTTGCCAAGAGAAGACGTCAAGCCATCTCAGGTTCGGAGCCGTGAGGACACCAAACCAGCCACTACCAGATTGCCGGCAGTTTGTCGCATTCAAACCACCGGGCCCGCACGTCACGTTTGACATCACATACGGTGCTCCGCTTGCGTTTTGAAGCAAGAGTTGAGTCATCCAGGTGGTAAGCCCCCAGGAGTCGTTGAGCACGCCCCTTTCGGTGGAGTTGAGATACGCAACGTTCGCCACCAGGCTGGGCTCACTCCCGACTCGGACCGCGCCGCTTGCCGCCGGTCCGGATACCTCGTAGGCGTTGAAATTGCAGGTGAAGGTTCCGAAGTTTCGCACTTCAGGGTTGCTGGGATCGTAGAGGGTGTAGGCCGCATCCCCAGTGATTCCGGGGCTTCCGCATTGTTCGTATGTGACGTCCATGGAGGCTCCGCCCGAGATCCCGACCAAATTCTGCCCGACCGCGTACAGAGCGATTGTACCCGGATGGCTCGAGTTGAACACATCACCCACAGCAGTCCACGAGGGAGGTCCTATGGTGGTACTGTCCTTGAGCGGGGGGACACTCCCAAAATTTAGCGCTAGGTCAGCGAAGTGAAGGGCCGACCCGCACGGGGTCGTCGGAGAGAGTGGACCAATGGATTGGGCGGTCCCGTTGGCGACGGTCACCAGGAGGCCAAAATCGGTATCGTTGATGTAGAGAAATATCCAGAACGGCGCAAGACCCGAACTCAAGGGGGCATTGGCCAACGGGAATCCGGTGGGATCCCATAGGTTAGGACCCGCGAAATTTTGACAGGCGGCCGAAAAGAAAGCGGTGGGCGCGTCCCATGGCCGAGGAGCGTCGATTCCGACTAGCGAATTGAGAAACCAAGAGGACCCCGAACCGGAAGGGACAGTCGCATTCGCGATTGCGACCGCTTGATTATAATCCAGAGCGGGAAAGTAATTCGGGGACGAAGTCCCGGGAGGCCGGGAAACTACTGCCCAACCTGCGATGATCAGCAATGCGATGGTTACGCCAACCGCGACCGGAAGAGAGATTGCCGACGGACGGGGACGTGCTAGCGTCATGGGGTCTAACCATGCATTCCCCCAAGGGCATCGCTGAGCGATAACAAGCATCCCCGGAGGGGGGATTGATGGACAACGCCAGTTATCCGACGATGAACTCGATCTCGACCTGGCCCCGAGGGACGGGTCGGCTCGAACGTTGGAGAATCTCCTTCCAACGGAAGCCGCCCCGGTCGGGGATTCCGGCGGCGACCGCGGGGGTAGCGTCTAGCGCAGCGTGGTCGCGCACCATGTTGTAGTAGACTCGGAACCCCTCCATCAGGAGCTTGGGTCCCTTCCGACCATGCATCCCGCGCATGACCTTGATCCGCTCTTTCTCGGTCCCGTGCAACCGCTCGACTAGGTTGTTGGATCGCTTCGCCCGGATGGACGGAACTCGCTCGTGGGGATTGACGACCTCCGCTCCGCTTCGGAATGCAAGCTCTCGACCCACCGCCTTCGGATATGCCGGTAGACCGTCCGAAAGGACCGTGATCGGACGGTCGGGAGTCGAGGCCTTCGCGCGCCGAAGTAGAACCCGAGCGTCTCTAACTCTCCGCAGTTTCGTGACGTGGGTGGCCATCAGGAAGCGAGTACTGGCATCCTCGACATTCCAAACCCACCGCGGGGCACCGTCCGATTTGACCACGGTCTCGTCCACGTGCCACTTTTCGCCCGTACGGGCGCCCAGCGAATCCATCCAACGGGCCGCGGGTGGTGTGAACCGCGAGATCCAGCTATAGATCGTAGACGGTCGCACTTTGAAACCGTGGGCCTGTCGAAGATGGTCTGAGACTTTTCGGAGGGAAAGACCCCGGAAGTACAGGTCCAGGGCGATCGCGACCGTTCGGGTGTCATGTCGGAGGCGCAAGGCTCCCTCCCGGTGGGTGAATCGACCCCCGCACGATCGGCAACGGTACCGATCTACCGTTCCGGATCGATTGTGTCGTTTTCCGAATCGAATGACCTGGGGAGATCCGCACTGAGGGCACTGATGCGCCCGCGCCTCTGAGCTCGACTCATCTCCCAATCTCTCGGAGTATCGGATCGCACGAATGTGGATGCAGGTCATGTGGGTGCATCGGTGGAACGGGCAGGTACACGACCACCGATCCTTCCGAATCGAGATCGCGTAGCGACGACCCGGACGGCTCTGGGATTGCACTTCGTACTGAGTTGGTGAGACGGGTCGGATCTGGTCGCCGCGGGCGACGATAGCGAGAGCCGGCGTGCGTTGATCCGCCCAAGCTTCGACCACCGGAGTTCCCATCGAACGCCGCCTCACGGGGGAAAGGACGTGCTGTTTCTAGGGGGTTGCGTCGCCGGCGGAAGGTGAAAGGTGAGCCGAAAACCGCGTGTCAGACACTTGTACCGGATCGAGTGTCCGGCCGTCAGAAATCAGCGGTTCGAGGGCATCCCCCGTACCCTCGGGGTCCGTTTGTCAGACACCGCTATGCGCATTGAAATGTGCTCGTTCACCTCGATTCCACCTCGAGAGTCCCTCGCGACCACCCGTTAACCGGACAGCCGAATTTTGAGACCCCTCCACCACCCGATTCTGAACAGTACCTCACCAAACGTAGTCTTAAATATGGCTGACAGAACAGCTTACCCTTGCTGACATCTGTCTGACAAACAGCCAGAATCGGCACGGGAAGCGGCGAGAGGCTCAGGCAGTGAGGGGGAGCGCTCGATGCATCTGAAACGGATCAAGCTGAGGAATTTCAAGTCTTTTTCCGGCGCGACCGAGATCCCCTTCCAGCCCGGGTTCACCGGTGTTGCGGGCCCGAACGGGATGGGCAAGTCGAACATCTCCGACGCGATCCTGTTCGTCCTGGGACCCACGAGTTCCAAAGCCCTTCGCGCGGAACGACTGACCCACCTCTTCTTCAACGGGGGTTCTTCGAAGAAGCCTTCCACCGAGTGCGAGGTCTCCCTCGTCTTCGACAACGCCGACAAGCTCCTGCCGCTGGACTCGGCCGAGGTCGAGGTCACCCGGTACGTGAAGCTGGCCCCGAACGACCCCGACGGGTACTACTCCTACTTCTACGTCAACGGGAAGCGGACGACCCAGACCGAGATCGATTCCATCCTCTCGCACGCCCGCTTGAGCGGGGACGGCTATAACCTCGTCCAGCAGGGGGACGTGAACAAGATCGTCACGATGGGCCCGATCCCGCGCCGGGGCCTGGTCGAGCGCCTCGCCGGCATCAGCCAGTACGACGATGAGCTCGAGCACGCGGCCACGAAGCGGGTCGACCTCGACTCGAACCTCGCGCGCATCCAGACCCTCTTAGGGGAGGTCCAGGGCCACCTCGGGACCCTCGGCAGCCAGCGCCTCCAAGCGATCCAGTACAAGGAGCTCCAGGACGACCGGCGGCGCACGGAGGCACGCCTCGCGCGGGCCGGCCACCGACTGGCCGAACAGGAGCTTTCCACGTGTCGGCGTCAGGTCGAGGCCGCGCGGGCCGAGATCGATCGCCTCCAATCCGAGCGGACGAAACTCGATACGCGCCAGAACGAGCTCGCCAGCTCGGTCGACGCGGTCGACCGGGAAGTTGCGGAAGCCGGCGGCGCGGCGGCGGTAAAATTCAAGGAAGAGCTCGACGCGAAGAAGATCGCCTTCGCTCGGCTGGACCAGAACCTCTCCCACCTTAGGGAAGCGTGCGACGCGCTCTCGGCCCGACTCCAAGAGCTCACGGCGTCCGTCCGTTCGGACGAGACCCAAAAGAGCGCATTCGAGACCACCGAAAAGACCCTCTCGAAGAAGCTCGAGGCGCTCCAAACAGAGGCGGACCGGCAGACCCGGGAGATCCAGGGGGCCGCCACTCCGAAAGGAAAGGGTGTCGACCGTCTCGCGGAAGCCCGGAAGTCGCAGTTGGAACTCCAGCGTCAGGTCGACGCCCAGCAGAGGTCGTGGCAGGACGCGGTTCAGCTCCGGGAGGCCTCGAGTGCCGCGCTGCATGCGTCCGAGCAGGCCCAGGCCCAATCGGAGGACGAGCTGCGGGAGCGGGAGGTCGAGGTCAAGGACTTGGAGCTCCGGATGAAGGAGGCCGCGCCGGGGAAGGGCTCGCCCGAGGCCGGCAGTTCCGGGGACCTCCAGAAGGAACTCCATTCTCTGAAGGCGAAGGAACAGGCACTCACTGCCGACGCGGACCGCCTCGAGCGGGAGGTGGGGGAGCTCAACCGCCGGTACGTACAACTGGATGCTCGGCTGAAGGCTCGATCGGAGGCCGGTGGCCGCCCGAACCAGCTCGCGGCCGTCGACTACCTCCTCTCCCAGCGGAACCTCGGCAAGATCAGCGGGATCCGAGGGACCGTGGAGGAGCTCGCCCAGTACGACACGAAGCACAAGACCGCCCTCCAGATGGCGGGAGGGAACCGCTTCCAGGCGCTCGTTGTCGAGACCGACCAGGTCGCGGAACAGTGCATCCAGCTCCTCCGTCAGGAAAAGCGGGGCAGGGCGACGTTCCTTCCTCTCAACAAGATGCTCCCGGGCCGACCCCATGGCAAGTCCATGGTCGTGGCCAAGGCCGCCGGCGCCCAGGGGTTCGCGGTCGACCTCGTCCACTTTGACGAATCGCTCCGGGCCGCCTTCTGGTACGTCTTCGGGGAGACCGTCGTCATGGACGACCTCGCCCAGGCTCGCGCCCAGATGGGCGGAGTTCGTCTCGTCACGCTCACCGGCGACCTCATCGAAGCGACGGGCGCCATCTCGGGCGGCTATCTTGACCCCTCCAGCCAGGGACGCGGGGCCGACAGCGCGGTCGAGCTGAAGAGGCTCGGCGACGAGCTCCGTGAGAAGAGCGAAGCGGAGTCCGCCGCCCGGGTGGAGCTCGGGAAAACGAGCGACCGCCTGCGGGTGGTCGCCCAGGAACTCGCGACCCGATCGATCCAGGATCAGGCACACCAATCCACCCGAAAGATGCTCGACGGCGACCTGACCGCTGCCCGGGAGAAGCTCGGTGCGTCCCGCGCCCGCATCGCGGCCGCGGAGAAGGAGGCCCAGAAAGCCACCCTCGCCCTCTCGGCCGCGGAAACGTCGGTCCAGAAACTGGCGGAATCGCTCGCTCAGCTCAAGGAACGTATCGCGAAGGCCCAGGAGGATTACCTCGGCCAACTCCCCGAGGCGATCTCCACCCGCCTGCGCGCGCTCCAGGAGGCCGCCCAGAAGACGGCCGACGAGCGGATGAAGGCGAACGGCGAGCTCGAGTCCACCCGCGCCTCCCTCCAGGCCCTCATCGCGAACCTCGCCACGCACCGCGCCGAGCTCGAAAAGGCCGAGGCGGAGCTGGCGTCGAAGAAGAAGGAGATCTCGAAGTCCGAGAAGGAGGCCCGCGATGCCCGGGCCGCCCTCGATGCCCTGAAATCGGTCGAGTCCAAGCAGAGCGAGACCCAGAAGATCTTGGCCGAGAAGAAACGGACGCTCGAGACCGAGCGGCTCCAAGTCACCGGGAAGCTCGGCGAGGTCCAGGCGAACCTCACGACCCGCCAGGGACTGGTCGTCCAGGAAGAGACGCGCCTCGCCCAGGCCGAGGCCCGGTACAACGAGCTTGAGGAAGCGCTCCGGGAATTCCCCGAGCCCGAGGCGGACGAGAAGCCGGTCCCGCTCGATGAGTTGAAGCGCAAGATCGCGACCGTTACCCAGCAGCTCGAAGCGATGGGTGCGGTCAACCTACGCGCGGTTGAGGAGTTCGACGCCGAGAAGGCGCGCCTCGACGAGTTCGGCAACGAGGTCACGCGGTTGACGGCGGAGAAGACCGAGCTGGTCGCGCTTGTTGGCGAGATCGAGAAGAAGAAGCGGCTCAAGATCGCCGAGGTCGTCGTCCAAGTGAACACGAACTACAAGGAGATCTACGGCGAGCTCAGTGCGGGGGGCGAGGGCGAGATCGCCCTCGAGAACCCGGACGATCCCCTCGCCGGTGGCCTCCTGATCAAGGCCCGCCCGGTCGGAAAGACGGTCACTCGCCTGGAACAGCTCTCGGGCGGGGAGAAGTCGCTCGCGAGCCTCGCGTTCATCTTCTCGCTCCAGCGGTACGACCCGAGCCCGCTCTACGTCTTCGACGAGATCGACATGTCCTTGGACGGGCTGAACGCGGAGTACGTCGGCCGCCTCCTCCGCCGGAACGCCGAGCGCGCCCAGTTCATCGTGATCTCGCTCCGCAAGGTGACGCTCAAGTTCGCCCACCACCTGTTCGGCGTGACGATGCGCGGCGACGGCTGCTCGCGCGTCATCGGGATCCACCTGGACGACATCCACGACGTGGAGGCCCGTGAAGGGGCCCGCACGCCGGATGCCCTGCCCCCGAACAGCCCCCTGGAGGCGCGATGAGCCTCTCCACGACCGAGGCGACCGACCTCACGGGCCCGAACGGGGTGCCCCGGGAGACCGCCGAGAAGGTCCTCCGGTACCTCGTCTTTCACCGCGCGCTCCTGGGCGAGGACGAGGATGCGGCTCCGGTCCTCGAGCGGTACCTGAAGCTGGTCCAGAACCTGAAGGAGGGGGTCCACCTCGTGATCCCCGACCCGTTCCAGCGGGCGACGGCGCTCCTCTTCGAGCTCGTGATGGACGAGGAGTTCGACCCCTGGGAGATCGACCTCGTGAAGTTCACCCAGTCGTACCTCGACCGGGTGCGCGAGGACGGGGACCTGAACTTCGCGATCGCCGGCCGGCTCGTATACATGGCCTGGAACATCCTTTACCTGCAGTCCGAGGCGATCCTCCGGACCCGGGACCTCCCCGAACCCAACGAGGACGGGAGCCCGCAGCTGATGGCGTCGGACGTCCAGGACGAGGGGTACCTTCCGATGCTCACCACACCGGAAGCGGTGGACGTGACGACGAGCATTCTCGGCACCGCGGCGCCCCCGCCTCTCCTCGAGATGGTGCGCCATCCCGAGACCCGCCCCGTCTCCCTCTTGGAACTGGTCCGGGCGTTCGGAGAAGCCGAAGCCGACGCCCGCCGGAGCCTCCATGTCGAGGAGCTCCGCGACCGGCTCCGCGAGGAGCAGCGCGCGCCCCCCGAGGTCTTGGTCCACGGCGATGTTCCCGAGCGCGACCTCCTCGATACCTGGGAGGCCGCCTGCCACCACCCCGTCGGCCAGGAGTTCCCGATGCTCGAGCTCTGGAGCCCGCTCTCGGGACGGGACCGGCTCGTCGCGATCTTCCTCGCGCTCCTCTTCCTCGCCCGGGAACGTTCGGTCGAGCTGCACCAGGAGGTCTTGGGAGATTCTCCGGTCCTGGTCGTTCGGACCGCCGAGACCCGGATCGCGGTCGTGGAGAAGGAGTGAACCAATGCCGTCCAAGCTCGATGAGCTCGTCTTCCAGGTGGAAGCTGTTCTGTTCGCCGCGGGGAAACCAATGAGCGTGAAGGAGTTGACCGACGCGCTCGGTCTCGCCGACTACCGTCCCGTTCAGAAGGCGGTCCGGACCTTGGAGCAGACCTACGAGCACCGCCAGTCGGCGCTCGAAGTCCGTCGGGTCGGCGACCGCTACGCGCTCCAGCTTCAGGAATCGTACGTGGCCACGGTCCACGCGGTGACGCCCGTCGAGATGGCACCCCGCACGGTCAAGGCCCTCACGCTGATCGCCTACCACCAGCCGATCCTCCAGAGCCATCTCGTCCGGATGCTCGGCGACGTCGCCTACGAAGAAGTGCAGCACCTCCGTGGGATCGGGCTCGTCAAGACCGATCCCAAGGGATCCACGCTCGAGCTCACGACGACCCGGCGCTTCGCCGAGTACTTCGGGATCGCCTCGACGCGACCGGAGGAGATCCGACGGTTCTTGGAACAGAAGCTCGGCGTGCCGCCCGCGGTCGTGGCGACCGTGGCGCCGGAAGGACCCACGGCCCCGGGGCCCGACGTGTCGGGCGAGGAGTCGCCGGCAACGTCCGAGCCGCCCCTCGAAGTCGCCCCGCCCACGCCCTAACGGGCTCCGGGCGCCCCAGCCAAAGGAGCGGGCTCGCTCACAACGCGCCGCACCGCGGGCACCGCACCGGCTCGGAAGGACGCGGGGCGCCACAGTAGGGACAGAGGAAGGTGGCGGCTGCGAGGGGGGGTCCGGCGGCCGGCGGAACTCCGTAGAGGTCCCGGGGCCCCGTCGCCGGCACGGAGAACCCGGCCGGGGGGCCCCACGCCGCCGAGGGCGGGTAGGAGGGCACGGGGTGTCGCGGCCGGCCGAAGGCCACCGCGAGGGCGACCGCCGAAGCGACCCCGAGGACAACGATGAGGACGACCGCGACCCACGGGAACTGGGCCCCGGGCGCGGGGGCGCTGAGTCCGGGCGTGGGGCCGGTGTACGTGTAGTTGTCCACCGTCGAGTTCGCGAGCGCGGTGAGGAGGAGCGGGGCGGCCAACCCACCCCAGCCGGTGGTCGCGTCCCATCCCGGACCGGCGGAGAAGACGAAGTTGTGACCGACCGTCACGTCGAGGAAGGGGTCGGACGGGACCGAGGTGCTCGCGTAGTAGCCCCCCATGCGGTAGAGCTCGGGGTCGAGGTACCCGAAGGAGTGATTGCTGTCGGCGATCTCGTCGGCGAGAATCCCGGCGAAGACCGGCGAGGCCACGCTCGTCCCCGCCAGGACGTCAAAGTAGAGGTTGCCCTGCGCGTCCGCGACCACGTAGGCGAGCGTCGCGTTCGCGGGGAACGCGAGATCGGGCCCCGCCCGGCCGAGGAATCCCGTACCCTCCGTGTTGCCCGCGTTCGCAATCGCCGGCTGCGCCGCTGAATGGAACTGCCAGTTGGGCTCGGGGATCACGGTGCTGAGCCCGCCCTCCGTGCCGGCCCACCCGCCCGGGGGCCCGACGTTGTTCCACCAGGCGGCCATGCTGGAGATGCCGGTCTCGTTCGAGTCGTAGGTGACGTTCAGCTCCGCGCCGTTGTACGTGGCGGTCGGAACGCCGTGGATGGTGATCGAGACTCCGCCCACCGAGAGGACCCCGCTGGTCTCGAACGCGGCGGTCGCCGGCCAGGTCGGCCATGGGCCCGCGCTCCGACCCGTGTCGGAATCGGGAGCGTCCCCCTGGTCCCCGCTCGCGATGGCGACCGTCACCCCCGTCGCCGCGGCCTGCTCGAGGGCCGAGTTCCACGCCGTATCGTTCAGGTCCGGGAGCCCGAAGGAACCGCTGACGACCCCGAGCGTAACGCCGGTGTAGGGGTAGTTCAGCGCGGCGGAGAGAGCGGAAGCGAGCTCGTCAGCGATATCGGCGAGCGCTCCGTTCTGCACGCTGCTGCCCGGGATGTAGAAATTGTAGATCGAGGCACCCGGGGCCAAGTCCTCCGCCATCTCGAGGTCGAGCGAGTTCTCGAACTCCGCCCCCGTGGTGTCGTTTGCCGCGCCGAGCGACCCCGGCGGCGGGGCCGTAACCCCATTGATCGTCACCGGCACGCCGACGAGGTGGGGCGCGGGCCACCCCGGCGCGGTGGTGTTGTTGAAGTACGTGTACACGACGTTCGGGTCCCAGGGCGGAAGGTTGGCGTTCGACGACTGGTTCCAGGAGCTGAACAGGAGCGTCGCGATCGCGATGTGCGTCGGATAGGTCGCCTTCGCCCCGACCGAGCCGCCCGGTAGGAGTTCGCTCGCGCCGTACGCTTGTGTGTAGTCCGATCCGACGAACCACTGCTGCGAGGTGTTCGAGTCGACGAAGGCGGTCGGCGCCCGAACGGACTCGGGTCGGGGTAGGAACTTCGTCATCTCGAGATTCAGGGCCGGGTTCGCCGCATTGGTCAGGCCCCCGATACCGAGGACCCTGCCCACGAGCGCCGGCGGCAGCGACGCCGTCCCGACCGCCGTGTAGATCGGGGCCCCGTCGTGTTCGGCGAAGACCCGAAGCTCGACCCCGAACAGCGATTCGACCTCGCCCGCCGGTAGGAGCGCACTGACCGTGGCCTGGTTGGGACCGACCGAGAGCTCGCTCGCCCCGTGGCCGAGCAGTACCTCGGAAACCGCCTCAACGGTCGACGGGCTCGGGGCGAACTCCGACCGGAACTCCGGGGCCGTGAGGAAGTGGCGGTACTCCGGGGAAGCGGGGTCCTCCACGGCCGTGAGCAAGCTCGACAGCCGGTCGGAGTTGGAGTACGGCAGGGTCAGGGTGATCCCGACGGACGAGGTCGGGGCGAGCAGAGCGGTCGACGCGCGGGCCGGCAGGGGGAGCGCGTCAGTCGTGAACGTGGGGAGGGTCGGGGACGGCGCCCGCGCCGCCGGATGCCCGAGCGTTCCCACTGGAGTGACGAGGACGAGGATCACGGTGACGAGCAGCACGCTCGCTAGGGTGGGGAGGCGCATTGCCTAAGACTAGCGGGCACCCCTAATGAGGCTCGCCCCACCCCCGGCTCGTGCCGGGCGAGGCAACCCTTTAGGTCGCCCCGGCGATTCGCTCCACCGATGGGCACTCACGGCGCGGCCGGTCGACCCGCCTGTGTCTTTTGCGAGATCATTGCAGGACGGGCCCCCGCTTACCTCCTGTACGACGACGCCTCCACCATGGCCTTCCTCGACATCTTTCCCTTCACCCGGGGCCACTTCCTGGTGATCCCGAAGCATCATGGCGAGCGGCTCACGGACCTTCCCGAGGCCCAGCAGTTCTCGCTCATCCGGACCCTGGACCGCATGTGCCGCCGCGTTGGACGCCTCGCCCCCGACTACAACGTCGCGCTGAACGCCGGTGCCCCGGCCGGCCAGATCGTCTTTCACGTCCACTTCCACGTGATCCCGCGGTACGGAGAAGCTAACCCGTTCCACCCCCGGTCGCGCGTCCCCCTCGAGAGGTCCCAGGCGGAGCCGGTCGTCGCGTTGCTCCGGCCCCCGTAGAGGAAGATGAAGGAGAAGGTTCGCCCCCCTGCCGTCGCGGGACAATTCTACGAGGCGGACGGAGCTGCACTGGCTCATCAGATCGAGGCCTGCTTTCGTTCCGACCGGGGACCCGGCGACCTTCCTTCCCGCCAACGCACGCCCACCCGTCGGATCCGCGCCGCGGTCGTGCCGCATGCGGGGTATGAGTACTCCGGACCGATCGCCGCGCTCGCCTACCATGCGATCGCCGCGGAGCGACCGCCGGAGTCGGTCCTCATCCTCGGGGTGGACCACCACGGGGCGAGCCGTGGCGCCGCCCTCTCCTCCCAGGATTGGAGGACCCCGCTCGGCCCTACCGCATGTGACCCCACGCTCCGGGACGCCCTGGACCACCCGCCCCTCGAGGTCGACGAGGAGGCCCACGCACAAGAGCACTCGATCGAGGTCCAACTTCCGTTCCTCGAGTACGTCCTGCCCCACCCCCGGTTCGTCGCGCTCGAGGTCGGGTTCGATACCTTCGCCCGGCTCGAGCAGATCGCCCGGGTCGTCCGGGCGGCGGTCGAGCACCGCGATGTGCTGCTCCTGGCCTCCACCGATTTCTCCCACTACGTCTCCGCGGCGACGGCCCGCCGGCTGGACGCGCTGGCCGTCGATGCCATCCTCGCCCGCGACGCGCGGCGGCTCTACGACACCGTGACCGCGGAGGAGATATCGATGTGCGGGATCGCCCCGACCACGGTGATGCTCGCCGCCCTCGCCGAGGAGCCGCTCACCGCCCGCCTCCTGCGTTGGGGTCACTCGGGGGAGGCGACGCCGATGCGCGACGTCGTGGGGTACGCGTCGCTCCTGTTGGAATCCGCCACGCCGCTCTCGCCCCCCGTTAAATAGCGGGGCCGGGTCGCGCCCCCGGTCGGCATGATCCTCTCCGACGCGAAGATCCGCGAAGAGATGGACCGAGGCCGGATCGTCATCCGTCCCTTCCGCCCCGACTGCCTGGGGACGAATTCCTATGACGTCCATCTGGGGCCCTACCTCTCCGTCTACCGATCCGGAGCGCTCGACGCGAAACGCGCGAACCCCGTCCGGGAGTTCCGCATCCCTCCGAGCGGGTTCGTGCTGATCCCAGGCCAACTCTACCTCGGAGTGACCGAGGAATACACCGAGACGCACGGGTTCGTCCCCTTCCTCGAGGGCAAGTCCAGCGTCGGCCGCCTCGGGATCGACATCCATTCGACCGCGGGCAAGGGGGACGAGGGATTCTGCAACTACTGGACGCTCGAGATGAGCGTCAAGGTACCGGTCCGGATCTACGCCCGCATGCCGGTCGGCCAACTGATCTACTTCGAGATTTCGGGGCCGGTCCGCCGGAGCTACTCGGACAAGAAATCCGCGAAGTACCGAACCGTCTCCTCCCACCCCACCCCGTCCCGGATGTACCTGAACTTCCCGAAGACGCCCCAGCGCAAGTCCCGCTGATCCCGGCCCGGCGCCGGCCGCGATCGTTTCGGATCAAGCGGTCGTGGGATGGTTCCCGCCGACCAAGAAGAAGGCGGGTCGTCCCGGCCGTGCGCGCTCGCGTCGACCTTTCGGGTCGTGCGGACCGGCCTCGGACTCGGGGTACACCGCCACGGAGCGGAACCCGAAGCGGCGCGCCAGGTACGCTTCCGTGGAACGGAGGGCGGCGGCCTCGTCTAACGCGGGCGGAGGGGCGGTCCCTTCGGACCGGAGGAGTGCGGCCACGCGCTCGACGTACCGGGGGATCTCCGCGCGGTGGGCCGCTAGCTCCGGGTGGGAACTCGTCCTCGACATGATCTCGCGCACGCCCACCGGCTCACGACGGTCGCCCTCCTCCCGGAGCCAGGTCTCGACGGTCGCCTTCCAGGGCGCGGCCACGTAGAAGATGACCTCCTCGGGGACACCGCCCCCGCGACCCTCGGCCGCTCGCAGCACGGCGCGGAGGTCCTCCTCGACCCGGTCCAGGAAGACCTCCCGGGCCTCGGCCTCCGGCGACGCGTCGAACTCCTCGGCCGTCGGCAGAGGGAGGGTGGCGACGAGCGCGCTTCCGCGACCGACGCCGAGCTCCTCGGCGGCGAACGGGGTGATGGGTCCCAGGAAGCGGATCCAGGCCCGTCCGACCCGATCGGTAGCCGCGCCCGCCTCGCCCCCTCGCGCGTAGTACCGCCGGATGAGCGCCGGCACTTCGACGTACACGATCTCGGCCGCTCGGCGGAGGTCCATCGTCTCGAACGCCTCGCGTGCGCGGCGCACCCAATCGCGCGTGCGGGAGATCAGCCAGGCGTCGAGCTCGGGCGGTCCGCGACCGTCCCCGACCGTGTCCCGTACGAGTCGACTGATCTCGTCGACCCGCTCGGCCGCGGCGTCGACCGTGTCGGGGTCGAACTCGACGTCCTGGGCGGGTGACGCCGACGAGATGTAGTACAGCCGCAGCGCGTCCGGTCCCCACCGGTCCACCCCCTGGTCGATCGGGGGGATCCGACCTCCCTTGGCCGATATCTCCTTCTTCGAGATCTTCACGCCGGCCGGCCCCGTCGTCCAGCCGTGGACGAAGATCCCGCTCGGCTGAAGCTCCGGTGGGAGCAGGCGGACGTGGGTGTACAGGAAGACGGGGAAGTGGACCCGCTTGTGCTCCTTTCCGCCGATGTTGAGGTCGACGGGGTACCAGTACAGGAACTCGGAGCGAACCTCGTCCTGGAGGGCCCGATCGACCGTCGGTTCCCCCGACCCGCGACCCCGGAAGACGAAATCGAAGAAGGCCGGGGTCAGTTGCTCGGTCCGGAGACGGCCGGAGGAGACGAACCGCCGCACCACGAAATAGGCCATGTAGAACGTCGAGTCCGCGATCGGCTCGATCGTCCACGCCGGGTCGAACGGGAACGGCGTCCCCAGCCAGGGGCCCTGGCGGGTGCACGGCCGGTCGCCGAACCAGTCCAGGATCGAGGGCAATTCCCGACCGTACTCGGGAGGAGCGGTGGTCACTCGCGCAGCCGCCGACAGGGTCGCCGTCTTCCACTCGGCGTCCGAGTAGTGGAGGAACCACTGATCCGGGACGCGGCGGATGACGACCTGGTGGCCGTTTCGGCAGACCACGGGTTTCGAGAACTCCTGGAGCTCGAGTCCGCTCCCGGATTCCCTCAGGCTCGTCGCAACGCGCTCCCGTGCCTCGCGGACGGGTACCCCGGCAAGGGCAGGGATCGTCATTCGCCCGTGGAGGAACTCGAGCCGGTACAGCCGTTCGGTAGCCCGGGCCAGGCCCTCTCGATCCGACAGGTCGCGGGCCCCGGCCGACCGGAGCGCGCGTTCGGCGGGGAGTCCCTCTCCCAGGGTCAGTTCGCTTTCGGAGGCGCTCAAGGCCTCCGGGCCGAGCTCGAGCAGGACGGGAGGATCACCGAGCCGGGCCCGAGACGGTCCGGGCAGGGCCCGGAGCGCCGCGGCGTCGGCCGGGGCGTGTGCCGGGACCGACATCACGACGCCGGAGCCGACCGCGGGGTCGACCAGCGGACTCTCGAGAATGGGGACCCGCACCTCGCGGAGTGGCACATGGACCTCCCGGCCCAGGAGTTCCGAGGCGGGGACCTCGTGCCCCAAGTGTCCGCCGTGCTGCTCGACCATCCGTTCCGCCCCGGGCCGGGCGAGCAGGAACGTCCCCTGGGCGTGGTGCCACGCCACGAGGATCTCACCGGGGGCAAGCCAGAGGTTCGTCACACCGTAGACCGTTTCCGGGCGCAATGTCGCTGCGAGGAGGACCCGACCGTCGTCCAGTCGGAACGGGACCGTCGTGAACCGGATCTTCTCTGCATCGCCCCCCGAAGAGAGGTCGGTCTCGGACGGGTCGACGGCGACGGGACCGCAGACCGGACACACCGAGCCGAAGTACGTTCCCTGGACGAGCGCCCCGGCCTCGCGCAGCGCCTCAAACTGCCAGCGTATGAAGGCCCGGTAGTCCTCGTCCACCGTCGTCACGTAGGTCGACTCGTCGACGAGAACGCCCAGCCGCCGGAGGACGCGCAGGTATTCGCGTCCGAGGAAACGGGCCGCCTCCTCGGGATCTTCCAGGCGGGCGATCGTCGCGCTATCGACCCCGTGCTCCTCGAGTTGGGCCATCGTGGCGGGCTCCCGTTCCTTCACGCGATGGGACCAGGTCACGGCCGGGAGACCCGAGGCGTGGACCCCGAACGGGAAGAGGACCTGGGCCCCGGTGATCCGGTGGTAACGGTGGAGCGCGTCGGCGTACGCGTAGCCGCGGAGGTGACCGACGTGGAGGAACCCGCTCGGTCCGGGGTAGGCGACCAAGGCGTAGTACTTGCGACGCCCCGGGACCCGATGCGCTCGGGCGAGGCCCGCGCCGGCCCATGCTTCCTGCCATCGGGCGGCGTCGGGGAGCGGCATCCGTGGACTTCGACCCGGCCACGGTATATGAGGAATTCTCGGGAGCGGTCCGGCAACGGAACCGGCCGGCCCGAAGGCTAATGTGGGTCGAACCGGAGTGCGCTCTCGTGCGGATCATCGAGGTCTTCCACTCGGTCCAGGGCGAGGGACCCCTCACGGGCGTCCGCACGACCTTCATCCGGACCGCCCGGTGCAACCTCCGCTGCGCGTGGTGCGACACCGTCTACTCGTTCGGGCCCGGCCGAGAACGGTCGATCCCCTCGCTGCTCCGCGACGTCACGCGCCACCGTACCCGGTACGTCTGTCTCACGGGAGGGGAACCGCTCCTCCAGCGGGAGTCGGTCGACCTGGTCCGGCGACTCTCCGATCGGGGGATCACGACCGTGGTCGAAACCGGCGGCTCGCTCGACGTGAGCCCGTACCTGGAACTCCCCCGGGTGGTGTTGAGCGTGGACGTGAAGTGTCCGAGCTCCCGGATGCAGTCCAAGAACCGGTGGGCGAACCTCCCGCTCCTTCGGCCCGGGGATGTGATCAAGTTCGTGGTCGGCGACCGAACGGACTACCTGTACGCGAAACGGGTGGTTCGGAAGTACTCCGGTCCGGCCACTCTCGTCTTCCAGCCGGTGTGGGGGACGGAGGCGGGCCGGCTCGCCGATTGGGTGCTCGCCGACCACCTGGACGTCCGCGTCATGCTCCAGGAGCACAAGGTCCTCTGGGGCGAGGTCCGCGGCCGATAGCCACGGAAGGCTAAAGAGGGACGTCCCCTCGTCCGCCCTCTCGAGGATGTCAGGAGAGGGCGCGCGCACGCATTCGACGCCGTCGGTCCTCGACTCCCCCTTCGGCAAGGCGCGCGGGATGGTGTTCCCCCGCGTCGTCCTCGTCGGCCACGGCGTGCTCGCCGACCTCGGCTCCACCTGCCGGCAGTTCGACTTCCCCGAGCGGGGCGTCGTGATCACCGGCCCGAAGACCGCCGAACTCGCCGGGTACCGGGCGACCGAGATCCTGAAGGAATCGAAATTCGAAGCCTCGACCATCATCGCCCACGAGGCGACGGAAGAGGAGGTCGACCGGGTGGAACGGGAGACCCGGGCGGCCGGCGCCCGGTTCCTGGTCGGGGCCGGAGGCGGCAGCAAGATCGACATCACGAAGGTCGTCGCCAACCGGCTCCGCGTCCCGTTCGTCAGCCTCCCGACCTCCGCGGGGCACGACGGGATCTCGTCCCCGCGCGCGTCGATCCATGGGAGTGCGACCGCCACCAGCACGCAGGCCGCCGTCCCGGTCGGGGTCATCGCCGACACCGAACTGATCGTGAAAGCCCCGTTCCGCCTGCTCGCCTCCGGGTGCGCCGATGTCATTTCGAACGTGACCGCGGTCCTGGACTGGCGCCTCGCGGTCCGCCTGCGCAACGAGGAGTATTCGAGCACGGCGGCGACGCTGTCGGAGTACGCCGCCCAGGAGATCATGGACCACGCCGCCTCCATCAAACCGAACCTCGAAGAGTCGGTCTGGATCGCGATCCGGCCCATCCTGGTCGCCGGGATCGCCATGAGCGTCGCCGGGTCGTCGCGTCCCTGCTCCGGCAGCGAACACCTGTTCAGCCACGCGCTGGACCGGGTCAGCGAGCATCCGAGCCTCCACGGGGAACAGTGCGGCGTCGGCGCGATCATGATGATGTACCTCCACGGGGGCGACTGGCGTCGGCTGAAGAGCGCCCTCCACACGATCGGCGCCCCGACGACCGCCCGCGAATTGGGCGTGCGGACGGAAGAGGTCGTACACGCGCTCGTCATGGCGCACTCGGTCCGGCCGGACCGGTACACGATCCTGGGAGACAACGGCCTCACGCGCGAGGCCGCCGAACGACTGGCCAACGTCACCGGAGTGATCGGATAGTATGGCAGAAATCACGCTCATCGGGATCAGTGAGGCGCACGAAGGGTTCGAATTCGTCTACGGCGGCGGCGCGCCCGTGTGCCGCACCTGCCCGTACCGGCACGCCTGCCTCACGCTCGACACCGGGCGACGCTACACGATCACCAAGGTCCGGCCCATCAAGCACCCCTGCGCGCTCCAGGAGACCGACGCCCACGTGGTCGAGGTGAAGGCCGTCGCCCGGCCCCTCCTGGTCGAGGCGCGCGGCGCGGTCGTCGGGAGTTCGGTCGATGTCAGTCGGTACCCGTGCCGGCGCCTCGACTGCCCGAACTGGTGGGACTGCGCCGGCCCGAACCTGCCCGCGAAGCAGCGATACCGGATCGAGAAGGTCGACCCGAACCCAGCCGAGTGCCGTATCGGCCGAACGTTGAAACGGGTGGACGCCGTCTGACCGTCGATGCGGGGCTGTGGGGTAGCTACGGGACGAGGGTCACACCTCGCCCCGCTCTATTGGTCCATCCTTCGGGCTTTGGGAGCCCGGGACCCCGATTCAAATTCGGGCAGCCCCACCCGCGGCCGGTCGCCGGCGTAAGGGCGCCTCCGCGGCGGGCCGACCGGCCCGTCGGGCGCGGGCGCCCGCCCGACGGCCGTCGAAGAACCGCTCTACGAGCTGGAGGTGGCGCAGCATCGCGGTCTTCTTCGCCTGGTGCGACTGCATTCGTCTCAGGATGCCGTCGAGCGCCGTCACGGCCGCGACCACGTGGGGTCCCTTGTTCAGCATCACGCATTCGGCCCGTTCGCCCATCGCGGCGTCCGTGACCTCGGCCCGGGACGGCAGCCCGCTCTTGGTGAGACCTTCCAGCACCTGCGTGGCCCAGATCGCGGGAATGTGGGCGGCCTCGCAGAGCCAGAGGATCTCCTCTTGCACCTCCGCGAGCCGCTCGAACCCGACCTCGACCGCCAGGTCTCCCCGGGCGATCATCACGCCCACCGGAGGGGTCCGGAGGGCGGTCAACAGGATGCCGGGCAGCTCGTCAAAGCCGCGGCGGACCTCGAGCTTCAGGACGACCCCCATGCGGGGCCGTCCGAGGCGGGTGAGCTCGACCCGCAACCGCTCCAGGTCCGACGGAGTGTGGACGAACGAGAGCCCGACCAGGTCCGCGTGGCGCACGATGAAGCGGAGGTCGACCAGGTCCTTCTCCGTCAGGGCCGGAAGGTCGAGTTCAGTCTCGGGGAGATTGATCCCTTTGTCCGCACCCAGCCAGGTCCCTCCCGGGGATACGTGGGTGACCTCCACCCGGAGTCGCTCGGGCGTCGCGGAACGGACGATCCCCCCGATCCGGCCGTCGTCGAACCAGATCGACTGGCCGGGGCGGACGGACCGCAGCCCCTCAGGCAGCGTGCAGGCGATGTGGGCCAGTCGAAGTATCCGTCCGTCTGCAGTTCGGCGAGCCCCCTCGCCCGGATCCGGTCTCGCGGTCACGATAAGGCGGTCGCCCGTTTCCAAGCGCAGGCGCTGCGGGATGGGCTCGATCGGCCCGATGCGCGTGCGGTCCTCTCCCCCGTCGGCCGCGGGGCCGGTAAGAAGGTTCCCGCGGGTCAGATAGACCGTCTGGACCAACTCGGCACGGACGCAGTCGCCGGTGCGCTCGAGGAGCCGGAGCGTGCGACGGCTACCCCGTCCGTCGACCAGTTCGACCCGCTCGGGGATCCGACGACGGGCCAGCCAAGCTCGGGGGACCGGGATCGCCCTTCCCTCGGGCCGGTTCTCGGGTCGCCCCTCCATCGGGACGAGCCAGAACGAGGCGGGAGCCGTGACCTGGCCGAACGCATCTCGGCTCGGACGGATCTTGAGGACGGAAGGTCCGGGCCGGATCGGCCCTGTTCGGATCTTGGGTCCCGTCAGATCCATCTCGATCCGACACCGCCGTCCGGTGGCCCGTTCTGCACGACGGACGTGCGCGACCATGCGCGCCCAATCGGCGGGCCCCTCGTGCGCGCAGTTGATCCGGGCGCAGTCCATCCCGGCCTCGACCAACTCACGAACGAGGCCGTAGTCCGTCGCTGCTTCGGCGGGCATCGTCACCATGATACGCACGCCGCGGCCCGGACGCTTCGGACCCAGGAGGGCTTGGGCGTTCCGGGCGAGAAGGTGCCGACCGCGCTCCGGGTCCGGCCCCGTCGAGTTAGGTCCCTCCGGGCGGATCCCCCCTCCCAAGGAGTGGAGCCAACCGAGGACCGCGTCCAGATTGTAGAGCACGTGCCCCTCCGATCGGCCGAGCGAGGAGAGTCCCCAGTGGGTGAGGCGGGCCTGGTCCCGACGGAGGTCGAACCGGCGGAAGGCGAGATAGTGGAGGAGATTGCGAGCGCTGTCGCGCTGGGCGCCGTACTGGGCGAGGTCCGCCGCTCCTTCCAGCTCGAGGAGGCTCGTGCGCACGCGGTCCAGGCGGGCTGCCAGCGAGGCGACCGACGCGACCGTCGGCTGGGCGGCGGGAGAACGGGCGGCCATCGCTCCTCGTCCTATCCGACCGGGCCCGGGGTTATCTCGGCGGCGTCAGCCCGAGTTGACCTGCGCCCCTCCCGGATGGAATCACCGGACCTTCCGACCCTGGTTCGGAGCGGGGAGTGCGGAGCTAAAGCGGTCCTCGGTGTCGGGCCGCCCTGACGGGGCCGTATCAACGTGAACGCTCCGACCGTCACGGCAGTCATCACCGCCCACGACCGGGTCGCCTTCCTTCCATACGCCGTCCGCTCCGCGCTCGACGGCGGGGCCGACCAGGTCGTCGTGGTTCGCAATTTCACGGGGCCGATCGAAGGGTGCGCAGGACGATACTTGGACGTCCTCTGCCCGATCCCCGACACGGCCGAGAAGCAGTGCCGCGGCCTGGAGGCGGCCCGGTGCGAGGTCGTCTCGTTCCTCGATGACGATGACGTCTGGACGCCCGAGAAGCTCTCTCGGGTCCGGACCCTCTTCGGCGGCGACCCGACGCTTCTCTACTACGACCACGCCCAACGCCCGATCGATGCAGAGGGTCGTCCGATCCTCGCCTCCCACCCGGAACTGGCCGCCACCCACCCGGAACGGTTCGACCAATGGGACGGTCGGGATTTCGGCGAACTCGTCAAGACCATCTGGCCCGGGAACTCCTCCTCGACGTCCGTCCGCCGCGCATGGGCGGTCGACTGGATCACCGCGGCCCGCGAGGCCGGTTGGTCGGCGGACCTCTTCTGGCTCGTCGCAGCGCTCCTGAGCGGTCGAGCGGGCGTTCGGATCACACCGGAGCCGCTGACCCTCCTCCGCCTGCACGACCGGAACATGTCCCATGCCCGCGGCGCGACGCCGGAGGAGTTCCGGACCCGCCACCGGATCGCGTCCGAGCGGTTCGCGCGCGCGAACGGTACCCTCGCCCGGATCGCGACCGAGCGAGTGGGCCCCGCCTCGCCGATGACCCAGTACCTCACGCGGGCGGCCGAAGGTTTCCGCTTCTTCGCGGCCCTCGAGGCAGGGGATCGGGCCCGGAGCGCGGCCCTGCGGGCGCTCCGGGCCGGCGCCGGAAAGGGGGACCGGGGGGTCCGGCTCGCGGCGGGCATGGCCCTGGTCTCTCCCGCCCTGGCCCGGCGTCTCCTGTTCCGGTCGAGCCTTCGCCGTTGGGCTCTCGGATAGTCGGGCCCACCCCCAGGGCTTTAACCGCCCCCCCGGTTGCAGCCCCGAGGGCCGTGGCGGGGACTCCGGACCGAGGGGTCCGCCGGACGAGGGATCCGCTCGGAGGGTCGTGAGCGCACCGAACGCCGCGGCGGGTCCGGCGAATCCGGGAGCGGGTCACTTCCCGTCGTTCTCGGTCACCATGACCGTGCGGAACAACCTCTGGTCGTTGGAGGAATCCCTTCGAACGATCCTACCGCAACTCTTGGACGTAGGCGAGCTAGTCGTCGTGGACGCCGAATCCACGGATGGGACGCGGGAGCGGCTCGAGGAGGCCGCGCGCGCCCACCCCTACGTGACGGTGATCTCTCAGCGATGCAATCGGGGCGTCGGCCGAAACTTGGCCGTACGGATGTCCCACGCACCGATCGTGCTGACGCAGGTCGACGCGGACAATCGGTATGCGCCGGGCGTATTCGCCGCCTTGGCCGGGCGCCTGCGCGACCGGCCGGAGATCGGCCTCGCGTACGCGGTCGGGGCCGGGGACGTCGACCCTTCCTCGACGCGCTTCTACGCGTGGCGGCGGGAAGCGTTCGAGCGAGCCGGCGGATACCCGGACACGCAGGAGCGAGAAGACCCCCCTCTCCTCCTACGCGCCTTCCGGGCGGGCTTTAGGATTGAGCGGGTCCTCCTCTCCCGCGTGGCGGACGACCTCAAACCGAGACTGCCCGGACGCGCGCCCACGGTCTCCCCCTGGCGCCGTGGCAAGCACACGATGTGGGGCGCCCGGAAATTCCGAGTGATGGGGTTCCGGTACCCCGAGTACGCTCGCCTGCTCTGGCTCACTCGTCGTACGCCGGCGCGGTTCGGGGCCGGCCTCACGATCGGCGGGATCGCCTACCTGCAGGGGGCCGTCCATCGGGACGGACCCGAGGTCTTGACCCGCGACGACCCGCCGTCCCCATCCCCCTCCGCGGACCACGTCCCGCGCCACTAGGCGGCGACCGGACCGGGATTCCGATCCGGACCCGGACGGGAGGCCAAGCCTCAAGCCACCGACCTGACCTCACCTCTCCGTGCCCGACGTGGAGGAAGAGTCGCCGACCCCCCCGAAGAACCCCGCTGCGGCCGCCCTTCATTCCGCTCGGCTCCCCTGCGAAGTCTGTGGAGCGGAGACGCCCCACCGCATCCTCCATCTCGAGGGACGCGGACCCGGGCCGAAGGCCTCGGTGGTGCGCGGCGTCGCGCGATGCCGGACCTGCGGCCTCTCCCATCCGTTCGTCTCCACGGTCCCGACCACCGCCGATGTATGGCTCATCGTTTCCGACGGCCCTCGCTCGGAACGGAAACGGATCACCCTTCCGGCGGACCGCAAGCTGCAACTCGGGACGGGGGTTCCCGAGTCCTCCGAGCCCCTCGAAATCCACAAGCTCGAGGACCGAGCGGGCAAGCCGCTGTCCGTCGGTCGGGTCCGGGATGTGCACACCGTATGGACCGTGCGCAAGTCCGGGCCGAACGTGCTGTATTCCCTGGTCGAGGGACGCCGGACCCAGGCCGGTCGGCTGCCGATCGCCCCCGGCACCATGCTGGAGGTCGGATCGACGATCCAGTTGCCGACGACCGTGGCGACGATCGTAGGCCTGCGTGCGCGCAGCCAGACGTGGCGCCAGCCCGGGGACCGCTTCGCCGCGGAAGAAGTGCAGCGGGTCTACGCCCGTCGCGGGGAGAGGCCCCCCGCAGGGAGCAGCGACTGGAGCAACGACCGGGACACTCCCAGATCCTTCGCGAGTTCGACCTCCCGCGCGGCCCGGTCCCGGTCCTCGCCCGGCGACAGAAGGTAGCGAACGGTCCCCCGCGACCGGACGGCCGATTCCGGGGCCGCGGTCCACCGCTCCTCCGACTCGTAGTGGAGCGTGCCGAGCGCGAGCTCGAGGGGCAGGTCCTTCAGAAAGTGCTTGGTCCCGTGGACGACCCAGGCCCCGCGAGGTACGAACTCTCCCGATGCGGCGGACTTCGAGACTTGGTCGGGCGTCACCCAGAACGCGGAAGCGGATGCCAGCCCGGCGCGCCAGGCTTTCGAGAACGCCACGGCCCACTGACCGGCCTCGCGCAGCGTGACCTCGGTCACCTCCGGGGAACCCGGAGGGGGTCGCTTGACGATCACGCTCGCCGCGCCGTGCAGGTCCGCGTGGAGGTAGAAGTCCCCGTCCTTCAGGTTCCGTCGCACGACCAAGTCATTGGACGCCGCATCGCGTCCCGCGATCACGACCGCGCCCTCGGAGCTGACGAACCAGCGGAACTTCTCGAACCAGAACTGCTTTTTCGGTGGCACCGCGCGGGCTCGGGCCCGGGCGGCGACCACGGCCTCGCCGGTCGAGGGGAGGCTCGCCCGGGCCTCCGTCTCGAGGAGCGCGTGCCGCGCCCCGGCGAGCTTGGTCGACTGCCGCTTCGACTCCTCGAAGAGCCCCTGGGCCGTTTCCCGGGGTGTGCGGCGGGGCGAGAGGGTGATCCGATGGTCCTCGAGGATGAGCTCGACCGGCTGGTCCGCCGTGCCCGCCTTCGCGGCCGTGAGGAGCGCCGCCTCCGCCTCGGGATAGTGAGCCAGGATCCGCTCGGCCTGGGCCTGGAGCTGCGCGACCTCCGCCTCGAGCTGTTCGACCGCCGCTCGTTGCTGGACGAGCATTCGGTCGATCTCCTTGCGTTCGGATGAGGCCTGAAGGGCCGCGACGTCCGGGGCGGCCGGCACGACCGTGCGGAAGTAGTCGCGGGCCGCCTCGGAGAAGTGAGCCCGGGTCTCCTCGACCACGGCCTCCTCGCCTTTCCAGCGGGCGGAGGGGTACGGAGTGGCGTCCAGCAAGGCGCCCTCGCGGACGTAGAGGAACCCGCCGGGCCGGTCTCCCACCTCCGACCGGAGGGTAGCCAGGGCCGCGTGCAGGCCGTGGGCGTGCAGACTCGCGTTGAGGCTGGCCGGAGATTGCCCGTCGACCTGGAGTCGTGCCACCAGTTCCTCTGCGAGCGGGCCTCCGAGCCCGAGGCGTGCGCCGAGGGTGCTCGTGAGGTCGGTCCGGGAGCGGCTGAGGATCTCCTCGATCGCTTCGGCCGTCAGCTCCCACGGGTCGGCTCGGCCGGGCGCCCGGGCGTACTCGGCCCCGACGCGCACGACCCGGTGCGCCCACCGGCGGGAGTGGGCGACGGCGGCAATCTTACCGTCGACCGCGACGGTAAGGTTCCCGGTTCCGAACATCTCGAGCAGGACGAGGATCCCGCCTGCGGCATCGCCGCGGGTGAACCCGATCTCGAGCGACCGCTCGCCGGCCGGCTCCGTCACGCGGTCGAGGACCGCTCCCGTGAGCACCCGGCGGAGGTCGCGGGCGAACGGGGAGAGCTCCTCGGCCCGCTCGGAGCCGAACGGGAGGATCGCCGTGTACCGTCCGGGCACGAGCAGGAGTTCGAAGCGTCCCTCGCCCGGTACACGCAGGGCGAGGGACCACCCTCCGTCGGGAAGGTCGAACGCCTTGTCGACGCGAGCCCGGGGGTGGCCGCGGAGCTCGCGAACGACGGCGAGCGTATCGAGGGCCGTGAATCGGTCCTTCGGTGTCGGCGTGCCCGGCATTCCCTACTCCGCCGCTCGGACCCGCCGACCCGCCGCCACGCATTAAGGGTGCGTCGTGCTGGGAGGGCCCGTGACGGAGCCAGGTCCACCGGCGAGCGACCCCACCCGAGCGTGGGCCCGCCAAGTCGCGGACCGGGAGGTCCGTCCGCGCGCCGAGGAGATCGATCGGAGCGATCGAATCCCGGCGGAGCTCCTGCGGTCCTTGGCGCACGACGGATTCTTCGGTCTGGGCCTCCCGTCGAAATGGGGAGGACGGTCGGCCAACACGAAGGAGCTCTCGGCCGTGTTGGAAGAGATGTCGGCAGCGAGTGCCGCCGTGGCCGTCACGCTCGCGGTTCACCTGTCCGTGTGTTCCCTCCCGATCGCGACGTGGGGCACCCCCGCTCAGCAGGAACGATGGTTACCCGCCCTCGTGCGCGGGGAACGGGTGGGAGCGTTCGCATTGACCGAGCCGGGCGCCGGCTCGGATACGGCGGCCCTGCGAACGCGGTACGAGCGCTCCCCCGACGGCTACACCCTCACCGGTTCCAAGACGTTCATCTCGAACGCCGCCAACGCGGGTCTCGTCCTCGTGTTCGCCACGCACGACCCCGGCCTCGGGTCGAAGGGGATCTCGGCGTTCCTCGTGCCGGGTCCCTTTCCCGGGTTCTCCGTGACCCAACGATTCGAGAAATTGGGCCTGCGGGGAAGCGAGACGACCGAGCTCCTTTTCGACGGGGTCCACCTTCCGTCCGACGCGCTCCTCGGGAAGGAAGGCGAGGGACTCCACGTCGCGCTGGGCGCGCTGATGGGAGGTCGGGTCGGGATCGCGAGCTGCGCCCTGGGAGTGGCGAGGGCCGCCTTCGAAGAGATGCGGGCCGCGGTCCGCGCGCACGATGACGACTGGAAACGGATCGCGCTCGCCCGCGCATTCGCCGAACTCTCCGCTGCCCGAGCGCTGGTGGACCGGGCGGCGGACCGGAAGGATGCCGGCCTATCGTTCCAGCTGGAGGCCTCGGTCGCCAAGCTGGTCGCGTCGAGGGCGGCGGTCTCGATCGCGTCCGCCGGCGTCGACGTGGCCGGACCCGACGGGGTTCGGGGCTCGGCGTCGGCCGGTCGGCTGTTGCGAGACGCCCGGGTCTTCCCGATCGTCGAGGGCACGAGCGAAATCCAGGAGCTCATCCTCGGGCGGGCGCTCGTCGAGGACGCGCCGTCGCAAAGGGCTTAGCACGCACCATCCTGCCGCGACTGTGCCGCGCCGAAGGTCCCCGCCCCGACACTCCCCACCGGAGTCGGTTCCGTCCGACCGATCGGTCCCGCTCGCGGAGCTCCCGATCGATGACGGCCTACGCCGCGTCCTCGAGCACGACGGGATCACCGCTCTCTTCCCCCCGCAGGCGGCCGCCCTCGGACCCGTCCTGGCCGGAGAGAGCGTGCTCCTGGCCTGCCCGACGGCCAGCGGGAAATCGCTCGTTGCGTACCTCGCCCTCCTGCGTACGGTTCGGGCGCACCGGACCGGACTCTACCTGGTCCCGCTACGCGCCCTCGCCCAGGAGAAGGCCGAGGAGCTCGGCCGGTTCGAGGAACTGGGTCTCAAGGTCGGTCTCTCCACGGGAGACTTCGACCTCTCCAACGAACAATTGGACAAGCTCGACGTCCTGGTCGCGACGAGCGAGAAGGCGGACGGCCTCCTTCGCCGCGGGAGCCCGTGGCTCGACCGGCTGGGCGTGGTCGTGGTGGACGAGGTCCACCTCCTTCGGGACCCCGAACGGGGGCCGACCCTCGAGGTCAGCATCACCCGGTTGCGCCGTTCGTACCCCGACCTTCAGCTGGTCGCCCTCTCGGCCACGGTCGGCAATTCGCGGGAGGTCGCGGAATGGCTCGACGCGCGCCACATCGTGAGCGACTTCCGCCCCGTCCCGCTGAAGCTCGGCGTCTACTCGGACGGTCGGATCCGGTTCACGGACACCACCGACCGCGAGATCCCGCCCCCGGGGGACCCCGTGCCGCGCCTCGTCCGGACGGTCGTGGAGGAGGGCGGGCAGGCGCTCGTCTTCGTCAACAGCCGTCGGGCGAGCGAGCAGGTCGCGGAGTCGCTGATCCCGACCGTGCGCGCCCTCCTGACGTCCGAAGAGCGGACTCGGGCCCGAACCTGGGCGGGGGAGCTCGCCACCGGTTCGGACGAGGAGACCGCCGGCATGCGTCGGCTCAACGGGATGATCCCCTCGGGGGTCGCGTTCCACAACGCGTCGCTGACCAATCCGGAACGCCGGGTCGTCGAGCACGCGTTCCTCGACCGGACGCTCAAGGTCCTCGTCGCGACCCCGACCCTCGCCGCCGGGATCAACCTGCCGGCCCGCCGCGTGATCGTCCGGGACACGACCCGCTACGACGACCGTCTCGGCATGCAGGCTCCGATCCCCGCGGGGGAGGTCCACCAGATGCTCGGCCGGGCCGGCCGTCCGCGGTTCGATGCCGCCGGGGAAGCGCTCCTGATCGCCCGATCGGAGGACGCGATCGAGGGGCTGCTCGACGGGTATCTCTCCGCCCCCCCGGAGGATGTCGTGAGCCGCCTCGCGGCGGAACCGGCGCTGCGCATGCACGTCCTCGCTCTGGTCGCGAGCGGGGCCGTGCACAACGAGGCCGAACTGACCTCCTTCTTCGCCGCGACGTTCTACGGTCGCACGCTCCCGCTCGTGGAGCTCGAAACCAAGGTCAAGAACGTCCGCCGCTTCTTGGAGGAGAACGAGCTCCTCTTCCCGGGAACGAACCTGAAGGCGACCCGGTTCGGAGCCCTCACGAGCGAGCTCTACCTCGACCCGTTGAGCGCCGTCGTGCTCCGCCAGGTCCTGGAGCGGGCGCCCCTCGGCGTCGGGGCGTTCGCCCTGCTCGCCGCGATCGCAGCGACCCCCGACCTCCCTCCGCTCTACCTGCGTCGCGGCGAGGAGGCGGACCTTCTGGGACGGTTCACGGAGGAGGCGGAGGAGCTCCTCGTCAAGACGGACGAACCGCCGATGCACCTCGATCTGGACGGGCTGCTCGCGTCGCTGAAAACGGCGACGATCCTCGAGGCGTGGATCGACGAGGTCCCGATCGTCGAGCTCACGGAACGCTACGGCCTCGGCGCCGGCGACCTGCGGAACAAGGTCGAGGATGCCGAGTGGCTCCTCTTCGGAGCAGGGCGCCTCGCGACCGTCTTCCAGCGACGCCTTGGCCGCACGATCGACGACCTGTCGTTACGAGTCCGGTACGGGGCGCGGGAGGAGCTGCTCGACCTCGTGCGGCTCCGGGGCATCGGCCGGGTGCGGGCGCGCCTCCTGTACAGCGCGGGGTTCGCGGATCGGGAGGCGATCCGGCAGGCGCCCTTCGAGCGGGTGGCGAACGCGCTTCACTCTCCGGTGCTGGCGCGGAGCGTGCTCAGTCAATTGGGTCGGAAGGAGGACGCAGACCGACTGTCGCCATCCCCGATGACGGAACCCGTTCCATCCCGTCCGCCCCGTTCCCGCTCCACCGTGCGTCGTCTCGACGAGTTTCCGGACGACGGGCGGACGTGACCCATTCGTCGACCGGCGTCAGTACGCGCACGATCGACCGCGTTCCTCCGATCCCGCCGGGCCGGATGTCCCGACGTACGTACCCCGCGCGCTCCAGCCGGACGATCCGTCGCCAGAGCGTGGTCGCCGGCAGGGGTCGTGTCCCCTGGGCTCGGGCGAGCTCGGCCTCACACCGTCGGACGTCCCCGACCCGCGCTTCCCGGTCCCGGGTCACGGCCTCGATCGCGCGGACCACGCGAGTCTCCACTTCGACGAGGGAGGGGGGGACCCCCCAGCGTGCCCCCCAGTCGGCCGCTTCCGGCCGCCCGCCGATGAGCTCCCGTCGGAGCAGGTCGAGCGCCCGACGGGCTCCCCCTCCGTCGGCGATCGCCAACTCCACGATGCGGGCGACCTGCTCGGCCGCGGGGGGCCGACCGAGCGCCCGTTCGGCCCGGTCGCGGACGAGCACCGACAGGCCGCGAACGCTGTAGGGGTCGAGCCGAACCGGCGGACCGAGGGCGAGACGTTCCCCGGTGGCCGCGACGGCGGTGGCCCAGCCCTCGGGCGTGCCCCCCAAGATCGTCCAGATCGGAGGTATCCCGAACTCCCCTTCGGGTAGGAACCGGTCGGGATCCCCCAGGGCGCGCAGCATCGGACCGAGGTCAGGCCCCCCGATGTGCAGGTCATCCACCACGAGCACAGTCGGACGGGCTTCCCTCCGGAGCCGTCGCAGGAAGCCCGCCAGGATCTCGGCCACCGCAAACCCACGGCCGTCGAACCCTTCGTCGAGATGACGGAGGAGGGCGCTGGCGACCCCGTGGGTCCCGCGGAGGCCTGTGGTCCGCACCGAGATCACGCGGGGGAGCGGGCCGGGGCACTCCGAACGGACCCGGTCGGCCACTTCGCGCGCCGCTCGGCGTGCGACGGCGCTGGCCCCGCTACCGGACGTTCCCACGACCCCCACCACCCAAGGTGGAGGAGCACGCGGGAGGGGCGGGTCGAGACGGCGCACGACCTCCGCCACCTCCCTCTCCCGGCCGAGAACGACCGGCGGCAACCAATCTCGTGCCAGGACTTCGGGATGGGATACCTCGAACATGGGACATTGTATTACTAGGTTGTATAAGAATACTCATAAATCCCAAAAAACCTGAGTGAACGGTGAATCGACCGACCTCCGTCACGCGGGGCGAGGGGGGCCTCGGGGGGCTCCTTAAATCCGCCTTGCGCTCCGACGGCCTCGGAGGCTTCGATGGCGACGCGGGTGACGTTGATCCCCGGTGATGGGATCGGACCCGAGGTCACGCGGGCGGCTCGGCTCGTGGCGGAGGCGACGGGGGTCTCGATCGACTGGGAGGTCGTCGACGCCGGGGAGGCCGCGATCAAGGCGACCGGGACCCCGCTCCCTCCCGCGGTGCTCGATTCGGTCCGCAAGAACCGCTTAGCGCTCAAGGGTCCGATCACGACCCCGATCGGGGGCGGGTTCCGCTCCGTTAACGTGGCGCTCCGCCAGGAACTCGACCTGTACGCATCCGTCCGCCCGGCCCGGTCGATCGCCGGCGAGGGGACCCGCTTCCCCGAGACCGACCTCATCGTGGTCCGGGAGGCGACGGAAGGGCTCTACTCCGGTGTCGAGCACTGGGTCGACCGCGAGCACTCGGCGGCCGAGACGGTGAACGTCATCACGCGCAAGGCGTGCGACCGGATCTGTAAGTTCGGGTTCGAGATGGCCCGGCGCGAGCATCGCCGCCACGTTACCGGCGTCCACAAGGCGAACATCATGAAGACGACCGGGGCGCTGTTTCAGACCGCCTTCCGGGAGATGGCGGCGAAGTATCCGGACATCACAGCGGACGAGCGCCTGATCGACAACATGTGCATGCAGCTCGTCAAGAAGCCCGAGGAGTACGACGTCATCATCACGACGAACCTCATGGGCGACATCCTGTCCGACCTGTGCGCCGGCCTCGCCGGCGGACTGGGCGTGGCCCCCGGGGCCCTCTACGGTGACACGCTCGCCGTGTTCGAACCGGTCCACGGCTCGGCGCCGAAGTACGCGGGTCAGGACAAAGCCGACCCCGTCGCCGAGATCCTGTGCCTCGAGCTCCTCTTGAGACACATCGGCCAGCGCGAGGCGGCGGACCGTGTCTTCCGTGCCGTGTGGGAGACCGTGGCCGAGAAGAAGGTCGTCACCTACGACCTTGCCCTGCCCGGCTACACAGCGCACCCCGTCCCCGCGTCGTCTTGCTCCGCGATGGCGAAGGAGATCGCGCGCAAGGTCCCTCTCGTGGACCTTTCGAAACCACTTCCCCGGCCAGTCGCCCCCAGCGCCGCGCCCATCGACGCCGCGCTCATCACGTAAGACCGCCGGGCCGGGATCGGGGGCCCGCCCCGCCGAGGACCACTAGTTTTAAGGCGGTCCCGCCCCCCTCGAACGATCAGGACCCGTGTCGGGACCACGCGCCGTCCGCATTCCTCGGGCCCGCACGGATCGGCCCGCTCCCCTGGCGCCCCTTCCCGCGGGGTCTCGCGGCCGTCGACCGAACCGGGCCGGGACGCAGCGGGCCGTGCGGACGACGATCCTGTACCTAGCCGTGGTGCTCATCCTGACCGTCCTCCTCACGGCCCTCGACCTCGCGTCCGTGGACGCGAGCCACCCCGGCGTGCAACAGGGACTCGAGCTGTTTCTCGGGGTGGCCGCCCTCCTCATCGTGGGGAGCGCGATCTTCGCCCTGTCCCCCGCTCCCCGCTATGTGGAGGTCGGAGAGGACACGGTCGTGGTCGTCGGACGCTGGGGTACGCGGCGCACGTTCGGTCCGCTCGCCGACCTGGCTCCGCGCGTGCTGAAACACTTTCCGGACGGGCTCCTCTCGAGCCGGTCCGTGGACCTGGTCGAGGTCGGGGACCGGAGTGGCCACCGACGGACCTACCAGGTCGAATCCGGGCTCTTCGACCCGGAGTAGCCTTCCGCCCCGGTCGACCGCACGCTCTATTCGAGCAGGTCTTCGAGCTCCCCCGCCACGAGGGTCAGGAGCTGGTCGAGGGCGCGATTCTTGAGCTCCGTGATGTGACCGGTGTCGGTCTCCATACGGGCCATGAACTCGTCGCCGTCGCGAACGAAGGAGAGTGAGAGGAGGTGGCGGCGTCCGTCCGCCCGGCGGATCTCCGGGATCGGCGGAGGGGGGGGCGCGGCGGGCGCCTTCTCCTTCGGGGCCGACTTCTTGGGAGCGGTCTTCGGCGGGGCGGCCTTCTTCGGCTTCGCCGGGGTGGGTCGGCGGGGGGTCGGCTTCGGAGCCGGTCGGTTCGCCTTCTTGGCGGCGGGCTTGGAGTGCCGGGACGCGGATTTGGGGGCACGAGAGGGGACCATCGGAGAACGCCTTGAATCGGCCGCACCAAGCCCCCCTATTTAGAGTACGGCCGTGGAATCATCTCCGCCCGCCCGAGACCGGTGCAGCGGGACGATTTTTGACGGTAGGGCGCGTGGGGGTCCCGATGGCTTCGGCGTCCGACCCGGCCTCCTCCCCTCAGGGAGAGGGCACGGGGAGCGATTCCGCCCCGGTGCGTCCGGAGGTCGCGGTCCTCCTCGTGGGGATGGCGCTCGTCCTCGTTTTCCTGGCGCTCGAGCCGTACCTCTCGTACGCCCTCTTCGGTTCCGACACGGGAGAGTACTACACGCTCACCGCCTCGCTGCTCTCCACGGGATCGATCCCGCACGGAGCCGGCTACGCGGGCTGGGGGAGCGCCTACCCCGACTTCCCCGGGATCTACCTCTTGGCCGGAGCCAGCGGGAGCGCCCTCGGTCTCGACGCCTTCTCGGCGCTGACGGTCGTGATCCCGGTCGTCGCCGTGCTGTCGGTGTTCCCGCTCTTCCTCCTCTTCCGTCGGCTCTACCCCCACGACTCGGTCGCCCTGCTCGCCGCCGCGCTCGGCTCGGTCGCGATGCCCCGGCTCTTCTCGATCGCGCACCCGGCGCCGCTCGCCCTGGGGGACTTCCTCGCGGTCGCGGCCCTGTGGATGTTCTTGGAGAGCCGACGCGACGTGCGATGGTTCCTTCCGCTCTCCCTGACGGGGGGCGCGCTGATCGTCACCCACCATCTCTCCACGTACTTCTTCGTGATCGGGGCCCTCGGCGGTCTCCTCCTCCTCGAGCTCTGGCATCCCGGCCTCTGGAGCAAGCGGTTCCCGACGCGCGAGCTCGTCTTCCTGGGTGGGTTCGTCACGGCGACGTTCGCATTCTGGTTCTACGGGACGTACTCCTTCGTGGCGAAAGTACTGTTGCCGGGGCTTGCCCAGCACGCGTGGGTCGGGTTCGGCGGCCTCGAGGCCGGTGTCATCGCGGCTCTCGCCATCTCCGGGCTCTTGATCCACCTTCGCCGGCAACGGTCCGTGGCCCGGCGATCCTGGGTGCGCCTGCCGAGCGACCGGAGCCTCCTACGGGACGCCGGGATCCTCGCGGTCGTGGTGTTCGCCGGCATCGCGACCCTCTTGGTCGTTCCCCTGCCGGGGACGACCCAGACCACCCAGCCCGGCGCCATCCTATGGTTCGTTCCCGTCCTCGGTCTCGGGGTCCTCTGCGCCGGCAGCCGACGACTCCTCACGTCCTCCCGGCTCGGGCTCTTCACCCTGACCTGGGCGGGCATCCTCGGCATTTCGGCGATGGTCGCCCTGGTCGCCTCCGGGCTCGGGCCCTCCTTCCAGGGGTTCACGGCGGCGATCCCGGCCTCGCGGCACGTCGAGTACATCCTGATCCCCGTCGGCCTGGTCGCGGCGGTCGGAGCGGCGCGGCTCATCTCCCGTCTCGACCACGCGGAAAGCCGACGTGCGGCGGTCGCGGGAGTCCTCGGGATCGTGGTCCTCGTCGCTGCGAACGCCGCGATCGTCTACCCTCCCCAGAACGACTTGGGTGGGTTCGAGGAGGGACTCACCCACGGCGACGCCGCGATCTGGATGTGGATCGGGATCGCGGCTCCCCCGACGTGGGCCGTGGCGTCCGACCATCGCCTGTCGTCCATGATCTTCGGGTTCGACGGGAATCCGGCCACGTGGACCACGACGTCCGTGTTGTTCACCGGGAACTTGAGCGAGGCATCGACCGCCTACGCCGAACTGCGGAGCTCGGGTACGCCGTACGCGGATCGACCGATCGACCTGGTCGCCGTGGACTCGGTCATGTATGCTGGTGTGGCGCTCAACCCGTCCGACTCGGCCGCCCCGCTCAGCTCGGCGGCGATCCACTGGCTCGGTGAGATGCCCTTCCTGCCGGTGTACGAGGACGGCCCGAACGTCGTCTACCTGGTCGTCGCTTCGTCCATCCCGGTCGGGTAGGACGAGAGCGTCCCATCCCTCGCCCACATCGATATGGGGACGTGGCCCTCGCGCGCGAGAGCACCGACCAGACGCGCGGCCCACGCGAGCTTGACGCGCTTGCGGGTGCGGATCGCCCGGTCGGTCTCGTCGACCCGCGAGAAATCGAACCCCCAGAGCAGGATCCGGCGGGCCCGGACATGCTCCGCGAGGAACACGGCCCGGTCCCCGTCGGTGAACCCTCCCACGTCGATGATCCCCGAGGTCGGGGGACCGGCCCAGGAGCCGACGAGCTCCCCCGGGAACTGGGGTACCCACTCGGCGACGGCGCCCTGGTTGTCCCCGTGCGCGTGCACGACGACCAGGCTGCCCCGCTGGTTCGCAGCGACTTCGGCGGGGATCGGACCGTCCAGGTCCGTGACCACCACGTCGGGGACGATGCCGGCGGTAAGACAGGTCGCCGTCGCCCCGTCGGCCGCGACGACCGCGAGGGGCTCCTCTCCCGCGGGGCGTCGCCAGAGGGGAGGGGGGCCCGCGCCCGGGGCGAGCCCGACGACCACGACCTCCCGCCCGGTGAGCTTGCGACCGACGCGCTCGAGCGGGCGCTCGGTGGCCGCCGGGGGAAGCACCCGCTTCAGTCCGGCGAGCGCCTCCTCCTCCCGGTCGAACGGGAGGCCGAGCTGCACGCGAATGCGCGCGTAGTAGGGGGCCCACTCGGAGTACTCCACGGCGGCGCAAACCCGGCCAACGCTTTATAATGGGGTCCCTGCTCCCGCCGGCGAGGAACCGCGTGACGCGACCGCTCGCTCAGGAAATCCTGGCCCATCTGCCCGGAGAGACTCGTCGGGGGCCCGAACCGCCCCCGCCCACGAACGACGACGCGGAGCTCGAGGCCGTCCTCGCGTCCCTCAAGACCAACATCAAGGTCGTCGGCTGTGGCGGCGGCGGATGCAACACGATCAACCGGCTGGCCGAGGAGGGCCTTTCGGGCGCCGACATGATCGCGTGCAACACAGACGCCCAACACCTCCTCGCGATCCACGCTCCGAAGAAGATCCTCTTGGGCCGACGCCTGACCCGGGGCCTCGGAGCCGGTGCCCTTCCACAGGTCGGCGAGCAGGCCGCCCGCGAGGCGGAGGACGAGATCAAGAAGGCGCTCGCCAACTCGGACATGGTGTTCATCACGCTCGGCCTCGGCGGTGGAACCGGGACCGGGGCTGCCTCCGTGGTCGCGCAGGCCGCGAAGGACGCGAACGGCGGGAACCCGCTCACGATCGCCGTCTGCACCCTGCCGTTCGCCTCCGAGGGGCTCGTCCGCAACGAGAACGCGATGTGGGGCCTCGAAAAACTCCGCTCGACGATCGACACGGTCATCACGATCCCGAATGACCGACTCCTGGAGCTCGTTCCCCGACTTCCGATCCAGACCGCGTTCAAGGTCGCCGACTCGGTCCTGGCGCGCGCCATCCGCGGCATCACGGAGATCATCACGCGGCCGGGGCTCGTCAACTTGGATTTCAACGACCTCCGCACGATCATGAAGGGCGGTGGCGTCGCGCTCATCGGGATCGGGGAATCGGAGAGCGAGAACCGGGCCGAGGACGCCGTCATGGAGGCGATCCACTCGCCGCTCCTGCGCGTCGACATCGCGGGAGCCACCGGCGCGCTCATCAACGTCACCGGCGGTCCGGACATGACCGTCAGCGAGGCGCAGAAGGCGGCCGAGGTCGTGCAGAAGACGATCAGCCCGACCGCCCGGATCATCTGGGGGGCGGCCGTCGACCCGACGATGCAAAGCACGATCCGCGTGATGTTGGTGGTGACCGGAGTTAAATCCCCCCAGATATTCGGCGGAACTCCCGCAAATACTCCTCAAGGCGCGGGGCGCTCGAGCGGCTCCCGTGACGCGATTGATACTGTCCGCTGACGAGGGCGCTGAGGGCTTCGCAGGATTGGAGTCGACACCCAGCATCTGTGGTCGACGTAAGCCCTGGACGTCGGGACCCAATCCCTGATTTTGAGCGGGTCTCTCTGACGGAGAGGGTCTTAGTCCAGTCAAATTAGATGTACGGGTCCCTCCGCCCCCGGGTTACACGGTTCGGCAGTAAACAGAACTAATCGGGAAAGCCCTCTGGCAACCTTCGGACGAAGCGAGACGCTCTACGCCTCCAAGAAGTAAGGATTTCTCGTACGCAACAGCAATTTCGGTTCTTAGGGGATTATATCGCAGGACCCCTTCTGCCGTCTGGTGGTTCCCGTGCTGGTCCCCTGTGGACAGACGGCGACCATCGCTTCACGCGGCTTCGGGAGCCGCGACAGACCGGGTTCCTGGGTTTCTGGGATCCATCGAAACAGTCTGACGCGGCCCCCGGAGCAACGATGGTGAGCACTCCCGAACGGTTTGCGGACGACCCGCAATCTGACCATATGCCACGGGCGACACTCAGGGCGGCGGCCCGCGGAAGTTCGAAGAGATCGCGACGTTGGCTCGATGCCGGGGGGAGCGCCTTCCGGCGCCGGTGGCTGATAGTCCCAATATCCATCTTCGCAGTTCTGCTAATGATATCGCCCACGTACCTCAACCCCGACACTTGGGGCGAAGCATCCAGCGGACTGAGGTCCGCTTCGGGTGGCACCGGAAACAATTCGACCATTAGCTATCCCTACCTTGTAGCGCCCTCCAGCTTCCCGGCCCCTCAGCAGCTTACTCCGAGGCCCGATTCGATCAGCCAGGCAAAATTCGTGACGTTCACATCGGGCAACTTCACCGAGGAGGGACTTGCTTACGTCGATACCGATGCACTCGGGAACGCTTACCTGGAGTTCATGTCAGGTCTCTATTCACCGACGGCGGCAAACTCGTCGGCCCAGTGCGCCTCGAGTTGCGTAGCAAATTTGCCAATTCAATGGAGCAATCCTACGGTCATAGCGACCTTCGGAACGGCGGGCATCAGTGGTCTCGCAGCCGCCTCGAGCGGGGAGGCTATCGCAGTTGCCGCGGCCTCAGGAACGAGCACCTACGTTTACGCCTCTTTCGAGCTAGGGGACAACAATACATGGGTCATCGTCACCAACGGGACCCCGCTTGCCGGAACCTCCCCCGGGATAGCGATTACTCGATGTGGCATCCTCGTGACCACGCTTACTACCCAGAACCTGACCGCTACGACCTTCCCCATGAACTGCCGGGCCTACCCCTCGGCAAATCCGCCAGTCGGCTACGAGGGGATTGTCAATCCACTCATCTCCGCTCCCACTGTCACATCGGTGTATCTCAACTACAAGACGAGTGCCAGCACGGTCCTCGTTAACGGCACCAATTTTGAGACGTCGGGTCTCGTCGTCGATTTCGAGCATAGCAGTAGCAAGTGGGCGGCGACAACGACGTACGACAGCCCTACTCAACTGACCGTCACTCCACCGACTGGACCCCCGACGGGGGTTCCGATAGATGTGGTGGTCACGACTTCAGCAGGGACTAGTACCAAGTCGGCGGCGGACGAGTTCTTTTACCCGACGCTTCCCGCGCCGATAGTAACCGGGATTGTGCCAGCATCTGGTCCGGCTGGAACCATGGTGAACATCACCGGAACGGCCTTCCTAGATGGCTCGACGGTCAAGTTCGGCGCGAACAGCTCAACCACGATCGCCTACATCTCGCCGGATAAATTGGTCGCCCTTGCCCCTTGGGCTGTCGTCGGATCCAAGGTCGATATCCGTGTCACCGACGCGGGCGGGACAAGCGCGATAGTCTCCGCGGACAAGTTCACATACACATTGGGCACCCGACCGACGGTCACCTCTGTCACGCCTAACTACGGTGGAGCTGGGACAGCGGTTGCCATCGATGGAACCGGGTACATTTCGACCGCCACGGTGAAGTTTGGACCCAATCCCGCTACCTCGGTCACTTTCCTGTCCTCGACCGCGCTTTCTGCGATTGCTCCTTTGGGATCCGGCACAGTGGATGTGCTCGTCAACTCTACCGGGCTCCAGAGTTCGGCGAGTGTGTACGATCTGTTCTCCTATCCAACTCCTCTCCCCGGTAGTTTTGCGCGTATCACAACCCTACTTCCCAAGGCGGTGTCAGCCGCTCCCGTCTGGACAACCTCGGTAGGCGGGGCGAATGGTACCCTAGCGGTGTTCGCTTCTCTGGTCGGGACCAAGGAATTCGAAGTCTACTCCACAACAGTTGTTGGCTCTCCAGGATACACCGGAACCAAGCTCTTCCCATTGAATTTGACGGCAGGATCCCGGTATTTCACTTCGATCGGAGACACTCTGCTACAGACCCCGAAGGGAGTCCCCGGACAGGTATCCGCAGTTGCCCAAGGAGGCTACTTCACCGCTTTCGTGACGGATCAGGAACAGAATCGCACCGTTCTCCGGTCTATCGGTTCCTCCACTGCCGGCGCAACCTGGGGTCCCGATTATCTCACCGGAGCGCCGACGCTGGGGTCCTTTGTCAATATCGAGGCCGCCTCGAGCCCCGCGGGCTACGTCTATGTCGCCGGACTCGACACTGGCACGGGAGTTTCTGAAGCGGACCAGATGCTCTTCTCGGTCTCCGGGAGTCCATTGCTCGCCCCCCAGGCATTGGTGGGAAGCCGGTCCGTTGGCCCTAACGGGCCGACGGACGTCTCGGTCAGTGTTGACGCTCTTGAGCGACCGGTGTACATTTGGAACACCTGGAACGCGAGCACCAACGTCTCCGACCTGTTCTTAACCGGAGCGATGCTGACACCCAGTGCCTCTATCAATCTGCTCCAATCCACATTCGATTCGGCTCCCACTGACGATTTCCTTCCCGTTTCCCAGAGCGCGCTGACCGCCTTCCGATCCCAGATCAACGCCAACCTAACGTCGGCATTGACTGCCCTCAGTGAGGGCCACAGTTACCTCTGTTCGGCCGAACACATAATCGCTTCCGACGTTTATCCACGACTCACTTCCCATCCGATCCTTCCGCTGTATACGATTAACACCGGCTGTGGTGCGACAATCGGCACCGGTACTTCCGATGTTTCGCCGATCGTCGGAGCTCTCGACATCAACGCTACACTCGGTGTCCTCGGCGAGCGAGTCCTCGAGGCGTTCGGGTTCGCTGTGTTCCCTTCGCCACCTTGGCCAGGAACGCCGATGACCGGGTCATTCACCATCGATCCCTTGAGCGGAACGTCGAACGTGGTCACAGGAACCCCGGGGAAGGCCGAGAGCCAACAGTGGGGCGATTGGATGTTCGTTACCCCTCAAGGGATCAACCCCACTGCAGTGTTTTTGAATCTCACCCCGGGATTCATCACTGTGAACTCGTCTAGTCGCCTCACAGTTGCTAGTGGATGCCAAGGGGCCACGACTGACGTCACGGAGTATTCCGGGTTGGTCTACGTAACGCGGATCGCCAGTTACAGCGAAGAGTTGACGTTTGGAACTCAGAATCAGCTTTATTCTGGGTTGGATCCAGAAGGGTTCTACCTGACCAACCTGACTCCTAACTCTCACGGGAGCTGGACGTTTTCGGCCGAAGCCATTTATGCTGAATCCGAGAACCACATCGTCTGCGATAAGCTGACGAGTACGAGTGCTGTGAACCCTGTCACACTCGGACCTGCTTCCGTCAGCCTAAGCGCGATGGGCAATTGGTCGACCGAGTTTGGGACCGTGCCGGCATCGCCAATCGTCCGGCTCCAGCCGGACGGTTCGAGCGACTACTTTGTGACCGCAGCCTGGAACAACACCCTGTATGCCTCCGGGAACGCCAGCCTCAAGCTTCCCAACGCCTACTACACTACCCAGCTGAAACCCCCAGCCTTGGCCGATTCGACCAATTTTAGCGCCCCCAAAGTGACGGGCACTTACACCTTCTACGCCAACATGACGGACGAGAAAGGGGGCCGGAACGGTAGCTGGACCCCGATTCTGGATACAAATGACTACAACTCTCCCGTGTCTCCGACCACGATTAGCTCGTCCTGTACGATCCAGCTCACCTCAACGCTGCCGGTATCCGTTACCATCCCATCGAGTTTCCAAAGCAACATCACGGGAACCGACTCGACCCTGACCTGGTATGCCAACGCATCCTCCACGAGTGCTACGTTGGAGGGTTGGATCCGGTACCATGAAGGGTACGGCCCCGGTTTCGAGGAGACGGCTCCCGGGAAGCACTACACTGGGTCGACCATGTGGCGATTCCAGGTACAGTTGCACGGGCTCACTCCGTGGGGGTACTACTACGCACAGCTCGGAGCATCAGGGACGGTAGGGGGCCAGGCTTGTGCCATCTTCCAAGGCGCGGGCTCCGTCACGTTCCAAACCACCGCGGTTCCGCATCTTTCGGAACTTGACCGACCCTATGATTCGATCACGCACGAAGGCGGCGGGGCGGAGGTCTACTTCCCGCTCCCGCCCAACGTCCTGCAACACGGCACCGCGTTCTCCCTGTTCGTTACCTACTACAACACCAGCCTCCCAGCCAACGTGACTGACCTACCCCTTACCGCAGGAGAGTTCACAGTGATTGGGCCGACAGTCTCGTTCAACCTATCCGCCTTGCAGCCTAACACGATATACGCGCTCGCCGTGGATTTCAACTACACTTACGCGAATGCAAGCTTAACGGCGCGGAATTCTTCGTTCTCTTTCTGGTACCTCAGGGATACTTCGGGGGACGGCCTCTCTGACGCTGAAAAGGTGGGGGGTTGGCCAGTCACCCTGCAGACCCTGGGGGGGACCTACGTCAATGAGAACGTAACGGCCGACCCGTATGACCATTCGACCAACGGGCTCGTCAGTGACTACACCGAGAAGGAACTTGGATTGAATCCTCAAACGCTCGACACGGCGGGAAGTCACATGCTCGATACATGGAACCTCACGTTTGATGTTGGGCCTACGGCAACCTCGGCACTTCCGACAGGAATCTTCCGATACTGGTACGAGAATTCTAGCTACATTTTCAACCGGAGGCCACAGTTCCCTGGTGGTCCGGTGTCCTTTAGCCCGGCCCGTCACGAAGCGAACAATGTGAATGATTCCTACTCACTGAGTTCGGAGGCATTGTGGACGGGTCTTGGCACGAGCAGCGGTCTGGTCTTTTTGGAAGGGCTGATAGATTCGGAGCAGGTCGGCTGGCTTAGGGCCGTAACCGGCGAGTACAATGACGGGTTCGGTTGGAATCGGACGATCACGGTCGAGGGCAAACTGTCGTGGGGGGCAAACTCCCTCGCGCAGAGTAGCACCGGCAACGACATCGCCGACGGTTCCTCCGTGGATCCCCTCGGAGCACCCTACCTGGAAGTGTCAATCGATCACTGGAACGGCACTTCCACCTTCCAGAGCGGCGACGGTGTAGCGCCGTTCATCGAGTCCGCCTCAGGGTCAGGATCTGGCCGTACGGTCAACTACGCTGCCTGGGGTCCTAATGTCACGAGCACCGGCGGCCTCGTCGCGTATACCGGCCCCTTCAACGTGACGTTCCCGGTCGTCCCGACGTATCAAACCGCATCGGTCAACATCACGATAATGGCCAACATCGGCGGAAATGACCTGAGCGAACAGGTCACGAGCCCCGGCTACTCTGTGGACCTGCTCCAAAAGCCAGGACAGGAGTGGTACAACACAACCTCGGGAGAACTGCACATCTCGTACCAAGTGCTGTACGACCCGGGAAAGGCCCAAACTTACCTGCTCGCTCCGGCCAACAACACAACACTTTCCAACGCGCCTTGGGGTCTCAAGCGATATACTGCGGAACAGGATTTTGACTTACTGGTATTGAATGACACCGCCTCAGGGGGCAACCAAGTTATCTCAATCTCGACAACTGGTGTTCCCGGAGCGGAAGGCGGCTGGAGCTACTCCATCACGATCCAGCCCGGGCTCAACAACATCCTGGTCCCTCGAGCGCTCTTCCTGGCTTCCCCCCTCGGCCAGACCCTGCTGAACGGATCGGCCGTGAATCCGAGAGTTACAGCTACGGGAACCGCGTTCTCGGCGTCCGACTGGTTCAATCGAGTCAACCAGTCAACGACGAGCAACACTTCATCGAACTTTATCCGAGTCTTCTCCACCAATTCGAATCAGGGTTACAATTCATCCAAATCCGCCCTGTATGGCGGAATTCCATCAAATTCTCAGCTGGAAGTGAACTACAGTTCCGGGGCGAACTACGAGGCACTGCAGGTCCAGTCCGTCATTTGGATCAACGTCAGCAACCAGGGGGACGGAGTGCTCGGGTCGGGCGCTTCAGAACTCCAGAATCTCATCGGAGGATTGATTCAGAACACGTCCGGAAACCTGAGTGCAAACATCCTGGCAGTCACAGGCGAGCTGATGCCGCTTGGCTTGTCCGCAAACGTACTGTCTGCGCTCGCCAACGCGTCCTACAATAACGGCGGACAGTACGGCGGACCTCTGTACAACAAGCCGGCCACTGGAGGAGGAAACTCGTGGACGTCGTGGGGGGCCACCCTGTGGAACGACGTAAGCGGCGTGACAGGAGACCTGGGCAGAGATGTATCCGCAGTCTGGAGCAACGCAATTGCGGCATGGGCCTTCGGCGCCGCCTTGGGCTCGGCACTCGCGACGAAGCTGGGACTGACTCACCTGGCAAATCAGATCGGGAGCGCCCTGAAGGCGATTGGGACCGCGATGTGGGACATTCTAATCTTGCTCCGATTGTTTATCATAGCGATTGTCGACAAGATCTTCCTCCCAATTGTAACGCCGGTATTGAACGCATTAACTTCGTATGGGACCACCGTAAATTCTACTCTTACTTCCGCATACCAAGAAGAGAACATTGGCGGCTCAGTTTCCGGGGCGACGAGGCTCGCATTCTGGAACGCCGTTGGCGGCTCCGTGTTCACATTCGCATTGGGATTGGGTTTGGTGGTATCAATCGCATTGATCGTTTCCTCCGAAGTAGATTTCGGAGCCGGTTTTGTAGTTGGAATCTTGGCGAGCTTATTGCTGGTCGGTCTGGCGGCTGAAGGCAAGCTGCCGTCAATCAGCGGGTTCACCTCCGCGGGCGTGAGTGTCATGGAGAACTTCTTACGTACGATTCACGGTCTCGCCTCCATCTTCACGTCTAGCCTCACTCAGAGCACCCTTACCGCCCTCGCATCAACGAGTTCGGGGGTTGGCGCGCTCTTCGCTTATGAGTTTCTAGAAGGGGCCGCCGCAGACAGCCGGTTTGCGGCGTCTGTTCTTGTTGGCATTATCGTCCTTTCGTTCGCCCTCGACTCTCTCGGATTCCTGGTCCAATCACCTTTTCTCATTCTCTTTGCATTCGCGCTGGGTGCAATTGGGACGGGGGCGGTTCTGATTGCTGGCTACGACTCGGAAGGGCTCACCGCGAGTCTGGTGGCCTTTGCTGTCGTTTCTGGGGGTTTTGCTGTTTTTATCGACCTCATCGAAGCATTTGAGTACGGTGGTTAGCCCGTTGGATGGGGATCCCCCTGTCCTCGACTTAGACCTCACTGGGCAGTCGAGACTTAATCATTCACTCCACTCCTCTAGGCGTTGGGTGGCCTTGGCAATTGGCATTGGGGTATTGATTGGATTTCCACTGCTAGATTGGTTCGTGATCCGGTTCGTCGCCTTACATCCGGATGAGACAGTCGGGGGATACTTCATCGTCGGCTGGTCCGTTGTGTTCATCTTCCTGTGTTTTGGTATCATGTGGTGGCTGTTTCGGCTATGGGACCGCCCTCCGATCCGAATGCGGATTTTCACAGATCGGATTGAGTTTGTCCTGAGCTCGGGCGTGGTCAGAACCGTCCATTGGAAGGATCCGTCAATGCGTCTCGATGTGATCGTCCGCACGGGGGACCCAAGAATTCCCCGAGAGAGCATGGTGATGCTCGAGGCTTCCATCGTCCCGCGACCTGCATATCACATGCTTACCCCGGTCATCCCCCAGACGTACATCCCCTATGGAGCCGATGAAACAATCATCAATGGGGCCCGATCGGCCAATTTGTCGATAAGAGAAGAATCATACACGCCAGATTTCTCGGGAGGCTCTCCGCGGAGATGGATCCTCCACCGGATCGGCAGACCCTAAGTTGCAGCCAAGCAAATCGTTTGGGCGAGCGCTTGCTACGTTTTCTCAGACATGCAGCGCGTTTTCGGGCACGAACATGGATTCTCGGGGCAGGGGAGCCTTTACGGGCAAAGCCTCCCGGCGGAGCTGCGTCCCATAATTCGACAGATGGCTGAGTTCCTCGAGGAGGGGGACTCTCTTCCACTGGAACGGAGTCGGGTCTAAATGGCCGGAATCTCTCCTCGAGATGCCCGAAGACCGTCGCGCGGCCTACCGCGCCTATGACCGAGTCCGTCGGCATGAGCTCGAGATCGTCACCCGACTGCTCGAGGAGATACTCCCCGAGATGCGCAAGCCGCGGGGATGGAGCCACCAACCCCACGCTGGTCGTCCCGGCCCTCACCGACGGGGGCGGCCCGAGCGCTTTACTTGGGAACCGATGGCCAAGGCCCTCGGGCTGATGCACGCGCTGGGGTGGGACTACCGGCAGGCGGAGGGGAATCTCTGGGTCGCCTCCGACCTCCGTCGGCAGATCGGCCTCGAGGAAGCGCCCTCCCGCATGACCCTCTGGCGCGCGGAGCGACGGTTCTCCGAGGAGTGGCTCCGTGAACTCAACGAGAAGGTGCTCGCCGCGTTCAAAAAAAAGAGCGGGACCCTGGCGGAGGAGTTCGAGCGGTCGCGGCGGACTCGACGGGCCTCGGGGAGCACGCGAGGGGGAAGTGGCGGTCGTTCCGATTCGGGCGGAGGCTCTCCGTCCGACAGTTCCGGAAGCTCCCTGTCGTCAGCGAGTGCCGAGGCGAAGGACGGGGCCTGATCCGCGCGTGGGCGCTGACCGCGCCCCACACGTCGGACGGTCCGATGCTCCGAACCCTGCTGGACCGCATGGAGGCACCCCTTGGCCCGGTCCTCGGGGACGCGGCGTAGGCGGGCCGACGGAACGTCACGTATGTCGCCGAGCGAGGGGGCGAGCCGTATTTCCCGCCGAAGTTCCGATGGACGGCCCGAGCGAATGGGCATCCCGCCTGGCGGAGAATGGTCTTGCGGTACCGCCATCACCCCGACCTCTTCCACGAGACCTATCGGCTCCGAGCGAACGTGGAGGGTGCGTTCTCGGCGATCAAGCGCCACCAGGGCCCCTTCCTCCGCGCTCGGAGCGCCGTGATGCAGCGACGGGAGGCCGGTTGGCGGATGATCGCGAGGAACGTCGATCTACTGGCCCGAGCGAGGGCCGCTCGGGGGACGCCATGAATTATGGGACCCAGCCTCCCGGCGGAGTATAGGTAAATACTCCCTGAAGCAGTCCGGTCCTGATTCGTTCGTCTTCGACCGCCCCGATTCGGCAGGGGTCGCCAGCCCAGTCGGCGGGGCTTTCCCAACCCGTGGGGGGGTCCAAGCCGTCCCATGGGACCGACCGACCCCCCAAGGACGCCCTTCGACCGGCCGTTTAGCCGTCCGGTGCGAGGTTCCACTAATACGCCGGGCGTCCGGGTTAGGAAACCCCGGTCCTCAGTTTTCGACCCGCCGGTTCGGTAGGGCGACCGGCGAGGCCCCTTAAGTAACCCAACGCCTCGGGTCCGTTCGATGACGATGCTCCATTCTCGGTCGCTAACCCTGATATACCCCCAGATTTTCGGGGGGTCGTCGGCGCAGTCGGGACCGGGCCGCAAGTCGGGCCCCGAGTTGGACGTCGTACACTAGGGTACCATGGCATTCCTCGACCGCGCTCGCCGCGCTCAGGACGAGTTCGACGGCCGCCTCCGCACGTTCGGCCACGGCAAGTACGGCCGGATCCTTAGGATGGCCCGTCGGCCGACTTCGGAGGAGTACGTCAAAGTCCTCGGGGTCACGTTCCTCGGTGCGGTCCTGATCGGGTCCACGGGCTTTCTCCTGTACATCTTCTTCAACCAAGTGGGACCGTGGCTTTGGGCCGGCCTCTCCAGCCTGTAGACCGGAGTGGGAACATGGCAGGCCGAGCGAACGAGGAGGAGATCGGTCTTCTTTCGGGCACGCCGCCCGAGGCCGCTGCGAAAAAGCCGGCGGCGACTCCCGCGGCCGTCGCGCCCGCGGCCCCGGTCCCGGTGGCCCCCGCCGCGGCCCCGAAGCACGACAGTCGCGCCTTCCTCACGCTCCAGGCCGCCGACGACACCGTCCGCAACGTCACCGCGGGCCTCGTCACGACCCTCTCCGCCGTCCTGACGAGCCGGCTCACCGGGCCGACCGTCGCGAAGCTCACGATCGAGATCGGCTACACGTCCGCCTACCCGGACGAGGGCGCCGAGTGGCCGGTCCGTTGGTCCCCTCCGGGAAAACGGCACCTGACCGAACTGTTCCCGCGGAAGGAGACCCAGGCCGTCACCCTCCAGCCCAACCAGGGCGTCCCGCTTTCGTTCGAGGTCACCGCGCCCGTGGGCGTGCGCTATGGGGACCGCGTGGAGGTCCGCCTCGCCGCCGAGCTCGAGGACGACGGGAACCCGGTGCTGCTGACCCTCGCGTGCGTCGCGCGCCAGGCGGTCCTCGCGATCAAGACGTCCCGGGGCTACGAACGCGAGGTCGCCGACACCCTGCTCGCCCGGACGGAGGAGAAGCCGGACGTCGTCTTCGCGCTCCTCGTGCCGAGCTCGCTCCGGGGGTACGTCTTCGCGGAAGGGATGAGCTTCGAGGCCGTTCGGGAGATGCTGAAGGGGATCCGAAAGGCCCGGGGCCTCGTGGAAGGCGAGACCACGCTGAAGGAGGTCGAGCCGCTCCTCGTCCCCAAGATCACGGTCGAAGGGTTCGTGGAAGGCGCTATCGTCGAGCTCATCTCGGGCCCCTTCAAGGGCGAGAAGGCCCGGGTCAAGAAGATCGACCAGGCCAAGGAAGAGATCACGGTCGAGCTCATCGAAGCGGTCGTGCCGATCCCGGTCACCGTACGGGGCGACCACGTCCGGATGCTGGAACGGGGAGGGTCGAAGGGTGGCAGTTGAAGTAAGCGTCCTGGTCGAAGGCGGTAAGGCGGCGGCCGGTGCAACGCTGGGCTCGGCCCTTGGGCCGCTCGGCGTCAACGTCGGCCAGGTCGTCACGAAGATCAACGAGGAGACCAAGCAGTTCGCCGGCATGCGCGTGCCGGTGATCATCCGGGTCGACCCGAACACCCGCGCGTTCACGCTCATCGTCGGGCGGCCGCCCGTCGCGGCCCTACTCCTCAAGGAGGCCAAGAGGGAGAAAGGCTCGGGCAAGCCGAAGACCGAGATCATCGGGGACGTCTCGCTCGCGGCGATCAAGCGGATCGCGGAAGCGAAGGGCGAGGACTTGGAGGGCCGCACCGACGAGGAGCGCGCCAACCAGGTGATCGGCAGCTGCGTCTCCCTCGGGATCACGGTCGGCGGCCAGGACCCGCGGACCCTCCTCAAGGAGCGGATCGCGGCCCGGGGCGCTCGATGATGGGCAATCCGGGTGGTCCCCCGCCCGACCTCGCGAACGCCGAGATCGTGGACTACAGCGTGATCGAGGGCGACGGCCGCGTCCGCCTGAAGCTGAAGGACGGCTCGATCGTCGAGATCCGCCTCGAGATCATGAACATCCTGCGCGCCGGCAACGACCCGAACACGGGACTACCCGCGTACATCGTCCAGTCGGCCCCGCTCGTGCGGCTCGTCGAATGCCCGAAGGAGCTGCGCAAAGCGCCGCTCCGTCCGGGCGGACCCCGCGATCCCAAGGCCATCACCGGCTTCGGCTGAGCTACTGGCTCCCCCCCCCCC
>Ga0209415_10001205_pt1 | contig 49404 bp, 46 predicted proteins | sample PeaSoiSIISIP2007_FD_187696 | JGI IMG/M metagenome (GOLD analysis project Ga0209415, IMG submission 187696) | Peat soil microbial communities from Weissenstadt, Germany - SII-SIP-2007 (SPAdes) (version 2) | ecosystem: Environmental > Terrestrial > Soil > Wetlands > Peat | place: Germany... | reverse complement strand
GCGCTGGTGATCGGGCGCCGCTGACGGCCGCCCTGGAAACACAAAATTCACGCGCTCCCCCTTGCGCAGACACCGGCGGTCGACATCATTAGGGACATGGAGTTACGTGGGCCCCAGGGAGGCCTCCGGCCGGCTCGACGGATGGCGCGGTGAACCCCCGCCGACCCCGCCCCCCGGTGGAGGTGCGTACCAGCGCGCGGCGGCGCAAGACGGCCAGCGCGTTCTGGCAGGACGGCCGGGTGGTGGTGATGCTGCCCGCCCGGCTGCCGCGGGCCGACCGGGTGGAGCTCGTCGAGGGCCTCGTCCAGCGCGTCCTCGCCCAACGTCCCCACACCACCACCGACGACCGCGACCTCGCAGCGAGGGCCGCCTTCCTGGCCGACAAGTACCTGGACGGGGTGCGCCCGAAGTCGATCCGGTGGGTGGGGAACCAGCAGCGGCGGTGGGGCTCCTGCACGTCGCACACCGGGGAGATCCGCCTGTCGGACCGGCTGCGCCACGTCCCGGAGTGGGTGGTCGACGCGGTGATCGTCCACGAGCTGGCGCACCTCGTCGAGCCCTCGCACTCCCCCCGCTTCCGGCGTCTGGCCGACCGCTACCCCCGCATGGAGGAGGCCGACACCTTCTTGGCCGGGTTCAGCCTGGGGCTCGAGTCGACGGCCTGACCCGTCCGTCGGCCGGATTGACCCGCGCCTACGCTCGACGCGTCGGGGTGCCGGGGCGGGTATACGGGGCGGGGGCGGTGCGATGGTCAACTGGGTGCTGCAGCACGACCTCCGGGCGCCGTCGTTCGGCACGGAGCCGGCCACGCTGTATCGCGAGGCGCTCGAGATGTGCGCCTGGGCGGACGCCCGTGGGTGCCCGCGGGTGGTCCTGTCCGAGCACCACGGCTCGTCCGACGGGTACCTGCCGTCGCCCTTCGTCTTCGGCGCAGCGGTGGCCGCCCGCACCGAGCGGGCCCGCATCATGATCTCGGCGCTCGTGCTCACCCTGCGGGACCCGGTGTCGGCGGCAGAGGACGCCGTGGTGCTCGACATCGTGAGCGGGGGGCGCCTCGAGCTGACCCTGGCGGCGGGCTACGTCGCATCGGAGTGCGAGATGTTCGGCGTGGCCTTCGCCCGTCGCGGCGAGGTCTTCGAGGACAAGGTGGCCGCCTTTGTGCGGGCCATCACGGGCGAGCCCTTCGAGTACCGGGGCGCCACGGTGCGCGTGACGCCGGCGCCCGTCCAGCGCCCCCGACCCTTCGTGGTGCTCGGAGGGTCGGCCCCGCGCCGGGCGGCGCGCCTGGGCGACGCCTACCTGCCGCCCGAGCCCGACGAGGCCCTGGCCGATGCGTACCGGGCCGAGTGCCGGCGCCTGGGGCGCGGGGACGGCATCCTGCTGTGGCCGACGGGGCCCATGTGGGTGTTCGTGGCCGACGACCCCGACCGGGCGTGGGACCGGTTGGGCCCCCACGCACTGCACGAGACGAACGCCTACGGGGCGTGGGCCGCCGCGGTGCCCGGGGCGAACCCGTGGCGCCCCGTGACCGACGTCGCCGCGCTGCGCACCGGGGGCCTGTACGCCGTGGTCACCCCCGACGAGTGCGTGGCCCTCGTGCGCGGCCTCGACCGGCGCGCCGCGGTGAAGCTCAAGCCGCTGGTGGCGGGCCTGGACCCGGCGCTCGGCTGGAGCTCCCTGGAGCTGTTCGTCGACCGCGTGGTGCCGGCGCTGCAGGCGCCCTGAGGCAGGCCCCCTGTTCGGGCGAGCGCCCGGCGCGCCGACGAGGGCGCGGCGTCAGCCGTCGAGCACGGCCGCGGCCACCAGGTCCTCGAGGTGGCGCGTGTCCCACCACGAGATCTGCAACTGCTTGGCCCGCCGGAAGTACAGCTGGATGTCGAACTCGACGGTGAAGCCGATGCCGCCGAAGACCTGTTGGGCCATGGCCGTGACGTCGCGGTAGGTCTGGCAGGCGAACAGCTTGGCCATCGGCGCCAGCCCGGCCGTCGAGCGGCCGGCGGCCGAGGCCCACGCCGCCTCGTGGACCAGGGTCGTCCCCCCGTCGACCGCCGTCACCGCGTCGGACAGGTAATGGGCGATCGCCTGGAACGCCCCGAGCGGCTTGTCGAACTGGTAGCGGTCCTTGGCGTACTGCACGGTGATGTCGAGCGCCTGGCGGGCCCCGCCCATGGCCAGGGCGCCGAGGAGGATGCACCCCTCGTGCATCACCGCGTCCCACGTCGCCCACCCCGACCCGGCGGCGCCGATGCGGTCGGACTCCGCCACGCGCACGGCGTCGAGCGTCACCTGGTACTGGGTGTCGGAGGCCACGGAGAACTGCTGGGTGAGCGTCACGCCCGGGTCGCCCGGGTCGACGAGGAACAGGTCGACGTCGGCGGGGCCCTCCCCGGTGCGGGCCAGCACCACCAGGGCGGCAGCCGACGAGGCGAAGGCCACGTGGCGCTTGGTGCCCGAGAGGACGAACCCCTCGCCCTCGGGTACGGCCCGCAGCTCGACTCCCCCGGGCGCACCGCTGTTCTCGGGCTCGAACCACGCCGGGGTGAGGATGGCCTCGCCGCTCGCCATGCGCCCCAGCCACGTCGCCCGCTGCTCGGCCGAGCCGGCGCGCGCCAGCGCGCCGCCACAGAGCACGGCGCTCACGAAGTGCGGCGTGGGGGCGAGGGAGCGGCCGAGCTCTTCGTAGAGGACCACCCCCTCGACCGCACTCATCCCCGCCCCCCCGTGCTCCTCGGGCAACAGAAGGCCGATCAGGTCCAGCTCGCCGAGCTGCTTCCACAACTCGGGCGGGTAGCCGACGGGGTCGTCCTCGAGCTCGCGCACCACCGACAACGGCGAGTACGTGGCGCACACGCCGCGCACCGTCTGGCGCAGCATCTCCTGCTCGGGGCTGAAGTCGAGGTCCAGCACGGGTCAGCTCCTTCCGTCGGTGCGGCGCAGGCGGTCCTGCGACGCGAGCGGGCGTGCGCCGGTGCCCGTCACGGCTTCCACCGCGCCCCGCGGCGCACCCAGGGGTTGTCCGCGTCGTCGACGGGCACCGCCACGCGCGCCGAGCACGTGGTCTTCACGTCGCCGTCGACCGACAGCGTCACGTCGACCGTCACCCAGCCGCACCCGGCGTCGTCGACCGCGCACTGCGCGACCACGCCGTCGAACACCATGGTGTCGCCGGGGAACACCGAGTCGCGCATGCGGAACGTCATCCGGCCCAGCCGGCCGTGCGGGCCGGTCCAGTCCGTGAGGTAGCGCTCGAACCACGCCGCCTGGTTGGGCGTGTTCAAAAAGATGTCCCTCGTCCCGTTGCGCTCGACGGCGAAGTCCTTGTCGTGGTGCATCGGCCGCCAGTCGCGGCTGGCCAGGGCCCCGAGCACCACGGTGGTGGCGGTGACGTCGTGACGGAGCTCGGGCACCAGGTCGCCGGGGGCCACCGCCGCCAACACCAGGAGGGGCGCGAGCTCGCTCACGACCGCCCCCCGCCCGCGCCGTGCCCGACGGCCTGCGAGGCGCGCCGGTAGCCGAAGCCGGTGTAGCTCTCGACGCCCACCATGTCGCCGTGCTGGTTGGCGTACTCGACGTCGATGACCCAGAACCGGCCGGTGCCGAGCTTCGTCGTCTTCTCGTCGCTCACCGACCGCAGGACCTGGCACGTGCGCAGGAGGTCGCCGGGGCGCACGGGATCGTAGAAGACCATCGTGTTGTCGGTCATGACCGCCTCGGGGAGCCCGAGTCGCTCCTTCAGGTCAAAGTGCACCTGCAGCGGCAGGCGCGCCGCGGCCCGGCCGGGGGCCCAGTGGTGCGGGCGGAACCACACCGACAGCATGGTCGGCGGGGCGATGGGGCCGCCGACGAGCGCCTCGGCCACGACGTCGTCCCAGAACAGCGGGTTCCCGTTCTCCACCGCCGAGCACGTCGTCCAGATGTAGCCCCGCTCGACGGGGAACTCACCGGACTCCTCGTACTGGCGCACGCCGATGAGCGCGCGCACCTCCTGCACGGCGTGGTCGGGATCGCCGTGCCCCGCACCCGCCGGGGTCATGCCACGACCCCCTTCGCCCGCAGCTCGGCGATCCGCCGGCCGTCGAGCCCGGCCGCCGCCAGCAGCTCGTCGGTGTCGGTGGCGTCGGGGTCGGGGACGCACACCGGCTCGGCCACCGCAGGCATGCCGGCCAGCACCGGCCCGACCTGTCGGAACGCGCCGCGCGTGGGGTGTTTGGCCTCGACCACCGCGCCGCGCTGGGCGTACTGGGGGTCGGTGGCCACCTCGGCCACCGACTGCACGGGCGCCACGCACGTGTCGTTCCCCGACAGCTCCGCCACCCACGCGTCGCGGTCGCGCCGGGCGAACGCCGCGGCGAGGTCCCGGCGGATGTCGTCCTGCGCGGCGTCGTCGTACTGGTGCTCGATCCAGCGCTCGCACCCGAGCGCCCGGCACAGCGCGGCGAAGAACTTGGCCTCGATGGCCGCCACCGCCACCCACCGGCCGTCGCCCGCCCGGTAGCTGTCGTAACAGGCATAGCGACCGCTGAGCACGTCGTGCCCGGGCCCGGGCTCGGATCCGGTGGCCAGGTGCTCGTCGGCGGCCAGGGACATGAGCCACAGCACCCCGTCGGCCACCGACACGTCGAGGAACGCACCCTCGCCCGAGGCCGAGCGGGCGACGAGCGCGGCCGTGATGGCCAGGGCGGCGTGCATCCCCCCGGCCGCGGCGTCGGCGATGGTCGCCCCCGGGACGGGGGGGCCGCCGTCGGCCCGCGGCCCGGTGGCGGCCAGGTACCCGCCCACGGCCAGGTAGTCGAGGTCGTGCCCGGCCCAGCCGGCGCGCGGACCGTCCTGGCCGAACCCGCTCGTCGAGCAGTAGACGATCCCCCGGTTCACGGCGCGCAGCGCCGCGTAGCCGATGCCCAGGCGGTCGACGACGCCGGGGCGGAAGCTCTCCACGACCACGTCGGCGTTGGCCGCCAGGGCGAGGAATGCGGCGCGCCCGTCGGGGTCGCGCACGTCGAGCAGGACGCGTCGCATGCCCCGGTGCGCGCTGTAGGCGAAGAACGGCGGGACCACCTGCGCTGCCCCCCGGCCGGGCACGGGCGCCACCTTCACCACCAACGCCCCGTAGTCCCCGAGCAGGCGCGTGCAGCGCGCCGCGGGGCCCACACTCGACAGGTCGAGCACGGTGGCCCCCGCCAGGGGGCCCCCGAGGGCACCGGGGGCGGTCATGTCGGGCCCGGAAGGGACATCAGAAGTTCCTCGGGAGCCCGAGCTTGCGGCGGGCGATGATGTTCTTCTGGATCTCCGACGCCCCGCCGCCGATGGTGTCGATCACCGTGTAGCGGTAGGTGGACTCGGCCCGGCCGGCCATGGGGGCGTCGGGCGTCTTCACCCGCAGCTGGGACCCGGGGCCGGCGATGTCCATGGACGCGTCGGCCAGGCGCTTGGACAGCTCGGTGGCGTACAGCTTGTATTCGGAGGCCTGCGTGGTGGGTGCCGCACCCCCCTTGGACGACTCGTGGACGAAGCGCAGTCCGAGCACGCGCGCCACCTCGGCCTGCGTGGCCAGCTGAGCGATGCGCCGGCGGACCACGGCGTCGTCCTTGAGCGGCGCCCCGTCGCGCGTGGCCCCCGTCACGTACTCGCACAGCAGCTCGAGGCGCTGGTCGATGGGCGAGAACGTGAACATGGTGAAGCGCTCGAGGTCGAGCGCCTCGGAGATGTACTGGAAGCCCTTGTTGAGCTCGCCCACGACATAGTCGTCGGACACCCACACGTCGTCGAGGTACACCTCGTTGGTGCGCTCGTCGCCCATGGTCCAGATGGGCTTGACGGTGATGCCGGGGTGGTCCAGGGGGACGAGGAACAGCGTGATGCCGAAGTGTTTGGGCGCCTCGGGGTCGGTGCGCGCCCCCACCCAGTACCACTCGGCGAAGTGCGCCGAGGTGGTCCACGTCTTCTGGCCGTTCAACCGCCAGCCGTCGCCGTCGCGGGTGGCCTTGAGCTGCATGGAGGCGGCGTCGGAGCCGGCGTTGGGCTCCGAGTAGCCGACGGCGAACTCGACTTCGTTGCGCAGGATCTTCGGGAGGAACTCGCGCTTGAGGCGCTCGTTGCCGTGACGGATGATGGTCTTGCCGACGATGCCCACGCCCTTGCCGATCTGCGGTCCGCCGCGGCGGGCCAGCGACTCGTTCAGCAGGTACTCGTAGACACCCTCCCCCTCGGCGCCGCCGTAGTCCTTGGGCCACGTCATCCCGAGCCACCCCTGGGCGCCCATGGCCGCCATGAAGGCGCGCCGGGCGGGGGTGTCGACGATCTGGGCCATGTTCTCGCGCGTGACGTCGAAGACCTCGGGGTCGTCGTGCTCGTCGAGGAAGCGCTCGACCTCCTCGACGAAGGCCAGCTGCTGCGGTGAGAACTCGAAGTCCATGGTGCGGGCCCCTCCGATGCCGACGCCGCCGCCGGGAACCGTTCCTGACTGAGCGTCAGATTACGAGGCGGACAGGAGCATGGACAACCCGGGCGCCCCCACCCCGCCGGGGCGCCCCGGCGGAGCCCGCCACGCTCGACTGGGCGCCGTCGCGGCGCGTCCAGCACAATCTGGCCATGGACGCCCCCATCGCCGGGTCACCCGGGCAGCCGGCAGCGCCGTCGTTCCTCGACGCCCGGGCCGCGCTGGGCGGCAAGGTGGCCGTGGTGGCCGGCGGTGGCGGCGGCCTCGGACGGGCCGCCGCCCTCGACCTCGCCCGGGCGGGCGTCTCGTTGGCCCTGTGCGACGTGGACGACGCCGCCCTGCGGGCCACCGTGGCCGAGGCCCGCGCACTCGGGGTCGACGTGCTCGACGGCGTCCTCGACGTGCGCGACCCCGAGGCGCTCACGGGGTTCTTCGCCGCCTGCGACGAGCGCTTCGACCGCCTCGACGTGCTGGTGAACGTGGTGGGTGGGACCTTTCGGGCCTCGTTCACCGACGTGAGCGCCAAGGGGCGCGACACCCTGGTGCGCACCAACTTCACCTGGGTGGTCGACGCCACCCAGCAGGCGGCCAGGCGGATGGCACGCGGTGGCGGTGGCGGCGCCGGACAGGGGGGCAGCGTCATCACCATCACGTCGATCGAGGCGCACCGCGCCGCGCCCGGCTATGCCATCTACGCGGCCATGAAAGCGGCGGTCACCCACCTCACGCGCACCTTGGCGGTCGAGCTCGGGGCGGCGGGCATCCGGATCAACTGCGTCGCCCCCGACTTCATCCCCACCGTCGGCCTGGCCGGCGTGGCGGGCCGCGCCGGATCCGCCGGCGCCCGGGCGGCGGCGGCCGGCGACGGCACGGACCCCGGGGACTTCCTCACCATCCCCCTGCAACGCAAGGGCGCCGTCGAGGACGTCGGCAACTGCGTGCTGTTCCTGGCCTCGGACCTCTCCTCCTACATCACGGGCACCACGCTGCACCCCGACGGGGGCGCGCTGGCCGGATCGGGATGGATGGACTGGCCCGACGAGGGCTTCACGGCGCGTCCCCCGGCCTGGGTGCTCGACCGCCTCGAGCCTCCCCGCGCCTGAGCGGCCGGGCACCCGGACCGACCGCCGCCCACCCGACGATGGCCGAGGCACTGTTCGTCCCCGACGGCGGACACCTGGTCCCCACAGAGGCGGCGCGCGGGCCGTGGACCCCCGACGCCCTGCACGGCGGCCCGGTCGCCGCCCTGGTGGCGCGGGCGGCGGAATCGTGCGAGGCGGACCCGGCCATGCACGTGGCCCGGCTCAGCATCGACCTGCTGCGCCCCGTCCCCCTGGTCCCCCTGACGGTGACGGCCACCCTCGTGCGCCCGGGCCGCAAGGTGCAGCTGGTCGACGTGCGGGTGGCCGACGCCCGGCGCGACCTGGTGTGGGGGCGGGGGTTGCGGATCCGCACCCACGCGCCCGGGACCAGCGAAGGGGCGGGGCTCCCCGAGGCGGGCGCCGGCGGCCCCGTGCCCGGACGCGACCCGGGCGCGCCGCCCGGGCCGGGGACGGGGCATCGCTCCCCCGAGCCCATGGGCCACTACCGGGCGTTCCACAACACGGGCGCCGAGCTCCGCTTCGCCGTCGGCCACTTCGACCGTCAGGGGCCGGCCGCCACGTGGATCCGCCTGGCCGTCCCGGTCGTGGCCGGCGAGGAGCCCACGCCGCTGCAGCGCGTGGCCGCCGCCGCCGACTTCGGCAACGGGATCAGCTCGGTGCTCGACTTCGCCCGCTACGTCTTCATCAATCCCGACCTCACGATCTACCTCGACCGGCCGGCCAGCGGGGAATGGGTGTGCCTCGACGCCGCCACCGCCCTGGGGTCGCCGGGGGTGGGGCTGGCCCAGAGCGCGCTGTGGGACGGGCGCGGGCCCATCGGGCGGGCGCTGCAGGGCCTGGTGGTCGAGCGCCGGGCGTGAGGGTCAGGCCCCGGCGCCCTCCGCCCCGGCGTCGCGGGCCCGCTCCGCCGCGTGTTCGCGGGGGCGGCGCCCGGCCAGGGCGGCCATGAAGGCCCGCACGTCCGAGGCGCCGCTGCACAGGGCCACCAGGTCGGTCGACTGCTGCAGGTGCACCCGCATGCCCATCATCTCCCACGCCCGGTTCAGCCCCTGCTTGGTGGCCAGGATGGTGGTGAGCGGCATCTGCGCGATGGTGCGCGCCATCTCCTCCACGGTGGCGTCGAGCTCGCCGCGGGGCACGACCCTGTTGACCATGCCCCACTCGAGCGCCTGCGCCGCGCTGATCGTGGGCGCCAGGAACAGGTACTCGGCCGCCCGCTTGTAGTTCATGAGCACCCACGGCTCGATCATCGTCTGCGCGCCGGGAAGGCCGAAGCCCTGCGGCAGCGGCATCTGGAAGTAGGCGTCGTCGGACGCCACCGTGAGGTCGGTGAGCAGGCCGTAGACGGTGCCGCCGCCGACGCAGTAGCCGTGGACCTGGGCGATGGTGGCCTTGGAGAACTCCCACAGCCGAAGCGGCGGCCACAGGAACAGCCCGTAGTGGTGCCGTCGCCAGGTGCGCTCGGGCGTCGGCCCGGTCGTGGGGTAGACCTCGGGCATGTCGTCGACGCCGACGATGGCGTGGCCGGCGCAGAAGCCGTTCCCGTTCGCTTTCAAGACCAGGACCTTGACCTCGTCGTCGTCGTCGGCCCGGGCGAGGGCCTCGTCCACGTCCCACACCTGCTGCGCCGTCTGGATGTTCGCCTTGTCCGGCGTATTGAGGACGATGCGGGCGACCGGCCCGTCCTTCTCGTAGACGATCGTCTCGTACTCCACGCGCTCCACTGCGCCCTCCCGTCGCACCCTGCCCGCCAACGTGACGCGGCGCCGGGGAGCAGGCTGACCCGGCGGCGCTGAGATGCTAGGGCCCCCCTCCCCCCTCGTGGCCAGCGCGCGCCGGCCGGCGACGGCACCACGGCGCTTCCCCGGCGGCGCCGGGGCGGCGTTGCCCGGGAGGCGCTAGTGCGGCGGCAGGGGGCCTGGTCGGGTGGCCAACAACGTGAAGCTCAGCGGGACGCGGGGGCGCCCGGCGGGGATGGACCAGTGCTGCTCGGCGTCGTGGACGAGCCACGGGAAGCGGGCGAAGCTCGTGAAGTCGTGCTCCTCGAGGTGCTCCACGCGCAGGCCGTGGCGGATCACCGCGGTGACGATCTCGCCCAGCCCGTGGTTCCAGGTGTGCGTGCGGTGCTCGGCGCCCGGCGCGAACGTCCCGTCGGTGTACGTCTCGACCGTGTCGTCCACGACGGCCTCGGGCTCCTCGAAGTACGAGCTCGCCACCACGAGCTCGGAGTCGGCCAAGGCGTCGGACAGGGGGTGGGCGTCGTGGACGAAGAGCCGGCCGCCGGGGCGCACCAAGGCGGCCGCCACCGCCGCCCACCGGTCGATGCTCGGCAGCCAGCACAGGGCGCCGAGGCTGACGTAGACCACGTCGAAGGTCTCGTGCCCGAGCGCCTGCGGCGCGTCGTAGACGTTGGCGCACACGAAGCGGGCCCGGTCGCCGAGCCCCGCACGCGCCGCCAGCGCACGGGCGTGGTCGAGGGCGGGGACCGAGAAGTCGACGCCCGTGACGCGGGCGCCTGCCCGGGCCCACGCCAGGGTGTCGAGGCCGAAGTGGCACTGCAGGTGCACGAGGTCCAGGCCCGTCACCGGCCCGAGCACCCGGGCTTCTTCGGCCCGGGGACCGCGCCCTTCGGCCAGCCACCCTTCGACGTCGTAGAACGCCGAGGCGACGTGCACCGGCACCCGCTCGTCCCAGCTGTGGCGGTTGTCGGCGAAGGCCTCGTCGCTCGGCGATGGGTCCACGCCGGCCGACAGTAGTTAACGTGGGCCCATGGCCGTTCCCGACACCCTCACCACCGACGAGGAACTCGTCGACGCCCGCATCCGCCGGCTGCTCGCCACCCACGACCCGGCCACGACTCCCGTCGTCGACTTCCTGGGCGCCCGCTTCGACGCCGGCCTGGCCTGGGTGTCGTTCCCCGAGGGCTACGGGGGCCTCGGGCTGAGCCCCGGGCTCCAGGGCGCGGTCGAGCGCGCCATGCACGACGCCGGGGCCCCCAACGAGTCCGATCGCAACGTCATCGGCTACGGCATGGGGGCGCCGACGGTCCTCGTGCACGGCACCGAGGAGCAGCGCCGGCGCTTCTTGCGACCGCTGTTCACGTGCGAGGAGATCTGGTGCCAGCTGTTCTCGGAGCCCGGGGCGGGGTCCGACGTCGCCGGCCTGGCCACCCGGGCGGTGCGCGACGGGGACGAGTGGGTGGTGAACGGGCAGAAGGTCTGGACCACCCTGGCCCACACGGCGCGCTGGGGGATGCTGCTGGCCCGCACCGACCCCGACGTGCCCAAGCACCGCGGCCTGACCTACTTCGTGGTCGACATGCACGCACCGGGCGTCGAGGTGCGGCCGCTGCGCCAGATGACCGGGGACGCCGAGTTCAACGAGGTGTTCTTCACCGACGTGCGCATCCCCGACAGCGCCCGACTCGACGCCGTGGGCGCCGGCTGGCGCGTGGCCATGACGACACTCATGAACGAGCGGGTGGCCATCGGCGGCGGGGTGCCGGCCCGCAACGCCGGCCCCATCACCGAGGCGCTGCGCATCTGGCGCGCCCAGCCACGCCCGGCGGCGGCGCTGCGCGATCGGTTCATGGCGACATGGGTGGAGGCCGAGGTCGCCCGCCTCACCAACATGCGCGCCCGGGCGCTGCGCAGCGCGGGGACGCCGGGCCCCGAGGGGTCCGTGGCCAAGCTCATGGGCGCCGAGCTGAACAAGCGCGTCTACGAGCTGTGCGTCGACCTCCTGGGCATGGAGGGCACGCTGTTCCCCTCCCACTACGAAATGCGCAGGCCCGAACGGGCGACGTTCTCGGGGGGTGAGGACGTGCGCCGCTCGTTCCTGCGGTCTCGGGCCAACTCCATCGAGGGCGGCACGTCCGAGATCATGCGCAACATCCTGGGCGAACGCGTCCTGGGCCTCCCGGGGGAGCCCCGGGGGGACAAGGACGTGGCCTGGGCGGAGATCCCCCGCAACTGACCCGCCCGGCGTCCTGCGGCGCCGGTGCTCAGCGCGGGGTCGGCCTTTGGGTTGCCAGGTCGACGACGTCGGCGACGCCCTCGTCGAGCCGGCCGAGGCGCATCCGCACGGCCCGCGCCATCCCCGTGCCCCCCAGACGCGACGCCGTCCGGCGCAGCAGCGATCCCCTGCGCCCGGGCTCGGAGGTGGGCGGCGCGGTGCTGGCGGCGTCGCCGAGTGCGGCGGCGAGGACGTGGATCACGTCGGGGGCGCGCTCCACGGGCAGGCGGAACGTCGCCCGGCACACCGCGCCGTTCCACAGGCTCACGATGACCAGCCGTTCGCCGGCATGCCACGACAGCTCCATCCGCCTGCCGTCGTCTCGCGCATCGACGAACCACTCCCGGCGGACCCCGTCCGGACGAGCACGCAGCATCGGTCCAATGATGGACCCCGTCCCCGTCGCCGACCAGGGGCGGCGACGTTACAGATGTGCGACGACGCCACGCCCGCCGCTCCCGCCCACGGGACAGGCCACGGACCAACGCCAGCGCACACCGCCCCCGTGGCGTCGTCGGGGAGACCGCACTCGTGGCGGCGCCGGCACCGGCGGGCGGCGCACCAGCCGATGGCGAGGATCATCGCGCCGCCGCGCCCCCTCCCGGGCTCGGCGGTTCTCCGCCCCCGGCGCCCGGGGTAAGTTCCTACGGCCATCGTCGGCGCTCGCCTTGCGACACGTCGAGGGAACACGCAAGGAGGTGGCGTGGCGGCAGTCTCGGTCGAGCACCTCACCAAGCGCTACGTCGACGTCGACGCCGTCACCGACGTCAGCTTCGAGGTCCACGAGGGCGAGGTCTTCGCCCTCCTCGGGCCCAACGGGGCGGGCAAGACCACGACCATCGAGATCCTGGAGGGGTTCCGCGCTCGCGACGGGGGCCGGGTCGAGGTCCTGGGCTACGACCCGGCCCGGGGATCCACCAGCCGGGAGCTGCGCGAACGCCTGGGGGTGGTCCTCCAGGAGCTCGCCGTCGAGCCCTTCCTGTCGGTCCGCCAGGCGCTCACCCGCAACGCCGGCTACTACCCCCGGCCGCGCCCCGTGGACGAGGTCCTGGCGCTCGTGGGGCTCGAAGCCAAGGCCGACGACCGGGTGAAGACGCTCTCGGGCGGGCAGCAGCGGCGCCTCGACCTCGGCCTCGGGATCATCGGCAATCCCGAGCTGCTCGTGCTGGACGAGCCCACGACGGGATTCGACCCCTCGGCGCGACGCGGGGCGTGGGACCTCATCCGCGCCCTCACCGGCGGGGGCACCACGGTCATCCTCACCACCCACTACATGGACGAGGCCGAAGCCCTCGCCGACCGGGTGGCGGTCATCAACGCCGGGAAGATCATCGCCCAGGGCACGCCCGAGTCCCTGGGCGGCCGCGACGTGGGCGAGGCGACGATCCGCTTCCGGCTGCCCCCCACCACCGCGGTCACCGACCTCCCCGTGCCCGCCACGGTCGCCGACACCGGCACGCTCGAGATCCGCACGGGCGACGAGGTCGAGGTGCTGGCGGCGCTGACCACGTGGGCGCTGCGCCAGGAGGTCGACCTCATCGGGCTCACGGTCGAGCGGCTCACGCTCGAGGACGTCTACCTGAACCTCACGGGGTACCAGACCGAGGCGACGGCGGAGCCCCGGCCGTGAGCGCGTCGGGAGCCACCACGGCCTTCCGCGGCGTCAGCGACCTGCGCCTGGTGGGGCGCCAGGTGTACTACGAGCAACTGAACTTCTGGCTCAATCCCATCGGCGCGCTGTTCACCGTGGGGTTCTCCGTCGTCTTCCTCGTCCTGTTGGCGGCCAGTGCGGGGAACTCCCGCATCGCCATGTACGGCAACATCCGCATGGTCCAGTACTACGTCCCGGGGTTCGCCGCCTACGGCGTCATGGCCGCCTGCTTCACCATGCTCACGACCTCCCTGGTGGTGCGGCGCGAGATGGGGCTGCTCAAGCGCATGCGCCTGTCCCCCCTGCCCACGTGGGTCCTGCTGAGCGCCATCTTCTGCAACGCCTTGCTCATCTCGGCCATCCAGGTGGTCGTCCTGCTGCTCATCGGGAAGTTCGGCTACCAGGTGGTGCTCCCCCACAACGCGGCCGCCCTGGTGGTCAGCCTGGTCGTCGGCGGCCTGTGCTTCACGTCGCTGGGCATCGCCACGAGCACCGTGATCCCCAACCAGGACGCGGCGGGGCCGGTGGTGTCCATCGTCTTCTTCGTCCTGCTCTTCCTGTCGGGCCTGTGGTATCCGCTGAAGGCCGGTTCGGGGCTCGCGCACTTCTCGTCGTACTTCCCGGTCCGGCACATGATCATCGCCACGTTCGCCCCCTTCGACGTGCAGAAGGGGGTCTCGGCCTGGAGGTGGGCCGACCTCCGGGTCATGGCGATCTGGGGGGTGGCGGGCGTGATCGTGGCCACGCGCAGGTGGAGCTGGGCACCCCGGCGCAGCGACCCCCGCCGGACGTGGCGCGCCCCGTTCGGGCGCACCCGCTGAGCGCGTCGCCGTCGTCTGCCGGTCGGGGGCGCGCCCGCGGGGGCGCTCAGGCCCGGAGCATGTCGCGGGTCAGCTCCATGTGCCCGAGGTGCTGGGTGAGCTCCTCCAGGATGTGCAGGAGCACGGCCCCCTGGCGCTGGCCGAACGGGGTGTCGCCGTCGCCGGGGGACCCGGTGGGTGGGGCCAGGGGCTCGAGGCCCGCCAGGTCGACCTCGAGCTGCCGCCGGGCGCGCGCCGTGCGCTCGACCAACCCGTCCACGTCGCCGCGGGCCCGGAACTCGGCGGCGCGGTCCCGGGTGACGGTCCGGCCCGCCACCGTGGCGCCGCCCCAGTACTCCATGACCCCGAGGCAGTGGGTGAGGATGACGAACGGCGAGTTCGCCCCGGGCAGGTCGGGACGGCTGTTGGCCCCCTCGTCCCCGAGGTCGCGCACGATCGCCACCATGGCGTCGAGCGCCTGGTCCACGAACCACAGGAAGTCGGGGATCGACACCTCGAGCATGACGGACCTCCGACGGTGCCGGACAGGACGGGGTCAGGCTACGGGACCGTCGGCCCCCTCCGCCTGCTGCGCCTCGATGGCGGGGGGACGCGCCGGTACGCTCGCCCCATGCAGTTCGGGGACGAGGTGGTGGCCAAGGGCGTGCGCCAGCGGCGCTTCGACGTGGTGCGCGAGGGGACCACGGTGCCCGGGATGCTGTGGACACCGGCCGAGACCCACGGGCCGCGCCCGGTCGTCCTGCTCGGGCACGGGGCGTCGGGCAACAAGCGTCAGGATTACGTGGTCGCCCTGGCGCGCGGGCTCGTGCGCCACCACGGGCTGTGCGCGGCATCCGTCGACGGGCCGGTCCACGGCGACCGGCGCGCCGATGGCAATCTCGACGGCGACGTCGCCTTCCTCGAATTCGCCGCCGCCTGGTCGGCCGAGGAGCGGCTCATCGACACCATGGTCGACGACTGGCGGGCCGTCATCGACGCGCTCCAGGCATTGCCCGAGATCGCCGACGGCCCCTGCGGCTACTGGGGCCTGTCGATGGGGACCATCTTCGGACTGCCCCTGGTGGCGGCCGAGCCCCGTGTGGCGGTGGCCGTGCTCGGGCTCATGGCCATCGCCGGACCGACCAAGCAGCGCTTCGCGGCGGATGCCCCGCTCGTGCGCTGCCCGGTGCTCTTCCTCGTGCAGTGGCACGACGAGCTGTTCAAGCGGGAGGCGGCGTTCGCCCTGTTCGAGGCGCTCGGCAGCACCGACAAGCGCATGCACGCCCACCCCGGCCTGCATGCCGAGGTCCCGGCCGAGGAGTTCGAGGCGAGCGGGCGATTCCTCGCCAGCCACCTCGGCCGCTGAGGGGCGCGGCGCTCAGCCCACCATGGCGGCGGCCGCCCGCGCGGCGAGGGCCACCAGCGTCAGCGTCGGGCCGTAGCCGGCGGAGGTCACGAACACCGAGGAGTCGGCCACGACCACGTTCTCGAGGCCGTGGACCCGCCCGAAGGGGTCGACGACCGACGCCGAGGGGTCCGAGCCCATGCGGGTGGTGCCCATCACGTGGCGGCTCATGGGGATGGCCGACGTCAGCCCCCGGGCGTCGTGCGCTCCGACGTGCGGCGAGGTGGCCGTCATCGTCCAGGTGGCCCCGACGTCCTCGAGCACCCCGACCAGGCTGGGCGCGTGGTGGGCGGAGGCGACGAGCTCGTGCTTGTGGGGCCGGTACGTGATGCGCGCCACGGGGAACCCCCGGGCGTCGCGCACGGTGGGGTCGAGGTCGACCCGGTTGGTGGCCTGGGCGAGGTCCTCACCCTGCATCGTGAACCCCCACAGGCGGTCGCGCATGGGCGAGGACCGCATGAGCCGCTTGTGGGTCGGGCCCCACGGGTAGAGCTTGGCCTCCATGATCGGCAGGTGCGGGCCGCCGTGCTCCACCAGACCACCCCGGACCCACGGCAACCCCGCGGCCCGTGCCGCGGCGCGCGCCGCGTCGTCGACGAGCACGGCGTCGTCGTGCAGGTGCGTCACCGCACGACCACGGTGGCCGTGCACGCGCTGGCGCAGGGCGCCGACGACGAAGGTCTGGAAGTGCACCATGAGGTACCGGCCGATGAGCGGGTTCTCGAGGCCCGACAACAGCAGCAGGCGCGGCGTCTCTACGGCACCCCCGGCGATCACCACGTGCCGGGCGCCGATGGTGCGCTCGGTGCCGTCGGGGCCCACGACGTCGACCCCTGTCGCCCGCCCTCCGGCGCTGCGCACGCGAGAGACGAAGGTCTCCGACACGAGCTCGGCGTTGCCCGACAAGAGCGCTCGCTGGAGCATGGCCACGGGGTCGCCCTTGGCGTGGATGGGGCAGCCGAAGAACGCGCAGAACCCGCAGTTGTTGCACGCCGGTCGCCCGTCGTAGGGCACGGAGTTGGCCGCCGTGGGCGCGGCATAGGGATGCAGGCCGCGCCGCTCGGCGGCCGCCGCCGTGAGCACGGCGCCGTACATCGGTGCCCCGCTCGGCATGGGGTAGGGACCCGAGCGCCAGGCGGCGAAGGGGTTCGCCCCCGCCTCGCCGGCCACGCCCACCGAGCGCTCGGCCTCGGCGTAGTACGGCTCGAGCTCGTCGTAGCCGAGCGGCCAGTCGGCCACGTCGGCTCCGTCGACGGGGCCGTGGGTGGAGCGCAGCGCGAAGTCCTCCTCGCGAAAGCGCGGCACCTTGCCGTCGGCATGGGTGCCCCCGCCCCCGACGGTCGAGGGGATCGAATTGACCTCACCCACGTAGCAGTGCTCCCCGTCCTCGGGACCGGTGCGGAAGGTGCGCGGCTCGACGAGGGGGTCGGGGCCGAGGAAGTGGCGGACCTGGAACTTGATCTCGTCGTTGGAGTAGTCGGCAGCCAGCCGGGTCGGGTCCGCCGGGTCGATGAGGTGGTTGCGTCCTTTCTCCACGATGACCACGCTCCAGCCCGCCCGGGTGAGGACGTCGGCGGCCGTCGCCCCCCCGGGTCCCGAGCCCACGATCACCGCGTCGACGGTCACGGACCGGCCACCTCGGCGTCGCTGTAGCCACGGGGCTGGACGTCACCGGGATACCCGATGGCCTCCCAGGCCATGGCGTGGCGATTGCCCCCGTACTCCGGGGCGCCGTACATGCCCTCGCAGCAGTGCGCGTACAGCAGGGCGGTGAACGACGCGTCGGCGCGCAGGCGCCCATCCTGCTCCTCGCCGTCGAGGCCGCAGAAGTCGGCGCCGAGAGCCGCCAGCCCCGCCCGGTACCGCTCTTGGAGCCCCACGACGGGCCCGTTGAACTCTCGTTCGGGGAGGCCGCGCGAGCCCTCGATGCGCGTGCGCCAGGCCAGCTCGTCGAGGGGCGCCAATCGGTGGAACACGGCGAAGCCCGCCGCCCCGCCGTGGCGGCCCGACGTCGGGCCTCCCGCCCAGATGCGCGGCGGGTCGAAGCTGAAGGCCCCGAGGAACCCGTCGATGTAGTCGGGGACCCCGGCGCTGGCCGCCCCGGGCGTGTCGTCCTCGGGGATGAGGCGCTCGCACGCCGCGCTGAGCACCCGGTACTCGTCGTCGGACAGCCACACGGGCATCAGCGACCCCTGCCCGCGGCGCCGTGCCCGCCGTCACGCGCGCCGCCGCCGCCCCCGTTCCCTGACACCGCCGTCACCGTACCAGCGCACCCCGGTAGCCTCGGCCGTCGTGCGCACAGGCGGCGGGCGACGGGGCCGGGCACACGGGGCACGCGGCGGCCGCCGGCGCGGGGCGCGCACGGCGGCCCTGGCGACGACACTGGCGCTGGCGTCGTGCGGGTCCTCCCCGGCGCACGCCAGGACCGGGCCCGCGGCGTCGGCGCCCACCACGACCGTGGGGCGGCCGGTGCCCGGCACCGGCTCCAGCACGACCACGGTGGCGACCGTCGGGCGCGAGGGCGTGCCCGCCTTCTCGCACCTCTTCGTCGTCGTGATGGAGAACCAGGGCCCCCAGGGCGCGCTCGGCGTGCCCGCCATCGCCGCGCTGGCGCAGCGCTACGCCAGCGCCACCGACTGGTACGCCGAAGCCCACCCGAGCCTCCCGAACTACCTGGCCCTCATCTCGGGCTCCACCTGGGGTGTGCAGTCGGACTGCACGGCGTGCTTCGAGCCCGGCCCCGACCTGGGTTCCCAGCTGACACAAGCCGGGGTGTCGTGGGGGGCCTATCTCGAGGGCCTGCCCGGCCCGTGCTTCCTCGGACCCCTATCACCTGACGGGACCTACGCCGCCAAACACGATCCCTTCGTCTACTTCCTCGACGTGCGCGACAACCCGGCGACCTGTGCCCACGTGCAGCCGCTCAGCGCCCTCGTCCCGCTGCTGGCGGCGGGCGCCCCGGCCTCTGGCGTCCCGCGGTTCGTGTGGGTCACGCCCGACCTGTGCCACAGCGGCCACGACTGCAGCGTCGAGGAGGCCGGCGCATGGCTGAGCGGGTTCGTCGCCACCGTCACCGCCAGCGCCGCCTGGAACGACGGCGGAGCGCTGGTCGTGACCTGGGACGAGGGTGTCGACGACGCCGGGCTCGACCCGACCACCGCCACGGTGCACGACAGCGGCGGCGGGGGCAGCGTATTGACGCTCGTGATCTCCCCGCAGGTGCCTGCCGGCCTGCAGGTGCGAACGCCCCTCGACCACTATTCGCTGCTGCGCACCATCGAGGACGCCTTCGGGCTGCCGCTGCTCGGCGGGGCGGCGGCGGCCACGAAGCCCCTGTCGGCGTTCTTCTCGACGCCGGCCGCCGCGTCCTGAGCGCCGTCGCCCATGCACGTCGCCGCCCTCGAGATCGAGCTCCACCTGGCCGCCAGCCATTCGCTGAAGGAGAAGCGGTCGGTCGTTCGGCATCTGGTGGAGACCGCCCGCCGGCGCTACGGCGTCTCGGCGTCCGAAGTGGCGCACCACGATCTGTGGCAACGGACGACCATCGGGTTCTGCGTGGTGGCCCCGAGCGCCGGGCGGGTGGAGGAGGTCCTGGACCGGGTCGAGCGCTTCGTGTGGTCGCATCCCGAGGTCACGGTGGTGTCCAGCGCGCGACACTGGCTCGACCTGGACCGGTGACCAGCCCGGCACGCAGGCGGGGAGGGGAGGACCGATGACCGCGTCGCCCGCCGACGAACGCGGGTCCCGGGCCCCGTTGCTCTGGCCGTGGCGGCGCGCCTACCAGCGGGCGTGGCTGGCGTCGGACGCCTTCGCCGCCGTCATGCTGCTCGTGATCGCCGTCCCCGAGCAGCTGGCCACGTCGCGCCTGGCGGGCATGCCGCCGGTGGCCGGGCTCTACGCCTTCGTGGCGGGAACCGTCCTGTTCGCCGTCCTCGGCTCCAACCCGCAGCTCTCGGTGGGCGCGGACTCGACGATCGCCCCCCTGTTCGCGGTGGGCATCGCCCATCTGGCGCCGACGGGCTCGAAGGACTACGTGGCCCTTGTCTCGCTTCTGGCGGTGGTCGTGGGCGTGCTCGTCGCCCTCGTGGGGGTGCTGCGCCTGGGCTGGGTGGCCGAGTTCCTCTCCCTGCCCATCGTCACGGGGTTCCTCGCCGGCGTGGCCGTCATCATCGTGGTCCACCAGCTCCCCGACCTGCTCGGGCTGCCCGCGGTGAGCGGGACGACGCTGCACCGGCTGCGCGTCATCGCCGGGCATCTCGGCCACGTGAACGGGTGGACCCTGGGCATCGGGGTGGTGGTGCTCGGGATCGTCCTGGCCGCCGAGCGCATCGACAAGAAGGTCCCCGGCGCGCTCATCGGCCTGGTCGGGTCGACGGTGGTCGTGCGTGTCGCCGGGCTGCGGGACCATGGCGTCGCCGTGCTCGGGACGCTGTCGCACGGCGCGCCGCGGTTCGGCCTGCACGACGTGTCCTGGTCCTCGCTCGGCGAGGTCCTGCCCATCGCCGCCGTCGTGGCGCTCGTCGTGCTGAGCCAGTCGGCCGCCACCACGAGGGCCTTCGCCGACCAGGGGGGCTACGACGTCGACGTGACCCGCGACTTCCTCGGGGTGGGGGCCGGGAACATCGTGTCGGGGCTCGCCGGATCATTTGCCGTGAACGCCAGCCCGGCGCGCACGGCCGTGGTCGCCGGTGCCGGGGGCCGCACCCAGGTCGCCACGCTCGGCGCGGCGGCGGCCGTCGTGGCCCTCGTGCCCGCCGCCGGGCTTCTCACCGACGTCCCGCTCGCCACCCTGGCGGCGGTGCTCATCTTCGTGGCCACGCGCATCTTCCGCATCCACCAACTGGAAGCGGTGCGACGATTCGACCTCTTCGAGTTCGCCCTGGCGCTGGTGACGCTGCTGGCCGTGGCGTTCGTCGGCGTGGAGCAGGGCATCGGGGTGGCCGTGGGGCTCGCCATCCTCGACCGCACGCGCATCTCGGCGCGGCCGCAGTCGTACGTGCTCGGCCGGATCCCGGGCACGACCAGCTGGGAGGCGCTCGGGCACCACGAGCATCCCGAGGAGGTTCCCGGTGTCGTCGTCTTCCAATTCCTCGCCCCCCTCTACTACGCCAACGCCGCCCACTTCCGTGCCGAGGCCCACCGAGCCCTCGGTCGTGCGCTGACGCCACCGAAGCTCTTCGTGCTGGACGCCGATGCCATGACCGACATCGACTTCACCGGGACGCGCGCGCTGCGGACGTTCCTCGACGAGGTGGACCGCGCCCACATCGCGTTCGTCATGGCCCGCGTGGTGGGCACGACCCCGAGGAACCTGGCGCGCGGCGCGCTGCTCGACCGGATCGGCCGTGACCACCTGTTCCACACCATCGACGGAGCAGTCACCGCCCTGGCGCCCGGTCCGGGGGGCACCGGCGCCTGAGGCCGGGCCCGCTGTCGAGCACCCGGCCCGACGACCAGGCGGCGGCGCACCGGGCGTGGTGCACCCTGGCGCCGGGGACGACCGCCATGGCGCGGGGATAGAGTGACGCGCCGCCTTCGTTCGACGACGGCGACGAGCCCGGGGGCGGTGCATGGAGCAACAGGGGGGCGAAGGCGCAGAGCTCAAGCCCGGGGACCGTGACTACCGGGCCTTCGTGGGTCCGCCCGCCCAGTACGACGTCAAGGCGGCCACGCAGTTCTCGCTGTTGTGCGCGCTCGGCCTGCGCGAGAACCACAACCTGCTGGACGTGGGGTGCGGATCCCTGCGCGCCGGGCGCTTGTTCATCCCCTACCTGGGCCCGGGCCGGTACTTCGGCATCGAGCCCAACCAGTGGCTGGTCGAGGAAGGGATCAAGGAAAACCTGGGCGACGACCTCGTCGCGCTGCGGCGACCGTCGTTCTCCTATCGTGACGACTTCGCCGTCACCGACTTCGACGTGGAATTCGACTACGTGGTCGCCCAGTCGATCTTCACCCACAGCGGGCCCGAGATGATCGGCCGGGCGCTGCACTCGATCGCCGGGGCGCTCAAGCCCGACGGGCTCGTCGCCGCCAACTTCATCGAGAGTGGCTGGCCCGCCCGGAGCTTCGCCGGGACCGGATGGCACTACGGGGGAAAGGGGATCGTCAGCTACCGCGGGGCCACGTTCCGTGCGCTGGTCGCCGATGCGGGGCTCGTCGGCGTGCGGATTCCGTGGGGCGGCCACGTGCTGGCCACGTGGTGGGTGCTCGCCCGCGACGAGCGCAGGCTCCCGACGCCCCTCGAGCGCCGACGCCTCGGTGGGGCGAGCCTCGCCTACCCGCGCCCTGAGCTGGCGCAGCGCATCAGGACCCGGACGTACAAAGAGCTGAAGAAGCGCCTCGACCCCCCCATGCCCGAACGCACCCCCTTGGCCAAGCTGGCGCGCCGGGTGACGGCGCGCGTGGCCAGGCGCATCTGACCGACCCACCGCCGGCGCAAGCCAGCGGGCGCTGCGCCGCACCGGCCCGTCAGCCCGGTCGCCGGGGGGCGCGCCCCTTCCACTCCCTGCGGGTCAGGACCCACACCATGCGCCGGCCCACCTCACCGGGTGCCTCGGGCAGGTGCTCGACGGTCCCGGCGAGCCGGTACCCGAGCTTCGGGGGGACCCCGGCGCTGGCCACGTTGGCCACGTCGCAGTGGATCTCCATGCGCCGCACGCGCGCCAAGCCGAAGCCCACCACGGTGAGGGCCCCGGCGCCGGCGGTGGCGATCCCCCGGCGCGTGTGGTCGACGTGGACCCAGTACCCGATCTCGAGGGCGCTGGGCCCGATGCGTCGGTGCAGACCGAAGGCACCGACGAGACGGTCGTCGTCGCGCAGGAAGGCGCCGTACCCGTAGCCGCCGCGGCGCACCCACATGCCCGCCGGACCCTGGAGCCGTTGGCGCTGAGCTTCCACCGTGATCATCTCCGGGGTGGCCCAGGGCATCCACGGACGCAGGTGCTCGAGGCTGGCGCCCGCCGCCTCGGCGATGGCCGGCGCGTCGTCGGGCGTGAGGCGCCGCAGGACCAGGCCCTCGAGCTCGACGCGCTGGGGGGGGACCGACGGCCGGGGCATCACGAACCCCACCCTGCCATCACCGTGACCCGGGGCACGCACGCACCTCACTGCCCCCCGGCCCGGGAGCGCAGCCCCTCCAGGGTGAGGACCGTGAACGGCCCGCACTCCACGGTGCCGCCCGACACGGCGACGTCGACCCCGTCGGCCCGGGCGCGCTCGGCCGCCATGCCGTGCACCACCACCGAGACGCGAGGGGGCGGGGGGAAGTCTCCGAAGCGCTCCCACACCACCCGCGCCCGCCCACCGGCGGCGGCCCCCTCGACGCGCACGACGTCACGTCGCACCGGCCCGTCCCCGTCGCCCGCGTCGTCGACACACTCCCCGGTCGCCTCGCCGCCTGCGGTGGGCCAGCAGTGGAACGCCAAGTGGCGCGGCGCATGGTCGAGGTCGAGCGGGGGTTCCCCGGCACCCGCTGCCCGTTGTCCGTCGTCGGCCCGGTCACCGTCGACGACGCACGGACCACCCGGTTCGGCCCATCCGTCGTCGAGCGGCACGACGCTCCCGAGCCGGACGAGCACCGGCAGCCGCACGCCGGGCGCCTCGCACCACGGCGTCGCGTCGCCGACGACGTCGCCGTGCGGTGTGCCGCCCCACAGGCTCGTCCAGGACCCCGCCGGCAGCCGCACCGGCCGGCGCTGCACGCCGGGCTCGCATACCGGCGCGACGAGGAGCGCGTCGCCGAGGAGGAAGGCGTCGTCGGCGTGCGGCGCCCCCGTGCCCGCTCCACCGGAGTTCGGGCTTGGCCACCACGGAGGGCGCACAAGCGGAGCTCCCGTCGCCGACGCCCCGTGCGCCAGCGTGTACAGGTAGGGCAGGAGCCGGTAGCGGAACCGGATCCACGAGATCACGGCCCGTCGGGTGGGCTCGGTGAAGCACCACGGCTCGCGCGGCGGGACACCGAGCACCGAGTGGGTGCGGCAGAAGGGCATGAACACGCTCATCTGCAACCAACGAAGGAAGAGCTCGTCGTCGGGTACGCCACTGAACCCGCCGATGTCGGAACCCGAGTAGGCGACGCCCGACAACCCGAGGCCGACCACGGTGGCCACCTGCTGGCGCAGGGACTCCCACGTGGAGGCCGCGTCCCCCGTCCAGTTCCAGGCGTAGCGCTGCATGCCGGCCCAACCCGATCGCGACACGATGAACGGACGGCGCTCTGGGTGGGCGTCACGGAGGCCCTCGTGCCCGGCGCGGTTCATGAGCAGCCCGAACACGTTGTGCCCCTCGCCGTGGTCGCCGCCTCGCCCGTCGAAGGCATGGCGCGTCGTCACGGGGATCGTCGGGTCGCCGAGCAGTGCCAGCGACGTGGGCTCGTTCATGTCGTGCCAGATCCCGGCCACGCCGGCGTCGGTCAGGGTCCGGTACTGCGCCGCCCACCACGTCCGGGTGTCGGGGTCGGTGAAGTCCGGGTAGGCGCACCGGCCCGGCCACACCACCCCCTCGGCCGTCCGGCCGCGCGCATCGGTGCAGAATCGGTGCCCGGCCACCCCTTCGCGGTACAGCGGGTACGCCTCGTCGACCTTGACCCCGGGATCGACGATGGTGACGATGCGCGTGCCCTGGTCGGCGAGGATGCCGGCCAGGCCCCGCAGGTCGGGGAACCGATCGGTGTCCACGGTGAACACCCGGTAGCCGCGCATGTAGTCGATGTCCAGGTGCACCACGCTCAAGGGCACGCCGAGCTCGGCGAATCCGGCGGCGACACGGCGCACGTCGGCGTCGCAGCGATACCCCCAGCGGCTCTGGTGGTACCCGAGCGCCCACCGCGGCGGGAGTGCGGGGCGACCGGTGAGCGCGCTCAGACGGTCGAGCAGGTGGGGCACGGGCCCACTCATGACGTACTGCCGCAGGAGGCCGCCGGCGAAGGTGACCGTCGCCTCCTGCGCCTGCGGTCGGGGCGCCGGTGTCCCCGGCGGGACCCGGGGCGTGCGGCCGCCGGAGTCCGTGGCCCCGTCGGTGTCGGTGTCGGTGTCGGTGTCGGTGTCGGCGGCGAAGCGGAACACGGAGTGGGTCGAGTTCTCGTAGAAGCACAGGAGGTCGCCCTCGGGGTGGGTGGAGACGACCACGGGGATGCCCAGGTACAGGGGGCTCTCGCCCGGGCCCCACGAGCCACCGGGATCGCGGTTCCACAGGTGGTACGTGCCGGCGCGCAGGTCGATGCCCGCCGCCTGCTCGCCCAGGCCGCTCACACGCTCGCCGGGGCGCAGCCCATGCGCCAACTCCCAGCCCATGGCGTGGCGCAACGGCGGTGCCTGGGAACGCAGGACCGTCCCGTCGCCCCGGGCGATGCGCAGTGAGCCGTCGGGAGACACGGTGACGCGGAGCGCGTCGCTGCGCATCACCCATCCGCCGTCGTCCGCCCGCATGGCGTCGAGAGGATGGGCGCGCACGTCGGGGGTGGCCCAGGCGGCGTCGGCGACCACGGCGTAGGGCACCGGGAGGTCCCCCGGCCCCCACGACAGCCGCACGACGTCGTCGGCCAGGAAGGCCACCTCGAGCTCGGCGTGCTCGAATTCGAAGCGTGCCGCGCCGCGTTCGGGGTGCCACACCTCCACCCGCCGGAGGGCGCCGGGGGCGACCGGGGCCGGCGCCTTGCCCCCACGGCGCGGGCCCGCCCAGCGCCGGCGCGCCGAGTTGGCGATGATGAGTCCCACCGTGTGGAGCCCGAGGTGGCGCGCCGCGTGGGCGCTCACCCGGGCCTGGACGAGCGCCCGACCAAGCGTCGCACGGTGGTCGGCCATGGCTGGCGAGGCTACGTGGGTTGCCCCCGGCGTGCGGCGGGGCCGGTGCCGCCCACGCCGCCATGGGGGCCTCCCCCGGCCACCGGGCCCGGCGCGTGGTGTGGGGGCCGGGACAGACTTGTCCCGGGGGCGGCGGTCGCCCAGACTGACCTGTCCCCGACAAGCCAGACGACCGGTCCCGACAGGGCTGTCGGATGACCGGAAACCGTCGCCGGAGGCGAGGCCATGCAGACCCGACTGACCGAGGCCCTCGACGTCGAGCATCCCGTCATGCTGGCGGGCATGGGTGGCGTCTCCTACCACCTCCTGGTGGCGGCGGTCTCCGAGGCCGGCGGGTTCGGGTGCCTGGGCGCCTCGACCATGTCGACCCAGCAGATGGTGGAGGAGATGGCCGCCGTGCGCCGGCTCACCGACAAGCCCTTCGGCGTGGACCTCCTCACCGCCATGCCCGGGGACATGGTCGGGCAGGTGGAGAAGATCGTCGAGGGTGGTGCATCGGTCTTCGTCGCCGGCCTCGGGGTCCCGGTGGAGGTGGTCGAGCTCTGCCACCGCCACGGCCTGCTCGTGATCAACATGTGCGGGAAGGTGGACCATGCCCGGCGGGCCGTCGACGCCGGGTGCGACATCGTCGTGGCCCAGGGCACCGAGGCCGGTGGGCACACGGGCCAGGTGGCCACCTTGCCGTTGGTCCCCCAGATCGTCGACGCCGTCGGCCACCGGGTGCCGGTGGTGGCCGCCGGGGGGATCGTCGACGGCCGCGGCCTGGCCGCCGCCTTGGTGCTCGGGGCGGACGGCGTATGGGTGGGGACCCGCTTCATCGCCACACCAGAGGCACGCGCCGTCACCGGCTACAAGGACGCCCTCATGCGCACAGGTGAGGACGGAACCACGGTGAGCAGGGCGTACTCGGGCAAGACCATGCGCGTCGTGCGCAACCGCTACACCGCCTATTTCGACGAGCACGCGGATGAGCTCGAGCGCTTCCCCGCCCAGCTGGGGCGGTCGATCAACGACAAGGCGTTCCATCTGGGAGGCGACGAGGCCACCCACGAGGTCGACCCCGAGCGCGAGTGCTACCCCGCCGGACAAGGGGTCGGTGCCATCCACGAGGTGGTTCCCGCCGCTCAGCTCGTCCACCGGTTCGTGGCCGAGGCGCACGCCGCGCTCGGGCGGGCACACGACGTGACGGTGCGTACCTGACGGGCCACCCACCGCGGGTAGCGTGCCCGGCTGCGGTAGGGTCGTGACAGGTCATCATGGGAGCGTCAGCGCCGCCGTCATCATCGAGCACTGACCGCGCGGGGGCTCGCGCCGTATCCGCCGGTTCGCGAACGCTGCCCGGGCGGCGCGCGGTGCGGATGGTCCCCCACAAGATGGAGGTCGACGGCCGGCGTCTGCGCTACGCCCTGTCGGACAACCACGGTGTCCACGGGCCCGAGGGGCCGCGCAGCGAGCCCGTCTGGGCGGTCAACCTCCACGGCTACTTCGCCGGCGGCGGGATGTACTGGCGCGAGAGCGCCAACCTGGCGGCCACGCTCGGCTGGCGCGTGCTCAACCCCAGCCTGCCGGGCTTCGCCGGCAGCGATCCGCTGCCGTGGGAACGCGTCACGATGCCCGAGATCGCCGACCAGGTCGTCCAGCTCCTCGACCACGTGGGTGTGGAGCGCGCCGTGCTGCTCGGGCATTCCATGGGGGGGGCGGTGGCCGTCCAGTTCGCCCACACCCACCCCGAGCGGACGCTCGGCATCGTCTATCGGGATGGCGCGGCGACACCCGGGTGGAAACAGCGGCGCGGCCTGCTCGTGTCGCTGCTCTCCCCGGTGCTCCCCGACATGGCGGGTGTCGCCGACCTGATGGTGGCGGCGATCCTCGACACCCCGGACCTCTTCGTCGGGCGCCGGATGGCTTCGACCCTGCGCGGCCTGTGGCCCGACGCCCGCCGCAACCTGCGGTCGATGGGCCGCACGCTGCCCGTGGGCTCGATGCTCATGGCGATCGACCTGCGCGACGAGGTCAGCGACGTCGTGCGGCAGGGGATCCCGCTCCTGCCGGTGTGGGGATGCTTCGACCGCATCGTCAACGTGGACACGGCGCGCGAGTTCTCGGCGCTCACGGGCATCGACGTGCAGTGGGTGCCCGGCGGCCACTCGTGGATGCTGCCGCGCCCCCAGGGGCAGGCCGACGTCCTGCGCTTCCTGCGCCGGGGCCGTGCCTTCGTCGACGCCATGCACGAGCGTCGCCGGCTGCTGCTCGACGCCGCGAACCCCCCCGCCTCCCGGGCGACGATGCGCGTCGTGCGCTGACGTTCCGCCTCCGCACCTCCCCGGTGGCCCCCAGGGGCGGGCCCCGGGGACGGGTCATGGTCTGCTCGTCGGGGAGCCCGGTGGGGTCGCAACGATCGGTGTTCGGGGGTCGCCGGCGACGTGCCTGGGCAGTCGGTCATCGGGCGCAGTCGAACCTCGTCAACGCCCTCACCGATGCGAAGGCCCTGCTTCAAGCGGCCGGACCTCCTGCGACGCGTCGTGGGCAGCCGGTCTCATGCCGCTGACCCTGGCAGCGATCCAGTCGTCGGCGCCTGCGTCCACGTGGTCGAACGCTGCGGTGACGCCGGGAAACAGCGTCGGCATCCAGCCGGTGGACGTGCACGAGCTGATCGGCATCGATGTCGATGTCGATGGGCAGGTGCTCTCGGCGTCGTCGCTCGAAGCGACACAGGCGGCGTTCTCGGTCTTTCAGGGACGGAGATGGGAACCCAGGCAACGTCACGTCGACACCGCCGAGAGGTCTTGCCGCGCTTCTCGAACGTAGGGCCGCTGCCAAGCAGAACAGAGATGCGGCCACGCTGCCTCCATGCACGGCATTGCCGGCGCGTGAATCCGCACGCGTTCCGTCACGTGGCGACTGGCACGAAGTCCCAATGCGAGCAGTAGGCGATCGAGTGTCCGGCAAACATGCGAAGAAGCCGCGCTATGTCATCGGCGGTACTCTCGTCCTTGGCCCGAACCGCAATGACGATACGACCGTGGTGAAGCGCCTCGTCAAGGGTTCGCAGGTACTTGAAGTCACTGCTCAGGGCGAACTCGATCATGCGAAGAACCCTGGCCCGAATCCCGTGCGCCCTCCCCGTCACATCGAGTCTCCGTGAACCCTCTTCGCCACAGAAGAGCCAAATGTCTTCGTCAGCGAAACCCTCGAACCGGAGGGCCTGGACAGCTTCCTCCCCGGCAGAAAGGTGATCGAAAATGGCGAAAAGGCGGTGCCCACGGGCACCCACGACCTCGTGGAACTCAATCGGCCAGTTGAGGCGGTCCAACGTCGGAGTGGACATGGCAACCTCCCAGACCACATTCACGTCTGCACCCTCAGTGTCCTCCGGTGCCCTCGCCCAGACCAGAGCCGTTTGACCCTCCGCGCCCAAGGCGCTCGATCGTCGCCATCTTCTGGGCCGTGATGCGCGCCCCCGGACGACCGGGGGCAGCGGCGCTCGGCGCGGCCATGGGCGCCTGCGCGCCCGCCGACGCCACGATGCGGGCCGGGCCGCGATGACCGGGCCTCGGTCCCTCCCCCGCTGCGCCGGGCGGCCTCGTCGTCTCCCCTCGCCCCGGCACGCCGCCGGGTCCCGCCGTCCCATCCGGAGCGGGCCGACGCCCTTCTCTCGCTCTAGCGCTTGGCCAGCGCCGGCACCAGGCCCGGACCCGGCGACCCCAGGCCGGTCATGTCGTCGTAGCCCTTGAACGTGGAGATCACCACCTTGCGGGTGCCACAGTTGCCGGCGCCGTCGCAATAGGTCTCGAGTCCCTGGTAGTCGATGATGCGGGTGGTGAAGAGGTACCCCCCCGACGGGCTTACGGAGTTGGCGTAGTCCACTCGGCTCTGTGCCGCCTCGTGGGCGGCGACGACGTCGTCGATGGCGGAGCGCGACGAGTGCAAGGGGTACAGCTTGGGATTCAGGAACCCGAGCGACGTCCCCGCCACCTGGTCGGCGATGGCCACGATGCCGGCGAACAGCGGCGACGCCACGCTGGTGCCGCCGATGCGGTACTGGTCGTAGTAGACGCCGTTCGGGAACGCCTGCGTCTCACCCACGAGGAAGCCGGTCCCGGGGTCGGCGTCGAGGGAGATGTCGGGCACGACACGCGTCGGCGTGGGGCCGACGACCGGCGAGTTGCGCGTCGCCAGGGCGAGCGGCACGATCCCGGCCTGGTAGGCGGGTTGGAGGTAGTCGTAGCTCGTGCCTCCGCCCGAGCCCCCGTCGAAGGACAGCGGGAGCCATGTCCCGAGCGTCCTCTTGGTGCAGCCGGTGCTGCCGAGGAGCACCGACGTGCACAGGTAGCTGTGGTCGGTGGACCAGCCGAACTCCTGCTCGCGGGCGCCGTCGGCACCGACCTCGAGCGACGTCCCTCCGACGGCCGTGTCCCACGGGCTCGACGGCGGGTAGTCGGGGGAGGCGAACCCGAGAGTGGCGAATTCGTCGCCGTTGTCCCCGCTGGCGAACAGGACGCTCACCCCGGTCCCGGCCGCCATGATCAAGGTGTGGTCGAACGAGGCGCGCGTCCCGGCGTCGTCGAGCAGGTCACCACCGTTGTCGCCCCACGAGTCGGTGACGACGTCGGCCAAGTGGTCGTCCACCACCTTGCGCACGGCGTCGAAGAGGCCGGTGAAACAGTCCTTGGCCCCGACGTAGACGATCTTGGCGCCCGGTGCCATGCCGTGGACCGCCTCGACGTCGAGCGTCTGCTCCTCGGACCAGCCGCTGGCGCCGCACAGCCCCCCGTCGTCAAAGGACTTGGGGAGCACCTCGCGGAATCGCCCCTTGCTGAGCACGTGCGTGTGGTCGTTGAGGCCGGAGTACGTCGCCGCGTCGGAGTACAGCGTGGGCGAGGCGTAGGCATCGACGATGGCCACGGTCTCGCCCGTGCCGTCCTTGCCCTTCGCCACCAGGCTGGCGACCCCGTAGGCGGATCGCAGCTGCGAGGGGACGTAGCCGCACACCACGTACGGCAGCGGGTAGCCGTAGCCGTGGCCGTAGGGCGGCTGGTGGCTGTCTGCCTTCTCCCCGAAGTAGGCGCTGCACGGCTCGGGCGTGCGGTACCCCGGCGGCGGCGCGATGGGCTTCGTGCCCGCCGACGGGGCGGCACCGGTGGTGGGCCCGTCGACGTTCAGATCAGGTGTCGCCGGCGTCTGGTTGATGCCCACCGCGCCGGCCACGATGCCGGCCAGCGACGAGGGGACCGACAGGTCGCGCTCGGCCAGGCGCAGGGTCTGGCCACGCACCACGTGGTTGGCGAGCGTCGTGTCGAACGCCTGCTCCACCTGGGCGGCCGTGCCCGACGCCGAGACGGCCATGCGGTCGCCGGACACCGAGTCCAGGGTGAACCCCTGCTGGTGCAGCCACGCCTCGACCTGCGCGACCTGCGCGCCGGTGGGCGAGAAGCGCTCCTCCCACTGCGCCGGCGTGAGATAGGCGCGGTACGAGGGGCTGGTGGAGGTGGACACCGCGGTGGCGAACGCCTCGGCACCGGCGACGTCGCGCGGGTTGAGCGCCACTTCGAAGTCGACGGGGCTCGTGGGCGCGACCGGGCCCGCCGAGGGCGTGGACGAGGCCGCCGGCGCGCTGCTGCCGGGGAGGGGCGTCATCGACGGCGTCTGGGCTCCGGCCGGCGCGCTCGCCGTCGTCAGCCCGAAGGCCAGGAACAGGGCGGCTCCGCAGAGTCCGGCGACCGCCCGACGATGTCGCATCCGGACACCTCCTCGATTCGGATGACCCATGCTCGCGTCGCCCCGCAGACCTTACCGAGAGGGGCTCGTGCCGACAATGGCCGTCCGCGTGGGGCGCCATGTTGGCGACGGAGCGGGACGGAAGGCAACGGCGAGTGCGACGGTGATGCTCCTCAAAGGTGAGGAGGGCGGCACGTCCGGCGCCGGCGTCGTCGGTGCCGGGCACGCCGGACCGCAGAATTTGCGGACGGTCGCCCTCCCCTACACTGCCAGTCACACATGGCAATCACGATGTGGCAGTCACGATGTGCCAGTCACGACGTGGCAGTCACGACGTGAATGCCCGGGTTGGTCCGTTGCCGTCAGCGGCGCCCACGAGCCGCCCCGCCACCGTGGGGCGGGAATGCCGTCGGGCGGTCGAGACGGGCCGAGGAGGTGCGCGCAGATGCGCTGGGAGATCGAGGACAGCCCCGAGCAGCAGGCGTTCCGCCAGGAATTCCGCACTTGGCTGCACGACAGCCTCCCGGGAGGCTGGATGGAGGCGGCAGACGCCGGTGACGATGCCAAACTCGAGGCCATCAAGGCCGACAGCCACTTCAACCCGTTCGCCTGGCAGGGCACGATCGGCCGCAGCCCTTACGCCGCACCGCTGTGGCCCAAGGAGTACGGGGGCCTCTCCGGCGAGGTGTGGATGCAACAGGTCATCCGCTCCGAGCTCGTGCGCTACCGGCTGCCGACCGTGTCCATCAACCTCCTCGGCGTCGGGCTGGCGGGACCCACGCTGATCGAGCACGGGACGGAGGAGCAAAAAGAGCGCTACCTGCGCAAGATCCTCTCCGGGGAGGAGATCTGGTGCCAGCTCTTCAGCGAGCCCGGATCGGGGTCAGACCTCGCCTCCCTCGCCACCCGGGCGGTGCGCGACGGTGACGAGTGGGTGGTCAACGGGCAGAAGGTCTGGACGACCATCGCCCAGTTCGCCAGCTTCGGCATGCTGCTGGCGCGCACCGACCCGGACGTCCCCAAGCACGAGGGGCTCAGCTACTTCATCGTCGACATGAAGTCCCCCGGCGTCGACGTGCGCCCGCTCAAACAGCTCACCGGCTCCTCGGAGTTCAACGAGGTCTTCTTCACCGACGTGCGGATTCCCGATGTCAACCGCGTCGGCGCGGTGGGCGACGGCTGGCGTTGTGCGCGCACGACCCTGATGAATGAGCGCGTTGCACTGGCCGGGATCTCGCTCGACCCGGTCTCCTTCAGCGGCGGCGTCCGGCGCGACCCGTGGCAGGCCTACCTCGACGCGTTCCCCGACCGCACCGACCCACTCGTGCGCCAGCAGCTGGCCCGCTTCTACATCGAGTCCGAGGTCAAGGAGATCACCGCCTTCCGCGCCAACTCGGCCCGACTGCGCGGCCAGCAACCCGGTCCCGAGGGTGCGGTCAACAAGGTGTTCAACGCCGAGTACAACCAGCGGCGCTCGAATGCGGCGGTCAATGCCAACGGCATGGCCGCGGTGGCGTGGGCGGAGGGCGACAGCCAGGCGGCCGCACGCGCCCAGACGTTCCTCCGGGCGCGGGCCAACACGATCGAGGGCGGGACGTCCGAGGTCCTGCGCAACCAGATGGCGGAGCGCATCCTGGGACTCCCGCGCGACGTCGAGGTCGACAAGGACGTGGCGTGGGCCGACGTGAAGCGCAGTTGACGGCGGACGACGGGGCCGGCGACGACCACCTGTCGGCGCGTATCGACGCCGCCGGCGTGCTGCGCAGGCTCGGGCACGCGCTGGTCGACCGCGACGTCGACGAGACGCTGCTCGCCCTGGTGACGGCGCAGGCCACGGCGATGCTCGACGCGGCTTGCGCCGCGCCCCCGCGCCGGAGAGATCCCCTGGAGCTCACGCGCGACCTGTTCGTGTCCCCTCCGTCCGAGGGCAGCGCGCGCGTCCACTTCCCCGACTGCTTCGTCACCGGCCAGTCCAATCCCATGGGCATGGCCGCCCAGGTGGTGCGGCGAGGGGACGAGGCCGTGCTCACCGTCACGCTCGGGGCCGCCTTCGAGGGAGCACCCGGCAGGGCCCACGGGGGTGCCATCGCCGCCCTGTTCGACGAGGCCATGGGGTTCGTCCTGTCCATCTACCGCACCCCGGCGTACACCGGGAGCCTGTCGGTGACCTACCGGGCCCCCGCCCCTCTTGGCGAACCGCTGGAGTTCCGCGCCCGGCTGCGCTCGCGCCACGGCCGCAAGCTCCGCATCGAGGGCCACGCCCACGCCGGGGACCGGCGCATCGCCGAGTCCGAGGGGCTGTTCGTGGCCGTCGACCTCGAGCACTTCGCCACCGGTGGCGGCGGAGCGTGACCGGTCAGCGGTGCTCGCCGAGCACGGCTCGGTCGCCGGTCCGCAGGCCGCCGATCAGGCGTCGGTAGGCGGCCGCCGCGTCGGCGCCCATGGCGTCGGTGTCGAGCACGCGCAGCCCCCGCTCGCGATCGACCCCGTGGATGCCGAACCGTGGCTCGTAGCTGCCCCACTCGTAATTGTCGGCGAGTGTCCAGTGGTAGTACGCGCCGACCGGAGCCCCGCCGTCGAGCGACCGGACGAGGGCGGCGAGGTTGCTGTGCAGGTACCGGACCCGGTCCCACCCGTCGAGGCGGGGGTAGCTGCGCCCCCGGCGCACCCGGTTGCACATCCCGTTCTCCACGATCCACACGTCGAGGTCCGCCGAGGTGTTCTGGCGGCAGTAGTCGACAAGGCCGTCGGGGTTGACGATGTCGTCCCACAGCGGCCGGCCCGGCTGCCACACCCGCCCGCCGGCGCTGCGGTGACCGGGAAGCCGCAGGTGGTGCGCGGTCACCGGGTCGTAGTAGTCGATCCCCACCACGTCGATCGGCCGGGCGTGGGGACTGGACCACACGGCCTGCACGGCGCGCCCGAGCACCGGGGGTCGCGCCAGGCGCGACGCCCCGAAGCGGCGGACGGCGCGCTCGAGCGGCCTCGCCGGCGCCAGCCCCGAGTACCACCGCGCCCGGCGCTCGTCGAGCCAGGGGCCGAGCGCGTCCCGGGTGACGCCGAGGCTGCGCGCCAGCAGGACGTCGATGAGCATCCGGTCCAGCTCGTACACGCTGACCGACACGTTGTTGGTGGTGACGACAGCGTCGGGTTGGAGCCGGTGGATGGCGTCGTAGCCCGCGACGTGGGCGGCCAGCAGGTGGTCGAACGCCGACACCATGTCGGCAACGGCGCCCGTGCGGCCGGGCGGGAACATCCCGAGCATGTACGAGGCCAGGCCGACCACGTTGATCTCGTTGATGGTCACCCACTGCCGGCACTTGTCGCCGAGGCGTCCGACGGCGAGCTCCACCCATGCGCCGAAGCGGTCGGGGGCGTCCCCGGTCAGCCAGAAGTCCTCACCGAGCCACGAGGGGTTCGTGAAGTGGTGCAGCGTCACGAGCGGCTCGAGGCCCCGGGCCCGGCAGGCGTCGAGGATCGCCGCGTAGCGGTCGAGCGCGGCGTCGTCGACCGCGCCGGGCGCCGGCTCGACCCGGGCCCACTCCACGCCGAGGCGGAAGGCGTCGCACCCCATGGCCGCCACGCGGTCGAGGTGCTCCTCGTAGCGGTTCCAGAAATCGACGGCGATGCCCGAGGGCTCGACCCGCCCGGCGCGCTCCCAGCGGACCCAGTTGTTGGCAGGCTCGCCCGGGCCGTTGAAGCCCCCCTCGACCTGGTACCCAGCGGTGGCCACGCCGAAGCGGAACCCGGGGGGGAGGATGCCGCCGCCTGCATCGGCGCCGGGCACCGCCGGGCGCTCGGCGTCTGCGGTCCCCGGCGTGTCGGCCACGCACGCCAGCATGGCACGGAGGCTTCGGGCCCATAGGCTGGCGTCACGGCACCGACGGACACCGCCACGGGCAGGGCCGGCGGCGGCGGCGGCGGCGACCGTCGCCCGTGAGCCAGGAAGGGTCCATGCCGTCAGCTGCGCAGCCCCGTGCCGGGCCCGTCGACACCCTGTCAGCCCGGTGGCGCGGCCAGCCGGCGCGCCTCGAGGCGTGGTACGTCACCGTTTCGGACCCGGGCACCGGCGCGGCGTGCTGGGTGCACCACGAGCTGGTGGCGCCGGTGGCCGGTGCACCGGTCGTCCACGGCTGGACGGCGCTGTTCCGACGCGGGGAACGGCCGACTGTCGCGCGCTTCGGGCCCGAGCCGGTCCCGCCGGCACGGGCGAGCGGGATCCTGGCGTCGACCGCCGACGCCGTGCTCGATCCCCCCTCGCTCCACGGCCACGCCGGCGTGCTCGCCTGGGACCTGCGGTGGGAGCACGCGCCAGCAGCGGCGCCGCTCTTCACGTTCCCGGCCTCGGCGTGGGACCGCGAGCTCCTCCCGGCGGCACAGGTCGTCCCCGTGCCCAGCGCGCGCTTCTCGGGCACCCTACGCGTCGACGGCGAGGAGCTGGCCTTGTCGGCGCAGGCCACCGGTGCCGTGGCCCACATCTACGGCCACGGCAACGCCCAGCGCTGGGCATGGCTGCACGCCGAGCTCGGGGGCGGCGACGTGCTCGAGGTGGTGAGCGCCGTGAGCCGGCGACCGGGGCTCTCCCGACTGCCCCCCTTGGCCTTCGTCCAGCTCCGCCTGTCGGGGCACGACTGGCCGCGCCACCCGCTGCTCACGGCACCCTCCTTCCGCACCACGTTCGGGTCGCCGACCTGGGCGGTGCGCGGCACGGTGGGCCGGTGGCGGCTGACCGCCGAGGTCACGATCCCCGCCGACCAGGCGGTGACGCTCACCTACGTCGATCCCGACGGCGCCACGGCCACGTGCACCAACAGCGAGCTCGCCGACGCCGACATCGTCCTCGAGCACCGCGGCACGCGCTGGGAGGTGGCGCGCCGCTGGTCCCTGCGCGCCCACGCCCACGCCGAGCTCGGCTGGCGGCCCTAAGCCGCGGTGCAGCGCGGTGGCGCGGCGGCGGCCGCGCCTCGCCGGCGCGCTACCCTGATCGCGATCCCCGATGGCGAGCGCTCCCCGGCACCGATGAAGGCCCTGCGTCGGCCGGGCGGCGTTCGACAGGCCTCGGGGGCGGCCGCAGCCGACGACGTCGACCCGGTGCGGTGGTACACCGCGGTTCAGGTGGCGCCATGCCCCCACGAAGCCTGACCGGCGCCCACCGCCTGCCGGTGGTCGTGGCCACCGGGCAGGTGACGGAGCGGACGACGGTGGCCTCGGCGCTCGAGCTGGCGGCGCGTGCCGCGGCGACGGCCCTCGATCTCGCGCCCCGCCTGCGCGCGTCGATCGACCGGGTGACGGTCGTCCGCACGATGTCCGACAGCGGCCCCCACCCGGCCACGGCGCTCGCCCGCGCCCTCGGGATCTCGCCGGCGCGTGCCGAGGTGACGGCGATCGGCGGCAACTCGCCGCAGTCCGCCGTGAACCGGGCCGCCGCCGCCATCGCCGCCGGGGAGCTCGACACCGTGCTCGTCGTCGGAGCCGAGGCGCAGCGCTCCGCCCGTCTGCGCGCCACGGCCGCCAACCCGGTGCCTCCGGCTGCCCACGACGGCCCGCACGACACACCGGCGCCCGACCCGGTCGTGGGTGACGACCGTTCCGGCGCAGGCCCGGCCGAGCTCAACGCCGGGCTGGTCGCCCCGCTGCACGTGTACACGCTCTTCGAGAGCGTGCTCGCCCGGCGCGCCGGGCGGAGCCCGGCCGAGCACCGCGCCGTCCTCGGCGAGCTGCTCGCCCCCTTCACGCGCGTGGCCGCCGCCAACCCCTATGCCTGGTTCCCGACGGTGCGGAGCCCATCCGAGCTGGCGGAGGTCACGCCCGACAACCGTCTGGTGGCCGAGCCCTATCCCAAACGGATGTGCGCGTTCTGGAGTGTCGACCAGGCCGCCGCCGTGGTCGTCACGTCGTTGGGACGGGCACGGCGCGCCGGGGTGGACGAGCGCGCCGTGTACTGCTGGTCGGGCGCGGACACGACCGACGTGTGGTTTCCCTCGGCGCGTCCGGACCTCGGCCGGTCCCCCGCGCTGCATGCCGCAGTCGCGGGCGCGCTCGGCGCCGCGGGCCTCGGCGTGGACGACGTGGGCGCCTTCGACTTCTATTCGTGCTTCCCCTGCGTGCTCGAGATGGCCGTGGAGGCGCTCGGCCTGGCCCACGACGACCGACGCGGCCTCACCGTGACCGGGGGCCTGCCCTACTTCGGGGGCCCGGGCAACGACTACTCGCTGCACGCCATCGCCACCATGGTCGAACGGCTGCGCGAGCGCGGCGGCACGGGGCTGGTCACCGCACTCGGGTGGTACGTCACCAAGCACTCGGCCGGCGTCTACGGCGCGTCGGCGCCGCCGAAGGGGTGGCGGCTGGCCGATACCGCCGACGCCCAGCGCGCCATCGACGCGTCCGCGCTCCCCGTGGCCGACGCCGCCGAGGGTCCGGCCGACGTCGTGGCGTCGTCGGTGGGCTACGGCACCGACGGCCAGGTGACCGCCGCCCCCGTGGTCGCCCGGCTGGCCGACGGCCGGCGCATCGCCGCCGCCGCCGAGGTCGCCGAGCTTCCCGCCCTGGCCGGGCGGAACCTCGTGGGCGAGCGCATCTGGGTGGCGGGGACCACGCCGCGTTATCGCATCACCGGCTGACAGGCCCGGGGGCGGCCGGCGGGGCCCGTCGCGCCCCGGATGGCGGTCCCCGTCGGGTGCGGCCAGACTCGCAGCACGCCCGAGGAAGGAGCAGCCATGTCGGCAGTCGAGCGCGAGCGTCGGGGACACGTCGAGATCCTCACCATCAACCGGCCCGAGGCCCGCAACGCCATCAACGGTGAGGTCAGCACGTCGATGTCGGCCGCCCTCGACGAGCTCGAGGCTGACGACGACTGCTCGGTCGTCGTCCTCACCGGTGCGGGGGACAAGGCGTTCTCGGCGGGCATGGACCTGAAGGCGTTCGCCTCGGGCGAGGGCGGCGCCATCATGGGCGGAAGCGGCGGCTTCGGCGGCATCACGCAACGGCAGTTCCCGAAACCGGTGATCGCCGCCGTGAACGGGGCCGCGCTGGCCGGCGGGTGCGAGATCATGCTGGCGTGCGACCTGGTGGTGGCGGCCGAGCACGCCACCTTCGGCATCCCCGAGGCCAAGCGCGGGCTCGTGGCCGGCGCGGGGGGGCTCATCCGCCTCCCCAAGCGCCTGCCCCTGGCCGTGGCCCTCGAGCTGGCACTCACGGGCGATCCCATCGACAGCGCGCGAGCGCTCCAGCTCGGGCTCATCAACCGCGTCGTGCCTGCCGACCGGCTCATGGACGAGGCGCTCGCCCTGGCTGGCGTCATCGCCGACAACGCCCCGCTCGCCGTGCGCTGGTCCAAGAAGGTGATGGTGCGCGCCGCGGGGATGTCGGAAGAGGAGGGCTGGCAGCTCAACGCCGAAGCAGTCGGGGTGGTGTTCAGCTCGGCCGACGCCATGGAAGGGCCGGTCGCCTTCGCCGAGAAGCGCAAGCCCAACTGGCAGGGACGGTAGTGGCGATCGCGCTCGGCGCCCGGGCGCCGGCGCTCGGCGCCCTGGCGCCGGCGCTCGACGGCGTCCGCCTGTCGCTGCACGTCCTGGCGGCGGCGGTGTGGGTGGGCGGCCAGGCCACCATGGCAGGGCTCGTGCCCACGGCACGGGGGCTCGGCGAAGGTGCGGCGCGCACACTGGCGCGGGCGTTCTCCCGGATCCAGTGGCCCGCCTACGCCGTCCTGGTGGTCACCGGGCTGTGGAACGTCTCGGCGGTGCACGCCGGGCAGCCGCCTGCCTGGCAGGCGGTGCTCGGCGTCAAGATCGCGGTGGTGGCCCTGGCCGGGCTGGCCGCCTGGATGCACGGTCGTGCCGCTTCCAAGGCGGCCCTGGCGGCGTGGGGGGCGCTGTCCTCCGTCTCCTCGCTCGCCGCCCTGGTCCTGGGCGTTTTCCTCGCCGGATGATCGCCGCCCGCCGGGCGGTCCGGCGCGCCGTCTCGCCCCGGCGGTAACGGGTCTAACCTGTGGGGGACGGCTCCCGCCCACCCGCGGGATCCGGAGAAGGGAAGGCACTCGTGCACCCAGTCCTCGCCGAGATCTTCGGACCGGACCTGATCGTCGTGATCATCGTGGTCGCCGTCGTCCTCTTCGGAGGCTCCAAGATCCCCAAGCTGGCCAGGTCGCTCGGCTCGGCGCAGTCCGAGTTCAAGAAGGGCCTCGCCGAAGGATCGAAGGGCGACGCCGAGAAGGACGCCTCCGCCGCCGCGGACACCGCCACGACGAAGGACGGCGACGGCTCGGCCGCAGCCTCGGGATAGCGCTCCGATCACGACCGACGCCTCCGGGCCGGCTGCCGGCGGGCCCCGCCCGGGTCGCCGGCGACCGATCGTCTTCGCGCTCCACCAGGTCCTCGAGTATCTCGTCGCCGCCGTTCTGGCCGAGTTCTCCGTCCATACCGGGCACAGCCGCCTGTTGCTCCTCGGGGCGGCGGCGTTCGCGCTGCTCGGACTGACCGCCCGCGGGCCCCTCGGTGTCCTGCGGGTGTGCGGGCCCCGCGTGCACGCCGTGGGCGACGTCGTCGTGGCCGGCGCGCTGGGCCTGGCACCCATCCTCCCCGCCCTGCGACCCGACCTGCCGGGCGTCGTCGTGGTCGAGTTCGTGGCGCTGGCCTGGATCCGCGTGGCCACCCTCACCCGCTACCGCGGGCCCGTCGGGACGCGCCGCCTTCTCCCGGCGCCGCACGCCTCGGCCGCGCCCGAGCGGGGGCCCGATGCCCCGGCGGCGCCGGGCCTCGCCGCGGGGGTCGTCCGCGGGCTCGGGCGCACGGCGGCCCGTTCGCTGCAGCGCGTCCCCGGTCCACAGCAGCTGGAGGCCGACGCCCGCCGCGCGGCGAAGGGGACGGCGACGCTGTGGCGGGTGCTGCGCCGGGACGGCTCCTGAGACCTTCGGGCTCGACCTCGTAGGCTGTCGTGCGTCGTGCGCCGTGCGCCGTGCGCCGCGTACGGCGCCACGGGCTCGGACACCGACCGGGACGGAGACGATGGCAGACGACGTACTGGAGGTGGCGGACAAGCTGTGGCGCGGGGCGATGGACATCGTCGAGGTCCATCCCGTGGGCGGCTACATCGGCGGCCTGGCCGAGATCGACACCGGGGTGGCCTTCGTCCCGTCGTTCGCCAACGTCTCGGCGCTCGCCTCCGACGACGGGCTCGTCCTGGTCGACACGGGGTCGAGCTTCGTCGCCCAGGCGGTCCACGAGACGGTGCGCCGGTGGTCGGCGGCGCGGCTGCACACGGCGGTGTACTCCCACGGCCACATCGACCACGTCTTCGGCGTGCCGGTGTGGGAGCGCGAGTCGGCAGAGCGAGGATGGCCGGCGCCCGTCGTGGTCGCCCACGACGCCCTGCCCGCCCGTTTCGACCGCTACCGGCTCACCGCCGGGTACAACGAGATCATCAACCAGCGCCAGTTCGGCGTGCCCGGCCTGCGCTGGCCGACCGAGTACCGCTATCCCGACCGCACCTACGCGGATCGCCTGGACCTCGACGTGGGCGGCCTCGGGCTGGAGCTGCACCACGCCCGCGGCGAGACCGACGACCACACCTGGACCTGGGTCCCCACCGCCCGCGTGCTGTGCTGCGGCGACCTGTTCATCTGGGCCTCGCCCAACGCCGGCAACCCCCAGAAGGTGCAGCGCTACCCCGTGGAGTGGGCGGCGGCCCTGCGGGAGATGGTGGCCCTCGCCCCCGAGGTCCTGCTGCCGGGCCACGGATTCCCGGTGCTCGGCGCCGACCGGGTCCGCCAGGCCCTGACCGACACCGCCGACCTGCTCGAATCCCTGGTCGAGCAGACCCTGGCCCTCATGAACGCCGGGGCCCGGCTGGACGAGGTCCTCCACACGGTGGCCGCCCCCGCGCACCTCCTCGAGCGCCCCTACCTGCGCCCCGTGTACGACGAGCCCGAATTCGTGGTGCGCAACGTGTGGCGCCTGTACGGCGGGTGGTGGGACGGGAACCCCGCCAGCCTGAAGCCCGCACCCGAGGCCGCCCTGGCGGCCGAGCTGGCCTCCCTGGCCGGCGGGGTCGGGGCCCTGGCCGACCGGGCCCGCGCCCTGGCCGAGTCGACCACCGCGGACGGCGACGGCGACGCCCACCTGCGCCTGGCCGGCCACCTGGCCGAGCTGGCGGCGCTGGCCGCCCCGAGCGACGCCGGGGTGCTGCGCGTCCGCGCCGCGGTCTTCGCGCGCCGGGCCGAGGCCGCCTCCTCGACCATGGCCCAGGGCGTCTTCCGCTGGACGGCACGGGAGTCCGAGGGGCGCGCCGACCCCGGGACCTGACGGGCTGCGCTCAACTACTCCTGGCGCGGCGCGCTGCGCTAGTTTCGGCGCCGTGAGCACCCCGCCCCACGCCGACACGGGCACGGACGCGCCCACTCGCCGCCGTCGCCTGCTCGGAGTGGTGGCGCTCGTCGCCCTCCCGCTGGTCCTCGGCGGCTGCCAGCTGCCCACGTTCCTGGGCTATCGCGGCGCCACCAGCCAGGCCCACGACGAGTTCGTCCTGTACTCGGGCACCGTGATCGCGGCCATCGTCGTCGGGGGCATCACCGGCGCGCTGATCGTGTGGTCGGTCATCCGCTACCGGCGCCGCTCGGACGAGATGCCCCGCCAGTTCCAGTACCACATCCCCCTGGAGATCACCTACACCGTCGTGCCCGTGATCATCGTGCTCATCCTCTTCGGGTTCACGGTGTTCACGGAGAACCAGGTGGACGCCGTGAGCGCCACCCCCGCCCTCAAGGTCAAGGTGACCGCCTTCCAGTGGGGCTGGAGCTTCGACTACGTCGACCACGGCTTCACCGTGACCGGGCAGACGACGAACGACCCCGACCCCGTCGGCCTCAACGGCGGCCCGTGCGCGCCGGCGGTCGACTGCCTGGGCCCCGGACTGATCGTGCCCGCCGGTGAGACCACACGCATCCAGCTGGTCTCCCAGGACGTCATCCACGGGTTCTACGTTCCCGAGTTCAATTTCAGCCGCTACGCCCAGCCCGGGTTCGACGCCCAGTACTTCGACCTGAGCGTCGAGCACCCCGGCGTCTACCGGGGCCAGTGCACGCAGCTGTGCGGCCTCTACCACTCGATCATGTTCTTCCACGTGGTGGCGCTGCCGCCCACCCAATTCCAAGCCTGGCTCGCCCAGCAGAACCAGGTGAACGCCGTCTCCACCCACACGTCGAGCACGAAGGCGGCCGCATGACCGTTGTTGCCGAGCGCCAGCACGTCGACCACGCGCACGGCGAGCACGAAGAGGGCCCCACCGGCATCCTCAAGTGGCTCACCAGCACCGATCACAAGCTGATCGGCATGAACTACATCGTCACGTCGCTGGTCATGTTCTTCGCCGCCGGCCTCATGGCCCTGGCCCTGCGCACGCAGCTGGCCAGCCCGTCGAGCTCGCTGCTCAGCCCGCAGACGTTCAACGAGCTGTTCACCATGCACGGCAGCCTGATGCTCTACCTCTTCGCCGGGCCCTTCGCCTTCGGCGGCCTGGCCAACTTCATCCTGCCGCTGCAGGTGGGCGCGCCCGACATGGCGTTCCCGCGCCTCAACGCCCTCTCCTACTGGCTGTACCTGTCGGGGTCGATCACGATGATCCTCGGGTTCTTGGTCTCGGGGGGGGCGGCGGCCTTCGGATGGGTCGGGTACGCGCCGCTGTCGGAGGCGGTCAACTCACCGGGAGCGGGCCCCGACCTGTGGATCCTGGGCATCGGGCTCACGGGGTTCTCGGCCATCTTCACCGGCGTGAACCTGGTGACGACGACCTTCTACCTCCGTGCCCCGGGGCTGACCATGTTCCGGCTGCCGCTGTTCACCTGGAACATGCTGGTGACGGCCATCCTCATCCTCATCGCCTTCCCCATCCTGACCGCGGCGATGGTGATGCTCTTCGCCGACCGGCACTTCGGCACCCACTTCTATTCCGTGGCCGGCGGCGGCGTGCCCATCCTCTATCAGAACCTCTTCTGGTTCTTCGGCCATCCGGAGGTGTACATCCTGGCGCTGCCGTACTTCGGCATCGTCACCGACGTCATCCCCGTGTTCTCGCGCAAGCCCCTGTTCGGCTACAAGGGGATGGTCTTCGCCACCATGTCCATCGCCGCCTTGTCGACGGGGGTGTGGGCCCACCACATGTTCACCACCGGCATGGTGCTGCTGCCCTTCTTCTCCCTGTTGTCGCTGCTCATCGCCGTGCCCACGGGGATCAAGTTCTTCAACTGGATCGGCACCATGTGGCGGGGCCAGCTGAACTTCAAGACCCCCATGCTGTTCAGCATCGGGTTCCTCTTCGCCTTCCTCATGGGCGGCCTGACCGGCGTCATGCTGGCGTCACCGCCCATCGACTTCGCCACCCACGACACGTACTTCGTCGTGGCCCACTTCCACCAGGTGCTCTTCGGCACCGCCGTGTTCGCCGGCTTCGCCGGCTTCTACTTCTGGTACCCGAAGTTCTTCGGCCGGATGTACCGGGAGACGCTCGGCAAGTGGCACTTCTGGGTGCTGTTCGTCGGCTTCTGGCTGACGTTCATGCCGCAGTACCAGCTCGGCCTGAAGGGCATGCCCCGGCGCGTGGCCACGTACCCGACGGAGCTCGGCTGGCAGTTCCTGAACCAGCTGTCGACCATCGGCGCCTATGTCATCGCCGTCTCGTTCGTGTTCTTCCTGGTCAACCTGTGGGTGTCGTGGCGCGTTCCGGTCCCCGCGGGGGACAACCCCTGGGACGCGCACGCCTTGGAGTGGTTCGCCACCTCTCCGCCGGTGCACCACAACTTCGAGAAGCTGCCGCCCATCCGTTCGGAGCGGCCCGTGTGGGACTACCACCATCCCGACGCCGTGACCGTGGCGCACGGGCGCGCCGACGGCCACCGCAGCAACGGCCACCGCGGCAACGGCCACGGGACGCTCGGGGCGCCGGTGGACACCGCCACGGGCGACCCGGCGTAGGGGGACTCCGATGCGCGTCGAAGCACTGTTCCTGCTCGGGGTGGCCGCCTTCTTCGGCCTGGTGGGGATCATCTACTGGTTCTGGGCCTACGAGGACGGCGGCACGGTCATGCTCGTGGGCACGACGCTGCTCGGCCTGCTCCCCGGCAGCTACTACCTGTGGTGGTCGCGCCGGATGACGGCGCGCCCCGAGGACCGGGCCGACGCCTCCATCGAGGAGGGGGCGGGCGTGATCGGCTCCTTCCCCAACTCGAGCATCTGGCCCTTCGTCCTGGGCATGGGCCTGTTCCTCATGGTCCTGTCGATGGTGTTCGGCCTGTGGCTCATCGCCCCGGGCGGGGCGCTCGTGATCTCGGCCGCCGTGGGCGTCACCGTCGAGAGCAGGCGCGGGGGCACCGTCTGACCTCCGGGGTCGACCGGGCGGCGCGCGCTCGGGCGGGCCCCCTCCCTCCGGCGCCGTTCCCCCGCCCGACCACCGTCCCTCCCTGCCCGAGGCTGACGCCGGGGCGTCAGCAGGCACGGGCGGCGACGCCACCGCATGCCGGCGCGGCGTCGGCGACCCGGGAGGCGCTCAGCGGCTCAGCGTGAACGGATTGCTCGCCGGGTAGGCGCCGGGGCTCCCCAGGAAGATCTGGCGCCGGCGCGCCATCACGCCGTTGATCACCAGCCGGAAGCTGATGGACACGTTGCACGACGGGTGGAACGACACACCGTCGACCGACTTGAAGGTGTTGAAGCGGAACTGCAGGCGCTGTTCCCCCACGATCGTCACCTTGTCCACGTTCCTCCCCGAGTCGTCGAGCTTGGTGGGGATGACGTTGGAGAGGCGGATCCCGTTGATCGCCGGTGCGATGGTCACCGAGCCCGAGAACACGACGTCGTCGTCGCCCTTGTGGGCCGTGAGCAGGGTGAAGGTGCCCCCCTTCTGCCCGAGGTAGAAGCCCTTGGGCGATTGGGGGGCGACCGCCGGCGACCCGGTCACCGGCCAGGCGTTCACATCGCAGTTGGCCAGCACGGTGATGGTCACGGCGGCTGGCGCCGACACGTTGGCGTCGGTGTCGGTGAGGGCGTAGGTGAAGGTGTCCTTCCCCGAGAAGCCGGCGTCGGGCGTGTACACGAACGACCCGTCGGGGTTGACGGTCACCGTGCCGTCGGCCGGCGCGCTCGCCAGGGCCGCCGTGCAGCACTGGGCGGCCGGATTGGGATCGGTGTCGGTGGACCCGATCTCCAGGCTGGCCGACGGCTCGGGCAGCGCCGTCCCCTCGGCGGTCGTATAGGCCTGGTCCTGCGCCGTCACCGTCCCCGTGGCTGCGCCGGCCGCCGGCGCCACGACGGCCAGGGCGAGGAGCATGGTGCCCGACGCCACCACGGACAGCGCCGCCCGGCGCACCGTCGACCTCACGCTCGTCGTCACTGCACGCACCTCCCGGGCCAGACGCCGGACCCTCGGCCCCTGGCGGGCCGAGCCATCCTGTTGGATGGTGCGCAGAGAGTAGAGCGCCCGTCGCAGGCGGTGCGACGGTGGGGCAGTCGTCGACCACCGGTTCGCCGTCCGCCTCCGCGTGCCGTGCGCCGTGGCACGCCCCCGACGAGCATGATTGCCCGCGGTCGTGGGAATTTGAGACTTGCTGAGAGCGCGCCGGTTGCGGGCCCCATCCGATCGGGCCCGCCGGTCGGCAACCCGAGTCGGCTCGGCACCGGGACGCAACTACCGGTGCCGAGCCTGGACCCGGACCTCGGGTTCGTCGCCTGGAACGTGCCCCCCTCAGGCGACCCGGTCAGCGTGCGCCGCGCTGATCAACCCGGGTCCAGGGGCGCACCAACTTTGCGCCAACTGCCGGCACGTCCCCGACGGGGAGGAGCCGGCACGTCCCCGGCGGGCAAGAACCGGGAAGGTCCCGCACGGATCTGTCGCCCGACGGATCGCCCCCCGGCAGATCGCTCCCGGGACAGCGCTGACTCCCCCGAGACCTGCCCGTCACCGGCGCCCCCGGTGCCCTCAGGGGCGGGAGCCCCGACGGCGGGCGGCGACCTCGTCGCGCACGGCGCGTCGCCACACGAAGCGCAGCCCCGACCAGTCCTCGCCGACGGCGGCCACCTTGACGTCGACCAGACCGCTCGGGAGCACGGCGTCACGCACGACGTTGTCGGTGACGTCGCTGTCGTGGCCCGCCGCCCGCCGCGGCCACAGCACCCAGAGCGCGTCCTGCGGCCCGAGGACGGCGGCGACGTCGGGCACGAGCGCGTCGAGGGCCGCCGCCCGGCGGGCGAAGCCGAGGACCACGTCGGCCCCCGCACCGAGGGACCTGCGCACCCGCGCCCCCTCGGGGAGATCGGGCACCGTCCAGCCGCGCGGCGCGCCCACCAGCGCCACCACGTCGCCGGGCCGTATCCCGAGCTTGCGGGCGAGCGGCCCCTCCCCGGCCCCCGGCGGGCTCAGCGCCCCCACCCCCGCCCACCCGCAGCGCCGACGCTCACGCGCCGCCCTGCGTGCCGGGCGCGCCGGCGGCCGGAGGAGGGTCCCACGCCCGGTGACGCAGGGCGAGGCCCGTGCTGCCCTCCCAGAAGCCTTCGGAGCGATACAGCGGCGCCCCCGCACCCGAGGCATGCAGCTCCACGTTGCCGATGCCCAAGGCCTCGAACCACTGCAGGAGGCCCCGCAGGACCGCCCGGGCGAGGCCCCGGCGCTGGAAGGCCGGCTCGGTCGACATCCACTGGATGTAGCCCACCCGGTCGTCGTCGTGCCACGGGTTCGGGAGGCGGGTGCTCACGGTGCCCACGCCGCACGACACGAGGTGCCCCGCGTCGCCGGGGTCCTCGGCCACCACCACCGCCAGGTCGTGCCCCAGGCGCTCGGTGGTGGCCCGCTCGGCGGCCTGCCGCCACCTCGCCCAGGTGTCCTCGGACAGCGACGCACCGAGCGACCGGTACATGAGCTCGGCCAGGCGCACGACTTCGGGGACCTCGGCCGCCGTGGCGGTCCGTACCGGGTCGGCGCCGGCCCTGGGCACCGGCGGGTCGGCTAGAAGCGGCGGGGGACCCGACGGACGCCGGGCGTGCCCACCTCGACCGCCTCGCGATCGCCGTCGAACTCGATGTGGTCCGGGACGGGCTCGGGGTCCAGCTCCACGTGGCCGTCGCCGGGCCTCGGTGCGGTGTCGATGGTGGCGTACTCCCCTTCGGCGCTGCGAGTCACGATGACGGCCCGCTTGCGCTTGCCGATGTTGGACACGCCTGACATGTCCAGGCAGATCCGGTACGTGAAGAGTCCGACCACGATGGGGATGACGATGACGGCGAAGCGGAAGAACCACAGGACCTCGTTGAGCGAGATCTGGAAGTAGTTGGCGAGCACGTCGGTCGAGCTGGCGCCGAACAAGGTGAAGAAGAAGGCCAGGGCGGCGGCGCCGATGGCGGTGCGCTTGGGGCGCATGCGGGGGCGGTCGAGCAGGTTGTGCTGGGCGTTGTCCCCGGTGACCCTGGCCTCGACGATGGGCCAGGCGTAGAACAGGCCGAAGCACAGCCCGGGGAACAGCACCGCCGGGAGGAACACCACCAGCGGGATGGTGTGGCCCAGTCCGGTGATCTCGATGGGCGGCATGATCCGCAGCGCCCCGTCGAGCCAGCCCATGTACCAGTCGGGCTGCACGGCGTAGCTGATCTTGTACGGCTCGTACTGCCCGAACTGCCAGATCGGGTTGATCTGGGCCAGGCCGCCGAGCGCCCACAGGACGCCGGCCACCATGAACAAGAAGCCCGTCGTCTTGGCCATGAACGTGGGGTACATGGGCGACCCCACCACGTTGCCCTCGGTGCGGCCGTGGCCGGGGAACTGCGTGTGCTTCTGGCGCACGAGCAGCCCCAGGTGGGCGGCGATCAGCCCGCCGATGATGACCGGGAGGATGAGGACGTGGATGATGAACATCCGGGGGATGATCGAGCCGTCACCGGGGAAGTTCCCGCCGAAGAGGAACGTCGCCAGGTACGTCCCCACGATGGGGATCGACAGCACGATGGAGAACATGATGCGCAGGCCGGTCCCCGACACGAGGTCGTCGGGCAGCGAGTAGCCGAGGAATCCGTTGGCCAGGGCCAGCGTGAGCAGGGTGACCCCGACCATCCAGTTGAGCTCGCGGGGCTTGCGGAAGGCGCCGGTGAAGAACACGCGGCACATGTGCACGGCGATGGCGCCGACGAACACGTCGGCCGCCCAGTGGTGCATCTGGCGGATCACCAGGCCGCTGCGCACCACGAACGACAGGTTGACCGTCGAGGCGAAGGCGCCCGACACCATGGAGCCGTCGAGCGGCTTGTACACCCCGTGGTACACGAACTCCTGGGCCGAGGGGACGTAGTAGAGGCTCAGGAAGACGCCCGTCAGGATCAGGACCACGAACGAGTACAGGGCGATCTCGCCGAGCAGGAACGACCAGTGGTCCGGGAAGATCTTGTCGAGGAAGCTGCGCCCGCCCTTGGCCACCCCCAGGCGCTCGTCGAGCCATTTCACCCCGGCGACGACGGGATCCTGCTTCTTGGCGGCGGGCGCGGCGCCCCGGGCGCGGCGGGCGGGACTCACGAGCGCTCCCAGAACCCGGGGCCCACCGGCTGGTCGTAGCCGTCCTGGGCACGCAGGAACCCCTGGCTGTCGATCCACAGCGGCAGCTGGGGCAACGGACGCGGCGCGGGGCCGAACACGGGGTTGGCGCCGGTCTTCACGTCGAACAGCGACTGGTGGCACGGGCACAGCAGCTGCTGGGCGAGCTCCATGTAGAGCCCGACGGGGCACCCGGCGTGCGTGCACATCTTCGAGTAGGCGAGATACCCCTTGGGCCCCCACGACCCGCGTCCGGGCATCGTCTCGATGTCCACGGTGTCGGCCCGCACGAGCATGGTCTGGTTGACCGACGTGCCCTCGAAGCCTTGGGGGAACACGGTGAGCGACCCGCCCACCTCGAGGTCGGCCTGGTGGACCCGGGTGCCCTCGAGGTCGACGAGGTAGGACCCGGCGCGCCAGTCGGTGACGTCGAGGACCTTCTTCGGCTGCGGGCCCAGCGAACGCAGGAGGGGGAAGGCGAGCACGATGCTCATCACGCCGCCGCCGGCCCCGAGGAGCACCCCGAGGAACCCCCGCCGGCGGAACACCATCTTCCCCCGGTCCTCCACGGCCGACGCCATGGCCACGACCTCGGCGTCGCTGGAGGCGAGCGAATGCCGCTCCTCCACGAAGGGGCCCTGGGGGAGCAGGTACTTGCCCCACGCCGAGAGGCCGAAGCCGAAGGCGAAGAGGCCGAGGCCGAGGAAGACGCCCTCCCACTGGGTCTGGCCGCCGACCCAGTACAGGCCGCCGTAGGCGCAGAACCCGGCGAGCCCGGCGAGGAGGAAGAAGCCCACGACCTTCTCGGCCCGCTTGGGGTCCCGGGCCATGGGCTGGAGGTGCGGGTCGCCGAACGCCGCCACCGGGAACCCGGTGACCGCCCCGTTGCCGGCGACGTCGGTGCCGGCGACGTCGGTG
>Ga0209415_10001204_pt1 | contig 49433 bp, 47 predicted proteins | sample PeaSoiSIISIP2007_FD_187696 | JGI IMG/M metagenome (GOLD analysis project Ga0209415, IMG submission 187696) | Peat soil microbial communities from Weissenstadt, Germany - SII-SIP-2007 (SPAdes) (version 2) | ecosystem: Environmental > Terrestrial > Soil > Wetlands > Peat | place: Germany... | reverse complement strand
TCGAGGAGCTCGCACAGACGTTGCGCGGCGGTCGCGCCCTTCCAGATCAGGCCCAGCATCCCCGCGATCTGCGTGAGCGGACTGAACAGGAACATCGCGATCGGGACGAGCGCGATCAAATCTCCGGCGCGCAAACCGCCGTCCGGTGCCACGACGCGCAGGCCGCCGAGATAATATAAGAGGTAGGTGCAGGCCGCGCTCGCGAGCGCCAGTGCTTGGCCGTACCTCGTGTTCGCGAGAACATTTGCGCGTTGATTCTCACGGAGAGCGCCGGCCGACTCCGAAAACAGCTCTTGTTGATGTTGCTCGCGCCCGAAGAGCCGTATCGCCTTTGCGCCCGCGACGAGCTCGGCAAGCCGCGTCCAGAGCTCGGTCGAGTACTTCACTTCGCCTTTGAACAGGTTCGCCGAGACGCGCCGCACGACGTACGTCCCGATCGCCAACATGATCGCCGGGACGATGACGATGAGCGACATGAACGGTGCGCGAACCAAGACGACGATCAAACCGCCGACGATCAAGACCAGGTTGACGGCCAAGCTCGGGACGACCACCCCGACGAACTGTTCCATGGCGCCGGTATCGTCTGCTACCCTGTATTTGATCGAGCCCGAGTCGAACGTGCTCTGCGTCGCGAGGGACATCGAGAGGACCGCCTGGTGCACGCGCAACCGCAGCGCCAAAGTCGCGCCCCCGCTCACGGCATTTCCCCAAACATCGGCGGCGTAGCGCAGCAGCGAGCTCACTGCGACGCTTATCACAATCGCGAGGATCAGTTCGTTCATCCGCACCTGCGTTTGGGCCGGCGGCGTCCTACCGGCTTCGACGAGGACGTTTAGGAACGCGCCGAGGAGCACGGGCGGGACCAGCTGGAGCGCGCTCGCCAGCATCATGCCTCCAAGGGAAAACGAAAAAGCGGCCCGGCGGCCGTGTAAAGCGATGGTAAGAATGCGTCGCAGCGCACGCCATGGCTGCATGCCCGCCCGGTTCGAAGGTGAGCGCCCCCCTCCTCTGAAAGAGGCCGTATGCTCGACCCGGCCGTTGCCGTTACGGACGTGGGATCCGTTCTGTTGATCGGCGCGGCAAGCGCGCCGGGGCCGCGACGCGTGCGCGAGTATGTTGCCGTCGGCGGGTTGTTGCTTGCGCTCGGCGCGCTTTTCGCGGGACTCTCCATCGCTGCAACGTGCGCCGCGATCGCGGTGATCATCGCGGCGGCCAAGCTCATCGCTCTGGGCCGGCTCATGTCCGTTGTCGGGTCCGACGTCACCGACGAAAATCTGCTCGCAGCGCTGCGGCCGTTCATGGCGCCGCGCAAGTTTAGCGCGGGCGAGACGATTTTCACCCGCGGCGACAAGGCGACGAGTTTGTTTTACCTCATCGAGGGAAGCATCAATCTTCCCGAAATCAACGAGCACGTCGCGAAAGGGACGCTCTTCGGCGAGATCGCGCTCTTCACGCGAGAACGCCGGCGAACGCTGGGCGCAAAAGCTGAAACCGACATCAGCGCGCTCGAGATGCAGGCCGAGGACTTGATTACGGTCGTCAAACGCAATCCTCGGATTGGATTCTACTTGATCGGTTTGATCACGCAGCGCCTCACCCATGACTTCTCGTATTTGAGCGAGCTTTTCTACTCGGCCGAGGCGGAGCGCCGACAGCTCTTTGAACTCGCGACGCGCGACGGGCTCACCGGCGTCGCCAACCGCCGATCTTTCGACGAACGTTTGAACGTCGAATGGGCGCACGCGATGCGCTCGAAACGACCGATCTCATTGATCATCCTCGACATCGATCACTTCAAGCAATACAACGATACGTTCGGCCACGGCGCAGGCGACACCGCGCTCAAGAGCGTCGCTCGAGCGATGTCGAAGTGCGTTCAGCGGCGCAGCGACCTTTTTGCACGCTACGGCGGTGAAGAATTTTCGGCGATCTTGCCCGGGACGAACTCCGAAGCCGCGAATCGCATTGCCGAGACCATGCGCGCAGCGGTCGCGGCGCTGGCGATCCCGCACCCGGCAAACGAAGGCGGCATCGTCACGGTTAGCGCGGGCATCGCGACCCAGCATGCCGATCGCGACGCCACGATGGCCGGTTTCATGCAAGCTTCGGATGACTATCTCTACCGCGCAAAGGCGGCCGGACGCAATTGCATCGAGTCGACGGTGCTGGGTGACGTCGGCGAGGGCGACGATCAGCGCGTCATAGCCTGATCCCGCTCAACACGCCTAGTAGGGGACCGAATGCTCGAGGCGATTTCATTCTTGCGAGCGCTGGAACGGCATAACGATCGCGAGTGGTTTGCGCGTCATAAGGAGCAGTACCAGGCGGCGGTTCTGCTGCCGATGCGGCGCTTGGTCGCCGCGCTTGACGCGGCCTGCGCACGGCGCGGGATTCCGCTCTACGGGGACGAGCGCCGCTCGATCTTTCGCGTCTACCGCGACATCCGTTTTTCGCCGGACAAGCGTCCGTTCAAGACCTACGCCGCTGCGTATCTTTCGCGCGACGGCGAACGAGCGACGCAGGGCGGCCTGTACATCCGCATCTCGCCGGAAGGCTCGTGGGTCTCGGTCGCGTTTTTTCAGCCTCCGCCGCCGCTCTTGCAGCGCTGGCGCCGCGCTCTGGCCGGGGAACCCAAGCGCTTTGCGCGCGTTGTCGCGGCGCTGCAAGCCAAACGTTTACGCATCAGGCCGCCGGAGGACTGGGACGACGCACTACGGCGCATGCCGCGCGGTTTCGAATCGTTCGCGGCTTCTCCGCTCGCCCCGTACTTTCGCTTGCGCTCCTTTGCCGTGCGTCGCACGTTGACGCAACGCGAGCTCGCCGGCTCCCGGCTATCGGCGACCGTCATGACGTTCATCGAGGCCGCGGGTCCGCTGCTACGTTACGGCTGGCAGCTCGAAAATGAAGATGCCTAGGTGCCGTACCGGCGCTGGCGCAAGGCGAAGTCGTCGAGGGCTCCGCGCAGCTCGTCTTCGCCGAAGTCGGGCCAGTAGACATCGGTCGCCCAGAACTCGGCGTACGCCGCTTGGAAGAGCAGGAAGTTCGAGAGGCGCAGTTCCCCACCGGTACGGATCACGAGGTCAGGATCCGGAAGATCGGCGGTGTACAGACAGCTGCGAACGGCATGCTCGTCGATCGAGTCGACGTCGCGCAGACCGGCCTTCACCTCGCGCACCAGCGTGCGGACGGCGTCGCCGATCTCGCTTCGCGCTCCGTAATTGATCGCTAGATTGAGAGTAATTCCGTCGTTTTGCGCAGTCTGAGCGACGAGCCGTTCCAGCGCGGAGCGCGTGCGCTCCGGTAGACGCTCGCTGCGCCCGCACAACCGGACCCGTACTCGCTCGGCGACGAGCGACCGCAACTCGTCTTGCGCTGCTTGGACGCACAAACTCATGAGGAAATCGACTTCGGCGCTCGGACGGCTCCAGTTCTCTTCGGAGAACGCGTACGCGGTGACGACTCGGATTTTTTCGGCGTGCGCGGCCCGCAGCGTGCGCCGCAACGCCGTCACGCCTCGCTGGTAACCCACCGCGGCCGGCAAGCCGCGATCGCGCGCCCAGCGGCGATTTCCGTCCATGATGATCGCGATGTGTCGAGGCGTCATGTCGCGGCCAGCCTTCCCTTGGCCGGCGCGCTTTCGTGAACGTCGCGCACGACCGACTCGAGTTCGTCGACATACGCGAGGAACCGCTCGCGGCCACGCCTCGTAATCCGGCAGACGGTCAACGCTCGTCCCCGGCCGCGCTGCTTCTCGATCGCGACGATCCCGACTTCAGCGAGCGCATGAAGATGCCGGTTTAAGTTGCCGTCGGTCAGATCGCATGCCGCCTGCAGCTCCGTAAAGCTCAGCCCGGCCGGATGCGCGATCAAGCACGTGCATAGCGCGAGCCGGCCGCGTTCGTGAAAAATACGCTCTAGGCCGGGATACGCAAACGGTGCGTCCTTCGCGTTCACCGGCGAGCCTCATCGCGCCACAGCAGGTAACCGATGCCGATCTGGCCGCAGCCGAATCCGAGCGGCATCACCCACCACGCCAGTGCGACGGCCTCCAGCGGCGTCAGCAGAAACAGGAGCGCAAGCGCCGCAAACGCGAGCGTGACCCGCATCGTTCGCCTCGGAAGCATGTCACGCGAGGCAAAGAGCCCTATGCCATAGCATGCAAACCACGTCCCAGGCAAGAGCGTGTAGGCGGCGTGATCGACCAGCGCGACGCTCAGCGCTCCGCCCAACACGATGCTCGGCGCGATCGTCAGGGCGGCCGAGCGAAATTGGCTTTGCGCGCGCGGGCCGCGATTGCGAAAGACCCACGCGACGACGGCGCCGTAATTGAGCGCGAGCGCCGCAGCCAAACACGTCAGCCAGATGACGATGTACGCGTGTTGGTCTCCCGCCGAGCGCGGCATCGCCGCAGTCTGGAGTTGCAAATATCCGGCTACGAAGGCTCCGACGCCACTGGCTCCGGCGGCGACCGCCGAGTAACCGTGGAAGCGTTGGAGTGCGGCGAGCCGTCCGCGAACTTCCGCCAGATCGGAAAGCGCCTGCTGAACTTCCATTGTGTTACTTTGTATCGCAAAGCACCACAGCTGTCAATAGCTAGTGGGCCGACCAGCCGCCGTCGATCGAGATAGCCGCACCGGTGATCGAGCGGGCCGATTCGGTGCAAAGGTAGACACACAGCTGCGCGACCTCGACGGGTTCGATGAAGCGCTTCGTCGGCATCGCCGACAGAAAGGCTCGAGCGAGCGCTTCCTCCTCGGAGATCCCGCCGCCGTACGAACGCGCCAGATCGGCCGCTTGATTACGGATGAGGTCGGTCATGACGGCGCCGGGACAGATCGCGTTGGCGGTAATTCCGGCCGGCGCGCCTTCGAGCGCAGCCGCCCGCGTTAGGCCGACGACGCCGTGTTTGGCGGCAACGTAGGCCGGTTTGAACTCCGATGCGATGAGCCCCTGAACGCTCGCGATATTGACGATGCGCCCGCGTTTGCGCTCGACGAGGAACGGCCATGCCGCCTTCGTCGCGTAGAACACTCCATCGAGATCGATCTGCGTGACGAGGTCCCACTTGTCGATTGGAAACTCGGCGATCGAGGAGATGTATTGAACGCCCGCGTTGTTGACGAGGTGATCGATTCCACCGAAGTCCGCAGCGACGGCCTTGATCGCGGTGTCGACCGCTGCCGGGTCGCGCATGTCGACGCGGTACGCGCGTACGGGAATTCCGGCGTCGCGGGCGATCTTGGCGGCTGTCTCCTTGACGGCTTGATCTTCGATGTCGAGCAGCGCGATGTGCGAACCGGCAGCGGCAAGCTCAGCGGCGATCGCTGCGCCGATGCCTCGCGCCGCACCGGTGACCACGCTGACCCGGTGACGCAGATCGATGAACGACACGAGCTCCTAGCCGTTTTTCTTGAGCGTGTCCACGACCTCGCCGAGGACGCGATCCGCGTCTGCCGGCTTGGGCTGACACGTACCGGCGCCGACGTGTCCGCCGCCGCCATGCTTCGCCATCAGCTCGCCGACATTGGTTTTGCACGTCCGATTGAAGATACTGTGCCCGACCTGGAGCGAGACGAACTCGCCGGCCCGTCCGTCCGCGATCCTCACGGAGACGTTCGCCGTCGGAAACAAGGTATAAATGAGGAAGCGATTGCCTGTCGGCAGGTTCTTCTTCCCGCGGACATCGGTGATCACGACGTTACCGTCTTGGCGGCTGTCGGCCTTGACGTGTTCCTTGAACTGGGCCTCTTCCGTCTTCACGCGCTCGATGCGGTCCTTGACCTGCGGATCGGCGACGATCTGATCGATCGTCTTGGTCTTCGCGAGCTGCATCAAGTGAAGGAAGTAATCTTTGAAAGCCCCCAAGCCCGTTCGAGGATCGAGCGTGTAGCCGACGAGGATCCAGCCCTTCGGCGCAACGACGTCGTCCATGTTCAGCTGCGCCGAATCCAGCCGGTCGGTCGCCTCCATCAACTCCTTGTAGCGATCGAACTTCGCGGACTTATAGTGGTCGACGATGACGCGCGCTGCGCTGGGTTTGACCGCGAAGGCGCCGTCGACATCCCCTCCGGACGACTTGTCGGCCTGACTGACGTGGTGATCGAACCACAATCCGACGCGTGCATCGTGCGGCAGGTTTGCTAAGATATCGTTCTTGGTAACAGCGACCTTGCCGTCCTGAACGTCCTTGGGGTGGGCGAAATCGACTGCTTCGATGTTCTCCACCTCTTGCAAGAGGATCGCGCAGGTCAAACCGTCCAGGTCGGCTCGAGTTATGAGTCGCATTCTTCTGCTCCACAGGTGAGCGGCAGCGCCGCCACGACATTACCACGACATTAAATGAAGAGGCTTGCGTCGCACTCGGTTCCCAGAGGGGCAGCGATGTTCCTACTCCCGGGCCCGGCGCGCGCGAGCGCCGACCGGTTAGCCCAGCAACGCCACGGCTTGCTCCGCGAGTTCGCGCAGGAACGAGGCCGCATCCATCACCAAGCCGACCGATTGATGCGAGCCGCGGTCGGTTAGCTTGGTGACGCTCGCAGGGTTGATGTCGACGCAGATCGTCTTCACGGAGGCGGGGAGCAAGTTGCCGACCGCGACCGAATGCAGCAACGTCGAGATCATGATCGCCATCCCGATCTGCGGGACGTGAGCGCGCATCGCGCGCTGCGCCTCGACGACGTCGGTGATGACGTCGGGGAGCGGGCCGTCATCGCGAATCGAACCGGCGAGCACGACGGGGATCTTCCGCTTATATGCTTCGTACATGATCCCGCCGCGCAGGACCCCCGCGTCGATCGCCGGCTGGATGCCACCGAGCGCACGGATCCGGTTCACGGCGCGCAAGTGATGGACGTGTCCCTCGTCAACGGGAAACGCGTCCTTCAAATTCACCCCGAGCGAGGTCCCGAAGAACTGCGACTCGATGTCGTGCACGGCCAGCGCATTGCCGGCAAAGAGCGCGTCGACTATACCCTCTCGGATCAACTGCGCAAGATAGTGGCCCGCGCCGGTGTGGACGATCGCCGGACCACCGACGACGAGGATCTTCTTGCCGGCGGCATGCTGCGCCAGCAGCTCACGCGCGACTTCGCCGATGAGCGACTCTTTCGGCTTTTCGCTCGAGACTTGGCTCGACATGAACTCGAAGAGCGCTTTGCGGCGCGGACGCTCTTGCGGATGGACGCGGATTCCGGCGTGGCCGACGACGATCATCTCGCCCGCTTGAACGTCGGAGGGCGCGACGGTCCGCGCGCTCGTCCCCGCCACGGCGATCCCGCAGTCCATCTCGGGGAGCGCGACCGGGCGCCATGCGCCGTCGATGCGCACCTCGGTCTCGAGGTTGGTCGTCGCGTAGAAGTCTTCGGGAAGGACCCCATCGCGCGGGGCGCGCTCGAGCGAGGCATCGACATCTGCTACGACCGCCGCGCCGAGCTCGCGGAGCTTGTCGAGCAAGTCCTCCAGATGCGCCGCGTCTTGGCCCTCGACGGTGAGCCGTGCGTAGCTCGGCTCGTCCTTTTGCGTCCCGACGTGAAATTCGTCGATCGTATAGCGAGCCCGCTCGTCGTCGGTCAGGACGCCGAGGACCCGGCTAAAAATCCCGCTGTCGATGATATGCCCGCGCAACTCGATGACGCGAGCGAACGTCGCCGTCCGCGGCGAACCTGTCATCATGGCCTTGACCTTCGTGCCGACGCCGCTGGGCAACCTGCGCGACATCACGCTGCGCAGCCTCGACGCGCTGCGCGATGCAACGTTGATCGTAGCCGAGGACTCACGCGTCGCACGCCGGCTGCTCTCGGCCTACGAGATCGCGGGCAAAGAGATTTGGACCTATCACGAGCACAATGCGCGCTCGACGACCGCCGCAATCTTGGGACGGGCCGCGACCGAACCCGTGGCGGTCGTAACCGACGCCGGTACGCCCGGGATCTCCGACCCGGGAAACGAGCTGATCGCTGCGGCGCGCGCAGCAGGGATCGGCATCGAGGTGCTCCCGGGCGCCGCGGCGTTCGTCTGCGCGGCCGTGCTCTCGGGCTTTTCGCTGCGGCGCTTCACCTTCGAAGGCTTTCCGCCTCGGACGGCCGGGGAACGCCGGGCCGCGTTTGCGCGGGCGCTCACCTCTCCCGCAGCCGGCGTGTGGTACGAAGCGCCGCATCGTATTCATAAGACGCTCGCGGAGCTCGAACGGCTCGCTCCCGGCAGGCGCATCTTCTTGGTACGGGAGCTCTCGAAGATCCACGAGCAACAGATCCTCGGGACACCTGCGCAGCTGCGCGCGGCGTTGTCCGACCCGGCGCGTGGTGAGATCGCGTTCGTGATCGAGGGGACGGACCAGCCGATTGCAGACGCGAGCACGATCGATCTCGAGCGCGCGATCGACGCGTCGCTTGCGGCCGGCGAGAGCGTCTCCGCGATCGCGAAGCGGCTTGCGGAGAGCGGCGCCGGTGAACGCCGCCATCTCTACGCGCTGATCAGCGCGCGCAAGCGCGAGAGCGGGAGCGGCGGCCAGCCTTCCTGAACGGATCGGTTCCCATGGAACGCGCCTACTACGTCACGACGCCGATCTATTACATCAACGGCAACCCGCACATCGGCCACGCCTACACGACGATCGCGGCCGACGTGCTGGTCCGCGTTGCCCGCACGAAGGGTCCGGCGTTCCTGCTGACCGGGACCGACGAGCACGGTCAAAAAGTCGCAGAGGCTGCGGAGCGCGCCGGAATGTCCGCGCAGGCGTTCACCGATTCGCGCGTCGCGAGGTGGAAGGAACTCGGTCCGGCCTTCAACGTCCGCTACGATGACTTCATCCGCACCACCGAACCGCGTCACAAGACCGCGGTCGTCAAGGTCTTCGAGCAACTGCGCAAGAGCGGCGACGTTTACTTGGGGAAATACGAAGGCTGGTACTGCACGAACGACGAGACGTTCTGGCCCGAGAGCAAACTCGTCGACGGACGCTGTCCGAATCCCGAATGCCGCCGTCCCGTCCAATGGCTCTCTGAAGATTCGTGGTTCTTCAGGCTATCCAAATACCAAAGCCGCTTGGTCGAGCACTTTCGTGCACATCCCGAGTGGCTACGCCCGCAGCGCTCGTACAACGAGATGATGGCAATGCTCGAAGAGCCGCTTGACGATCTCTCGATCTCGCGGTCCAACTTTGATTGGGGCGTCGCAATCCCGGAGGGTGGCGTGATCTACGTGTGGTTCGACGCGCTGCTCAACTACATCACCGCGATCGGCTGGGAGCATCAGACCGAGCAGTTCAAAGCGCTTTGGCCGGCTGCCGTCCATCTCATCGGAAAGGAAATCGCGCGCTTTCACACGATCATTTGGCCCGCGATCCTGTGGGCGCTCGGGCTCGAGTTGCCGCAACGCGTCTTCGCGCACGGCTGGATCCTCGCCGAGGGCGAGAAGATGAGCAAGAGCCTCGGCAACGTGATGGATCCCTACGAAATGGGCGGCGAGTTCGGCGCCGACACGGTGCGCTATTTCCTCTTGCGCGAAGCGCCGTTCGGGACGGATTTCAGCATCTCGTACGAAAAACTCCGCCAGCGATACACGGGCGATCTCGGCAACGACTTAGGGAATTTGCTCAGACGGTCGCTCGCGATGCTCGAACGTTATCGCAATGGTTTGGTCCCGCAGGCGCTCGAATCGCCGATCGGCGAGCGCTTCAGCGACTTAGGCGAGCGGGTCCAGGCGCTCGCCGAGACGCTGCATTTCCGCGAAGCGCTCGAAGCGATTTGGGAACTCGTTGCGACGCTCAATCGCGAGATCGACGAAAAGAAACCGTGGGAGCTCCACAAGCAAGGCCGCGACGTTGAGCTGGACGCGCTACTCTACGTGCTCTGCGAGGGACTTCGCTGGCTCGCGCTGTTGTTGCATCCGTTCATGCCCGAAAAGGCGACGGAGATGTGGCGCCAGCTCGGACTCGAGGGCGAGCCTGCAGGCCGATGGTCCGAAGAGATCGTCTGGGGTGGACTCGCAGCGGGAACGCAGGCGACCAGCGGCGAGCCGCTGTTCCCGCGCTTGGAGCCGCAGCCCGCGTAGAAAGCTAGCTCGCCGGTTCTGGATAGAGATCCGGGCGGCACAGGTGCAACGCTGCCTGCAACGCCGGCTTGAGATTCTTCCAATCTGCCAGACTCGGGAACGAGTATCCCGGCGCGGGGCACGGCATCGGACCGTGCCAGCCGGGCCGCATGATGTCGGCGACCGTGTTCGCCGGCCAGCGCGCCGGCCATGGGATACTGCCTGTTTCGAATGCGCCATCCGAGTAGACGGTCTCGTAATTCATGTAGAAATAGTTGAAGCCGTCCTGATTCCACTCCCGGGTCGGGGTGATCGTCCCTTCGCCGTTGCGCAAGTATGCGTAAATGCCGCGCATCTGGAGCTTGTACGGCCTCTGCCCCGCGGGCGGCTCGCTCGGGACGCTGAGCGGATTCGACCGCGTGCGCGCCTGTGCGATCGTTTGCGCGAACTGCTTCTGCAGCGCAGCAAGTTGTTGATCCGTATAGGGGCCCTGGTGCGTCGAGGGCGCTTTGGGCTGCAGGGGGGCAAGCGCTACGTCGGTCTTGCCGTCGGTCCCCTGCGTCGTCCCCTCACGCGGCTTTCCGTTGTCGGCCTCGACGAGCTGCTGCGCCGCCTTCGGCGCCGCGAGCTCTTTGCGTTCGGTGCGCTTGGCAGGCGGCGCGACGTTCTTCTTCGGATGCTCGACCGGTTGCGGCGGCTTGGGCAATTCCGGCCTCTTCTGCGTGAGGACGACGGATGGTTTTTGCGCCGTCTGCGGCTTCGGCTGCGCGATCGGGTGCGGCTGGGGAACCGTCTTGCGCTTCTCGATCGTCACGACGTCCGAGAGGGCGACCAGCGGCTGCTCGGTCGCGCGAGGCTCGGGCGCCTTCAGTAACCGTGAAAGCGGGAAGAACACGCCGCCGAACAGCAAATGGACCGCGATCGAGACAGCGATTGCAATCTCGAAAACAGTGCGCCGACGAGGTGGGCTTTCCGGCCGAGTGATCATGAAATCAGAGGGACCTTCACGCTCGCGATAGCTTCGATACTCCGATGATCGACACGCACACTCATGTCCATGACCCCGCGTTCGACCTCGATCGCGAAGCGGTACTGGCTCGTGCGATGAGCGCCGGCATTTCGAAGATAATCACGGTCGGAACTGATTTGGGCGACAGCCGGCGGGCACTCGCGATCGCGTCCCTATTCGGTTTGGCTGCCTCACTTGGAATCCATCCTCACGAGGCAAAGGATGCGCCGGCCGACATTGCGAGCGCCTTCGACGAAGTCTTAAAGAACGGTGAGAAGCGGCCGGTCGCGATCGGGGAGACGGGGCTTGACTACCACTACATGCACAGTCCCCCCGCCGATCAGCGGCGAGCGCTCGAGCAGCAGCTTGCCTACGCGCGCGAACGGGCCTTTCCCATCATCTATCATCAGCGAGAAGCGTTCGACGACTTTCTCCCGATCTTGCGCAACGGCAGGGCAAGCGAGGTGCCGGGCGTCGTGCACTGCTTTACCGGAGACGCCGAGCAGGCGCGCATCCTGACGGGCGAGTTCGGGTTGCGTTTGGGGATCGGCGGCGTCGTGACGTTTAAATCCGCGCAACCCCTGCGGGACGCCGTCCGAGCCGTCGGGCTCGCGAACCTCGTCCTCGAGACGGACTGTCCGTATCTTGCACCGGTCCCACACCGCGGGGCTCGCAACGAGCCGGCATACGTCATCGAGACCGCAAAGTATCTGGCAACGGTCCTCGAGGTGTCGATCGGCGACGTCGTCGCAATGACCGATGCAAACGCGAACGCCTTGTTTTCACTCTAACGGGTGCGCTTTAGGCGAGCTCCAATTGTCCTCGAAACGCGCGCGCAGCGCATCGACGAGTGCCGGGATTTGCGTGCGCATCCCCCAGTCGACCATATCGGACGGAAAGATGCCCGCGTTCGCCGATCCGACCCACGCTTGTTGCCCGGCGACGGCGATCTTCTCGGCGAACGGCGCGACACGAATGTGGACGCCGGCCGCGGCGAGCCGCTTCAGCGCGGACGCCTCGCGCGGGTTCGTTGCGTCACGGGCACCGACGAGCAAACGAACGTCGTCCCCATCACGCGCTTTCGCCGCGAGCGCCTGCTCGACGGCCCCGAACCCGAATGATTCACTCTCGACCTCGATGCGTTCGCTTCCCGCGTCTAGCAGCAGCTGCGCTTCCGCGTTGAGCGCATCGCCCTTCCGCGTCCAAAGATGCGGATCGGAGGCAACTTTGCCTTCGATGCCGGCGCGAACGACGCCGACGTCGTCGGGTTCGGAATCGGCGATCAGCGTACTTGGTCCATGTTCGGCCCAATTGCGATCGTCCAGGAACGTCTCTCCGTCGATGACGGCAGCCTTGAGATGGGTCTGGGTCAGCTCGGCCGCGACGTGGTGCGCGCGCAGCTCCTCTGCGACCTTCAGGTTGGTCGCCGCGAGTGAGCCGCTCGGATCGAGGGGCGCGGCCTCGAGCCGGACGCTGACGTCGGCGCCTCGATCGCCGGCTGCCTCGAGCGCCTCCACCAAGCGTCCAGGGTGCAGGATATAGGAAGAGAGGGATATCGAACGAGCGCTGCCGATCGCCGCAAAGAGCTCGTCGGTCCCGGATATGCGCACTGCCGTCATGCTGAGCGTTCACGCGGCCTCACCCAATCAACTAGGGTGCATCCGCCCGCAGGCGGAAGGCGATTCCCCATGCTCCCCAAGTCCGAGAAGGCCGTGTACGTGCGCGACATGTTTGCCGCGATCGCGCCGCGTTACGATACGGCCAACCGCGTCCTCACCGCCGGGGTCGATGAGGCGTGGCGCCGGCGCGCCGTCCGGGAGATGCAAGCCCCGCGCGGAGGCCGGATCCTCGACCTGTGCTGCGGGACGGGCGATCTCGCGTTCCACGTCTTGCGCAGCGATCGCACCGCCTCGGTGGCGGCCGTCGACTTCTGCGAGCCGATGCTCGCGGGCGCGCGCGAGCGGGCTCGGCGCGAAGATCCGGAAAATCGCGCGGAGTTCGTGTGCGGCGACGTGATGGCGCTGCCGTTCGGGGACGACGCATTCGACGGCGCGACGATGGGATTCTCGATGCGCAACGTCGTCGACATCGCAGGGACGTTATGCGAGACGTTGCGCGTCTTGCGGCCCGGTGCGCGATTCGTCAACCTCGATGTCTCGAGGGCGCCGAACCTGCTGACTCGAGCGCTGTTCGAGGCCTACTTCTATACGCTCGTCCCGTTGATCGGTGGCGCCGTCGGCGGATCGAAGAGCGCGTACCGTTATCTTCCGCAATCCTTGACGAACTACCCCGACGCCGACGCGCTCGCGCTACGCTTTCGCGACGCCGGCTTCGCCGACGTTCGCTACGTGCGCCTCGGCATGGGCGCGATCGCCCTCCATATCGGGGCAAAACCGGCGTGATAGAGCCGGCCTCGGGCGATCACGATCTGCGGGCGCTCATCGAAGAGTTTTTCCGCACCTCGTTCGCCACCGACAATCCGCTCATCACCGAAGCGGTCCACCGCATGCTCGCCGCCGGCGGCAAGCGTTTGCGTCCGCGCATCACGCTGCTCGCCGCTGAAGCAATGGGTGCAGATCCGGCCGAGCACTTGCCGCTGGCGTCCTACATGGAGCTCATCCACGTCGCGACGCTGATCCACGACGACGTGGTCGACAACGCTGCGACGCGGCGCGGGGTCAACGCGACGGCGGTCGACTTCGGCAATCGGATCAGCGTGCTCGCCGGTGACTACCTCTTCGCATGGATCTTCAAGAACGTGACGGCCGGCTTTCCGCATCCGATCCCGCACATCCTCAGTTCGACGCTTGCGGACATCACCGACGGCGAGGTGCTGCAGCTGGGGGCGCTGGGCAACCTCGACTTGGGTGTCGCGGAGTACATCGACATCATCGTCAAGAAAACTGCGGCGCTCTTTGCGGCCTCCGCCGAGTGCGGCGCAATTATGGGCGAAGGCTCGCCGCTGCGCGTCAAGGCTTTGCGTGATTTCGGCTTACACTACGGCATCGCGTTTCAGATGCGCGACGATCTGCTCGACATGGTCGCCGACGAAGCCACCCTGGGCAAGCCGGTCGGGAACGACCTTCGCGAGCGCAAGGTGACGCTGCCGCTCATTTCGGCACTTGACGGGGCGGATAGTGAATTTCGGGCCGACGTCGAACGTTTTTACGACGAGGACGACGAGAGCCGCGAGCGGATTGCGGGGCTCGTCGAACGGATCGGGGCGCGGGGTGGGTTCGAAAAAACCGAGGCCTCGATAGTGACGTTTATCGAGCGGGCGAAGATTTCGCTCGCTCCCCTGGGAAGCACGCCGGCCCGGTCGAAGCTCAACGACCTCGCCGACGCTCTCGTCAACGACGGAGTCCCGGGGAAGAGGAGGTTCTGAATGTTCGGTAATCCCATGGAAATCGCGCTGATCGTCGGCGCGGCGGTCCTGCTCTTCGGGGCGGACAAGCTGCCCAAGCTGGCACGCAGCGCGGGCCAAGCCAAGAAAGAATTCGTCGTCGGACAAGCCGAGGCGGACGCGGAAGCGGACCGCATCCGTGCGGAAGCGCGCGCCAAAGTGGAGGCTGAGGCGGCTGCCAGGGCGGCGGCGGCCGCGGAGACGAGCGTCGGCACGACGACCTCGACGCCTTCTAGCGGGACCCACTAGCGGAGGCCGGCCCGACGTCGCTGTTGGCCCAGCGTTCGCCCGGCGCGAACGACGAGGTCGAGTGGGACCAAAAGGAGATGACGTTCACGGAGCACCTGAGGGAGCTCCGTACGCGTCTTATCGTCTCGTGCGCGACCGTCGGCATCCTCGCGCTCGTCCTGTTCTGGCCTTCGCAGTTCGTCATCCCGTGGCTCACCCAGCTCTACTTTCCGCACACGGTCCTGCACGCGTTCGGCCCTGCGGACGTGATCATCGTCGAATTCAAGTTTTCGATCTACGGCGCGATCGTGCTCGGGTTGCCCGTCCTCGTCTACGAGATCTGGATGTTCATCGTCCCCGCGTTTCATCCGCGGACGCGCAACATCGTCTACGCGTACACGCTGCCTTCCCTCGTCCTGGCGGCAGCCGGCATCGCGTTTTGTCATTTCGTCGTCATCCGGCGCGTGGTCGGGGCGCTGCTTGCGATCACGAACCAAGTTGCGACGCCGACGTTCGGACTGGAAGCGACGCTCAATCTGATCCTGCTCATGTTCCTCGGCTTCGCGCTGGTCTTCCAAACCCCGATGGTGATGATCGCGCTCGCCCGGATCGGTTTGGTCAACTCAAAGATGCTGCGTCAATACCGGAAGTACGCGATCATGCTGATCCTGCTCGCCGGCGGCTTGCTGGCTCCCGATGCCTCGCCGATCACGATGATGCTGCTCGCGGCCCCGATGTACGTGCTGTTCGAAGCGAGCATCTGGATCATCGCGGTGCTCGAGAAGTCGTGGCATCGCGAGGCAACTTCGAGCTAGCGTAACCAACATGGCAACCCACGCCGCGGCGCCCGCACGCTCGCTCTACGACGAGTTCCTCGCGCTCTTCTCCAACGTGCTCTTTGCCGTCTCGCTCTTCGCGGTCTGGGGCGTCTTAACGCTGATCGGCGTCGTCGTCGACCAAGGCAAAGACGCCGCGGCGTATTGGAACGAGTACCCTGCGCCGGTCGCAAGACTCATCCTGCGCCTGCACCTCGACAACATCTACCACAGTCCAGCCTACGTCGGGATCATCGGACTCATTCTCGTTTCTCTGGCGGTCTGCACGTTCAAGCGCGTGATCCCTGCGCGGCTCCCGCCGCTACGCACCGTCAAGATCGACGCGATCCCGCTCAACGCAAGCATCGACGTTCATGGTGAAGAGGGCGCGGTCCGCGCCCGCATCGCGGACTTCTTTGCATCGCGCGGTTGGCAAGTCCGCAAACGCGAATTCGGCGGCGAAGAGTGGATGTTTGCCGACCGGCACAATTGGGCGCGGCGCGGCGTCCTCGTCGCGCACATCGGTTTCGTCATCATCGCGATGGGGACGACGATCTACTGGTGGAAGGGGTTCCAGGGCACGACCGCCATCCTCACCGGCCAAACGATAACGGTCCCCGAGACGGGCGCGCGGATCAGGCTCGAACGTTTCGGATACCGCTTCGATCCGGTGCAGACGAAATCGGGACTCGTCTACCAACCGATCGATTACGTCTCGAACGTGACCGTCACGGGCAAAGACGGCGTCGCGCGCCAAGCGACGATCCGCGTCAACGATCCGCTCGACGTCGACGGCACGCTCTACTATCAGGCGACGTACGGTTACGGCATCTCGTTCTCGCTGACCAAGGACGGCGTCCCGGTCCCAAATGCACCGAACGGGCCGCTCAAAGAGGGAGCGGGGTTTCAAGTCGCCGATACCCCGCGGGCAATCCAGTACACGCGCTTCATCGGGACGATCGATCGCGCGACCGGGCAACCCGGAGCCGATCCGCGGCCGAACAATCCCGCCGTCGTCCTCTCCGCTTTCGACGGCGATCAACCGCTGGGCGACATCCTCGTCCCGCTCGGCAAGAGCATCGACTTAGGCGGTGGCTACAAGCTGACGCCCGCGCATTATACGCTCTACAGCGGCCTGCAATATCGCTACGATCCGGGGGTCCCGCTCGTCGGGATCGGCGCCTTCGTCCTGCTGAGCGGACTCTGCATCGCGTTCTACCTTTTACCCGCCCGTCTGTACGTGCGGATTACCGGAACCGGCCGGGATTGGCACGTGGGGCTCGCCGCGACAACGGTAAAAGGTTACGATATCTTCGAAGAACAGTTCCACGACCTCGTGACGGCGCTCGTTTCGGGCCCCCTCGGGGAATGTAGGCTACACACCAATGCTGAAGGGCCCGATAGTGCGGGGGCCCCACGAAGTGGGGGGCGCGCAGGCTGGGCCGGAGCGCCTTAAAATGAACATCGATCAAGTATTACTTATCACCGCACTCGCGGCATATATCACGGGGACCATCGTCTTCATCGGTTACTTCCTCTCGCGCAACCCCGTCATGCGGACGATCGGGATCCCCCTAGCGGCGATCGGGTGCGTCGCACAGTTCGGCGAGCTCGGCGCGCGCTGGATCATCTCGGGGATCTGGCCGCTCACCAACCTCTACGGCTCGCTCTCGCTCTTTTCCGCGATGGGCGTCCTCATCTTCATCGCCTTCGCCTTGAAGTACAACCTGTGGTTTACCGGCGGATTCGTCCTCTTGATCGCGGCGATCGCGCTCGGCTACGCGACGACCTGGAACGAAGGCTACATGCCCGCGGTCCCGGCGCTGCAGTCGTACTGGATCAAAGTTCACGTCCCGCTCGTCATCAGTTCGTATGCGTCATTCATGGTCGCTTTCGTCGTCGGCGCTCTCTACTTGGTGAAGTATTCCTTCGAAAAGTATTTTGGGCGCAAACAGACGGTCGCGGCGGCGATGACGAGCGCAGGCGCGGTCAACGTCCCGGTCAGCGAATACAACGCCGACGTCGGAATCAGCGACGTGCGCGTCACCGGCTTGCGCAACGACACGCCGAATATCGCGGCGGCGGCGGCGCGCGGCGACTTCTGGGGCATGTGGCTCGAAACGCTCCCGTCGCTCGCGAAACTCGACATCCTCGCCTATCGGATCATCGCCGTCGGCTTGCCGCTCCTGACGATCGGGATCATCACTGGCGCCTGGTGGGCCAAAGAGGCTTGGGGCGCTTATTGGCAATGGGATCCGAAAGAAACTGCTGCGCTTCTTTCGTGGATCGTCTATGCATCCTACATGCATCTGCACACGCGCAACGTTTGGCGCGGCTATCGCTGCGCGTGGATCAACGTCATCGGCTTCGCCACGATCATCTTCTGTTATCTCGGCGTGAACATCTGGATCAGCGGCCTGCACTCGTATAAGGTGTAGTCTCGCTCGCAGCCCTTTCGAACCGGCGCTTCGCGGCGTACTTGATCGCTGCCGCGCTGGCGGACTGCGGATGGTGGATCGCCTCGATCGCGCAGGGCTGGTTCGTCTTGACCCTGACGCACTCGCCTTTCTGGCTCGGGACCGTCGCCGCGGCGGGCCAGGTCCCGTTCCTGCTCTTCTCGCTTGCGGGCGGCTCGCTCGCAGATCGCTTCGACCGGCGAGCGCTCGTTGCGATCGGCAACGCGCTCATCCTCGTCCTCGCATTGCTTTGCGCGATCTTCATAGCGCGCGATGCGATGCCGCTCTGGGCGCTCATCGCGCTGACGTTTGGGATCGGGACGATCGTTGCGCTAGAACATCCGATCGACCGCGCGTGGCTCTACGATCTCATCGAAGGGCAGCTCATCGGGACGGCGACCGCGCTCTCGTCGCTCGAATGGAGCGTTGCCCGCATCCTCGGCCCTGCGCTCGGCGGTGTTGCGATCGCTACGGTCGGCGTCGCTGCGGGCTATGCCGCGTTCGCCGTCGCGGTCGTGCCGATGATCGTTCTGGCGGCCGTATTGCGAGCGCGCGGCTCCGCGTCGCGCCACGCCGGCACGACCCAGGAGACTCCCGCCCAGAGCCGGGCTGCCAATCGCGCGATCGTGGCGTTCTCGCTCTTCGTTGCGACGTTCACGCTCTCGGTTATGCCGTACATATCGCTGCTTCCCGACGTTGCGAGCAAGACGCTCGGCCTCGATGTCCGCGGCTACGGCTTCCTAGCAGCGTGCGGTGGCGCCGGATCGCTCGTCGGAGCTCTCGGCTTGGGCGCTGCGGGCGAGTTCCCGCATAAGGGACGGCTCGTCCCCGTCGCCGCCGTGACCGGCGCGATCCTGCTCGCCCTCTTTGCCCTCACCCGCAGCGTCCCGGTCGCCGCAGTGCTGCTCGTCCTGATGGGGGCAATCGATACAATGATGTACGCGCTGGCGAACACCTACGTTCAGGAGTGCGCCAGCGACGCTGAACGTGGACGCGCCAACGCCATCTTCTCGCTCGCATTCGTGGGGGCGATCCCGATTGGAAACGTGATTCTGGGAAGCCTTGCCGGATATTATGGGACCGTTCGGGCGCTCGAGGTGGGCGCCGTAATCGCTTGCGCCGGAGCCCTCGCGTTCTGGTTCGCTGCGCCCCAGGCGCGCGAGGCCGCGTAGAGGAGATGCCTGGCGGCTGCTGCTAAGGTGGTCGAGTTTGGCGAGCAACCCACCTATAATGGGCGTCGAACACGTCGTTTTGAAGCGGGAGAGTAACATTGGCCCACGCCAAGGCATACGAAGATCCCGGGACACCCGAAGAGCAAAGCCGCCGGCAGTTCATGACGAACGCGACGATCGTCCTGGGAAACGTGATCGGTTTGGTCATCGCGGTCCCGATCGTCGTCGGGTTGATCCCCTCGCCCGCAGTCCTGGGCGGCGGAAAGAGCTGGTCGCCGCTCAAAGATCAAGCGAAGCTCGATGCGCTCACGCCGGAGAGCCCGCCGGCGCAGTTGTATTTCTCGCGCGTGCTGCGCGACGGATACATGCCCCCGGCCGACGCATCCGACTACGTCTGGGGCGTCAAGATGAACGACGCGCAAGTCAAGAAGATGCAGGCCGACCGTCCGGATCTTTTCAACAGTCCTGGCGGCAAGGTCGACTACGCGGTGGTCAACATGGGCTACGTCATCTTCAGCTCGGTTTGCCCGCACCTCGGCTGCAAGTTCAACTGGAAGGCTGAGACCAACCGCTTCTTCTGCCCGTGCCACAATTCGGAGTACGAGCGCAATGGCGAGCACGTCGCGGGTCCGGCGGCGCGCGGCCTCGATCCCCTCCCGTTTGGGGAACAGAGCGGAAAGGCCGAGATCACGTGGATCCGCTACAAAGCCGCGATCCCGGACCGCATAATCGTATCGTACACTTGAATGGCGCTTCGCCCGAGGCTCCGCGCCCCCCAGATCTCACGCGCGCTGGCGATTTTTGCTAAACCCGCCATACCCCGAGGGCGCGCTCAACAACATCATCGCATAATCCGGGAGCACCCATGCTGAACTGGCTCAACCAGCGTACCGGTATCGTCACGCAGATCAACGAGTTTCTCACCGAGGACGTCCCCGGCGGCGCAAGCTACTGGTACGTTTTCGGGAGCGCGACGCTCTTCTCCATGATCCTGCAGATTGCAACCGGCATCTGGCTGACCTTCTACTACTCGCCGTCGATCTCGACGGCGTGGGAATCGACGCTCTTCATCTATCAGAAGGTCTATCTCGGCCAGTTCATCATCAGCTTGCACTATTGGGGAGCGACGGCGATGATCGCGCTCCTGCTGATGCACCTCTTGCAAGTCCTCGTCTGGGGCGCGTACAAGAAGCCGCGCGAGCTTCAATGGGTCGTCGGCGTGCTGCTCCTTATCTTTACGCTCGTCCTCGGCCTCACCGGCTACCTGCTCCCCTGGGATCTCAACGCGTTCTTCGCCTCGCAGGTCGCCATTAATATTACGGGGACGGTCCCGTACGTCGGGCAGTGGATCCAGAACTTCTTGCAGGATGGCGCCAGCATGGGGACGCTGACGATCAATCGCTTCTTCGGCCTCCACGTTTGGCTCACGCCCGCGCTGCTCGTCCTACTCGTCGCATCGCATCTTGCGATCTTCCGCTGGAACGGTGCCGCCGGGCCGCCGATCGACGACCCGCCGAAGCTCAAGCCGGGGCGTTTCTGGCCGGACCAGATGTTCATGGACACGGTCGCGTCGTTCGCGGTGTTCGCGATCGTCGTCATCCTCTCGATCGTTTCGCCCGCCCCGCTCGACGCGAAGGCCGATCCGAACAATACGACCTTCATCCCGGCGCCGGCGTGGTATTTCAACGCGCTTTACGCGATCCTCGAGATCGTGCCCGAGCAGCTCTCACTGGTCGCCACGATCGTCGGACCTGCAGTCGGAGTCTTGATCATCCTGCTCTTGCCGTGGATCGACCGCAACCCGAGTCGTCAAATGCGGCGGCGCCCGGTCGTCCTGAGCATCACGGCCCTAGCCGTCTTCGGCGCCGTCTTCATGAGCTTTTACGGTCAGAATACGATCAACGCGAAAGCCGCCGTGGTGCACCAAGAGGCGCCGACCGTCCCGGGCGGCGCGATGGCCAACGCGCTCGAGCAGCAAGCTCCGCCGGCAGGCGGCGGAGCCGCCGGGGGCGGCGGGGCAGACGCGGCCGCGATCGCCGCGGGACAAAAAGTCTACGCCGCGAGCTGCGCGTCGTGCCATGGCGCAGCCGGCGCCGGGATCCCGGGCACGTTCCCGCCGCTGGCCAAGAACCCGGCGGTCACAGCAGCCGCTCCGAAAGAGGTCATCCACGACGTCGCATATGGACTGAACGGACCGCTGCAGGTCAACGGCGCGACGTACAACGGTCAGATGCCGGCGTGGAGCGGGAATCTCTCTAATGCGGATATCGCGAACGTGATCACCTTCATCCGCAACTCGTGGGGGAACACCGCGAGCGCCATCACCGAGAAAGACGTCGCCGCGGTCAAAAAGTAACGCACGGCGTGCCTTCGTAGAGAAAGAGCCCGTCTTTACCGGAGACTGTGATCAAACGCCGCGTTCGGCCGTTTGAGGGCTCGGGCGTCGCGCCGTCTCTCGGAGCGACGTAGAAGACGCGCGGCGCGCTGCACAATGCATGCTGCGGATCATCGGGCGGCGGGAGCATTTCGATCTTCGGCTCGGTATAGAAGAGTAATGCGTTCGCGCCCGCGACGCTTTGAATGACGACCGCGTCGCCCGGGCGCCGTTCGCGCTCGATGATCGCGGCGATCTGCGGCATCGGTTTGAACGGCTCGACCTGCGGCTCGACGACGAGCGCGATGAGCAAGAGCGAGGTCACGGTCGCCGCCGCGAGCGCATAGGGCGCTCGCACCGCCCAACTCACACGCAATAAAAGGAGGAACGCGATCAACGCGCCCGCGCCCATCACGATGCCGAGCACGCGCACGTCCCGGGCGATCGCAGCGAGCGCGTCCGTGAATTGCATGTGGCTCGAGAACGACACGACGGCGCCCGCGACGACCCCGAGCGCGACTGGGACGACGAGCCCGCTAACGATCGCGGCGCGTCGCTCCTCCCCCAAACTGACGCGCTCGAACCACAACGCGACGAGGATGGCAAGCGCCGGCAGTTCGAGCGCTATGTAGTTCGGGAGCTTCGTCTGCGCGAAGCTGAAAAACAGAAAAGGCAGAACCGCCCACAGCAAAGCGAGCCGAACGAGCGCAGCATCGCGATCGTTCAGGGCGTCGCGCACGGCTCGCCCGAACGCTGCGGGCAAGAACGCGATCCACGGAAAGAAGCCGAGGATCAATGCGGGCAGGTAGTACCAAACCGGCCCGGCCTGCCCCTCGATCGTCCCGACATAGCGTCCGAACGAATAGTGCCAGAGCAGTTCGGCGATCCCGACACCGCCGACACGTGACTGCAGCAGGGCGAACCACGGCGCGGTGATCGCAACGAAGAGCAGCAGCGCGCCGAGCCACGCCCGCCAGCCGGGAAACGCTAGGACGCGGCCGTCGCGCGCTTCCCACAGGATCCACGCGACGATGACCATCGCCGGTATCACGACGGCCACCGGACCCTTTGCGAGAACGCCGAACGCCATCGCGACCCATGCCCAGTACCATGCTGCCGTACGGCGGCGTTCGATCGAAAGGCGCCAATCTTCGGGCTGCAGGCTGCCGAAGAATCCAAAGATCGCCGCGGCGACGCAAAGGTCGAGCAACGCGTCCATGATCGCGAGCCGTCCGACGATCGCTTGCATCACGCTGGTCGAGAGGATCAGCGTCGCATAGCACGCGGTCCGCAAGCCGGCGACGCGGCAGGTCGCGTAGCCGGTTAGCGCCGCCAACGCGATCGTCGCCAGAGCCGACGGAAGTCGCATTGCAAGCGTCCCGGCTCCCAGCAGTTTTGCGGACAGAGCAGCCAGCCAAAAATAGAGCGGCGGCTGAATGAACCACGGCGCGCCGTTGAAGTGCAGCACGACGGCGTCGTGATACAGGAGCACCTCGCGAGCCACTTCCCCGTAAGCCGTCTCGCTGTTGTCCCAGAGCGTACCGATACCGAGCCCGGGAAGGGTGACGATGGCCGCGATCACCGCACCCACGAGCGCCGCGCGTTGCGGAGCCGTTCGCATGGGTGAGGGGAGTTAGCCCTAATAGGTAGCCCGCCCTACGCATCCGAAGTCAGGCCGTCCGGTGTATCCCATCATTCTGGACATGCGCGAAAAGCGAGCCGTCGTCGTCGGCGGCGGCGCGGTAGCGGAACGCAAGATCCTCGGCTTGCTCGACGCAGCGGCCGACGTGGTCTGCATCGCTCCGCAAGCCGGCGGCCAGATCGAGCGACTCGCGCACGAACGCCGAATCCGGCTCGAAGCGCGACGCTATCGGAGCGGCGACCTCGACGGAGCGATGCTCGCGTTCGCGGCGACCGATGACGACGCGGTCAATCGTCAGATCGTCGAAGACGCGCGCGCCTTGGGTATCCTGGTCAACGATGCTTCGGCGGCCGAACGGGGCGACTTCTCGACGCCGGCGACCGTGCGCGCCGGCTCGCTGCTGCTCACGGTCGACACCGGCGGCCACGCCCCCGCGCTGGTGAAGCAAATCCGCGACGAGCTCGCAGAACGCTTCGATGCTCGCTACGCGCGCGCGACCGATACGCTCGGACGGATGCGCGATTACGTTCAGACAACGCTCGCGCCGAGCCGTCGGGCAGAGATCTTGCGGCGTCTCGCGCGCTTGGATGTCGACGTCCTCGCGAAGATGAATCCATCCGCATCGCAGCACGCGGTCGATGAGCTCGTCGCCACGCTGGACGCGGCCGTGCAGCGCGCGCCTTCGATGCTCGTTTGCGCGTCACGCGGAAGTAGGCTGGCCGTGCGGCAAACGCGCGAGGTCATGGCGCGCCTTGCCGAAGCCGGGATCGCATCGACGCTCGAAATCGTCTCGACGAGCGGCGATCGCTTCACCGACCGACCGATCGACGAAATCGGGACGGAGAACGTCTTCGTGCACGAACTCGAGCTCGCATTGCGCGAGCGGCGCGCCGACTATGCCGTTCATTCGTGCAAGGATCTCCCCGGCGCGCTACCCGCTGATATGGATCTCGTCGCGATCACGAAGCGCGAGGATCCGCGCGATGCGTTTTGCTCGGAGCGTTTCGCGAGCTTTGCGGACCTCCCAAGCGGCGCGCGCGTTGGGACGTCGAGCCCACGGCGGCGCGCGCAGCTCGCGCGCCTGCGTCCGGATTTGCGCTACGACGACGTGCGGGGCAACGTCGACACGCGGCTCGGAAAGCTGGATGAAGCCGGCTACGACGCGATCGTCCTGGCGATGGCCGGGATGCGGCGCCTTCGCGTACGCGCCAAATACACGATTCCATTCGAGCCGGAGCAAGTGACTCCGGCCGTCGGCCAGGGCGCGCTCGCGATCGAAATGCGCGCCGGCGATCCGCGCGCCGAGCGCATTCACGACGTCCTCGTCGACGAAGCGACCGAACTCGCCGTCAGTGCAGAGCGCGCGTTTTTGCGAACGATGCGCGGCGGGTGCCGTGCGCCGCTCGGCGCGTATGGCTCCTATGAAGGCGGCATCCTGCGTCTACGTGCGGTCGCCGCCTCTCCGGACGGCGCGATGATGGTGCGCGCTGAACGGCTCGGCTTAGTCCGCGATCTTGAAGCGGCCGAGCAAATCGGACAAAGCGTCGCCGATCTCTTGCTCTCGCGGGGTGCCGCGCGAATCATAGACGATCGCCCGCTTGCGGGCCGGCTATTCCTTCTACCGCGAACACAAGAGCGCCCCAGCCGGATTGCGGCGTCCTTGCGCGAGGCCGGCGCGGAAGTCGTCGAAGCGCCCGACAGCCCGACCGCCTTGCACCGTCTGGCCGATCGCACTCCGGACGCAATTCTCTTCCCGTCGTCAGGCTCGGTTGCTGCGATCGCCGACTATCTTGCTGCAATGTCCTCATCCCGCCCGATGGTCGCGGCAATGGGGCCTTTGTCGGCAGCCGCCGCAGAAGCGTGCGGTTTCGTCCCGGACGTCGTCTCCGAGATTGCGGATATTCCGTCGTTCGTGCAATCCGTCACCCGCCACGTACTCGCGCAAAGAGAGGAGAGCGCACCTTGAAAAACGTCGGTGAGCTTGTCCGCCGCAAAGTCGACACGAGTTATATCGTCGAACGGCCGCGTCGTCTTCGGGCGAGCGCGGCGATGCGCGATCTTGTTCGCGAAAATCGGATCAACCCTGAAGGCTTCATCCAGCCGCTGTTCGTCGTGCCGGGTTCCCGAGTTCGCCAACCGATCGCGAGCATGCCGGGGATCGAACGGCTCTCGATCGACGAGACGGTTCGCGAATGCCGCGAGCTCGCGAGCCTCGGCCTACGCGCAGTCTTGCTTTTCGGCGTCCCCGACGAGAAGGACGCGATGGCGAGCCTCAACTACGATCCCAATGGCCTAGTCCAACGAGCGGCACGGGAAATCAAGAGCGCGCTTCCCGAGCTGATCGTCGCGGCCGATCTGTGCAACTGCGAATACACCGACCACGGGCACTGCGGGATCCTGGACGAGCGCGGCGACGTCGACAACGATCGGACGCTGGAAGTGCTCGTCCTCGCAGCGCTCACGTACGCGCGAGCCGGCGTCGACATCATCGCGCCGTCCGACATGATGGACGGAAGGGTCGGCGCGATCCGCCGCGCGCTCGACGCCGATGGCTACTATCGGTCCACGATCATGTCGTACGCCTCAAAGTACGCTTCGGCGTTCTACGGTCCGTTTCGCGACGCGGCCGATTCGACGCCGGCGTTCGGCGACCGCCGCACGTACCAAATGGACCCGGCAAACGCGCGCGAAGCGCTGCGTGAAGCTTTGCTTGACATCGACGAAGGCGCCGACATCGTCATGGTCAAGCCGGCGCTCGCGTACATGGACATCATTCGCCAAGTGCGTGACGCCGTCGATCGGCCGGTCGCGACTTACAACGTCAGCGGAGAATACGCGATGGTGAAGGCTGCGGCCGAGCGCGGATGGATCGAGGAAAGCAAGATCGTCGACGAGATGCTGGTCGGTTTCGCGCGGGCGGGTGCCGACATCGTTATCACGTACTTTGCCAAAGATTACTTGCGGCGCCATGGGGCTTGATCGGCGCGACATCGGCGTCGCGATCCTCGCCGGCGGCGAGGCTACGCGCTTGCCGGGGAAGCTGCAGCTCGCGGCGGGCGAGGTCCCGATGATCGTCCGAGTCTTTCGCAACGTCAGCGGCGACCGCGAGACGTATATATCGTGCAAGGCGACGTTTTCGCCGGAGATCGACGCGCTGCTCCCGTGCCCGATGGTCGTCGATCATTGGCAGCTGCGCGGGCCACTTGCGGGAATGTTGAGCACGTTCGCCGAGATGTCGTCACCGTTCGTCTTTGCGGTCGCGGGCGACGCACCGTTCGTCGAGTCGGCCTTCATCGACCGGCTCGCGCGCGAGTGGAACGAGGGCGACGAAGCGATCGTCCCGGTTCACAACGCCGGCGGCAAGGAGATGCTGGAGCCGCTAACCGCGCTCTACGATCGCCGCGCGTTCTTGCGCGAAGGTTTTGAGGTGCTCATGTCGAGCAAGGGCGCGCTGCGCGCAGTCATCGACCGGCTTCGAGCGCGCAAGGTCCGCATCGACGACCCCCGCATCTTCACGAACGTCAACACTCCGGCCGACTACCAGAAATTGCGGAAAAGCCTCTCCGGCGCCCCTCGGGGAATCGAGCAATACTCAAATGCTGACGGCGCCTAGCGGCGGGGGGCCCCAAGCAAAGCTTGGGGGACACGGAGGCTGGGCCGGAGCGCCTTACAAATGAATCTCGAGCGCAGTCTCTCGGCGTTCGAGCGTGCCAAGCGCGTTATCCCGGGCGGCGTCAATTCACCCGTCCGCGCCTTCCGCGCCGTCGGAGGATCGCCGCTCTTCGTCAAGAGCGCGAGCGGCTGCACGATCGTCGACCTCAATGGCCGTACGTACATCGACTACGTCATGTCGTGGGGCCCGCTGATCCTTGGGCACGCATATCCGCCGGTCGTCAAAGCGGTGCAAGGTGCCGCGGCCCGCGGGACGTCGTACGGCGCTCCGACCGAGCTCGAGACCGAGCTTGCCGAGCTCGTCTGCGGGATGGTCCCATCCGTCGAGAAAGTGCGTTTCGTCTCGAGCGGGACCGAGGCGACGATGAGCGCGCTTCGGCTCGCTCGGGGCTTCACCAAGCGCGACAAGGTCGTCAAGTTCGCCGGCTGCTATCACGGCCACGGCGATTCGTTTCTCATCTCGGCCGGGAGTGGGGCGCTCACGAACGGCGTCCCCGATTCACCGGGGATCACGGAAGGCACTTCGCGCGACACGATCGTCGTCGAGTATAACGACCTCGACGCGGTCACGGCGGTCTTCGCGGCCAACCCGGGCGAGATCGCCGCGGTGATCGTCGAGCCGTATGCCGGAAACATGGGGCTCGTCCTCCCGGTCCCGGGCTTTTTGCAGCGCCTGCGCGAGCTGACTGCTCGCGACGATGCGCTCCTGATTTTCGACGAGGTCATGACCGGTTTTCGGGTCGCGCCCGGCGGCGCCCAAGAGCGCGAGGGAATCGTCCCCGACCTCACGACCCTAGGCAAGATCATCGGGGGCGGCCTACCGGTCGGCGCGTTCGGTGGCCGAGCCGACGTGATGGCGGCCCTCTCGCCGGAGGGCCCGGTCTACCAGGCGGGGACGCTCTCCGGCAATCCTCTTGCGATGACGGCCGGAATCACGACCCTGCGGGCCCTCTCGGATCAGGCGATCTACCGGCAACTGGACGCCATCGGGAAGCGTTTGGGCGAGGGACTCGACTCGATCTTCACTCGCCATGGGGTACCGCACACGATGGCCCGCGCCGGATCGCTGTTCGGCTTCTTTTTCACGGAGGGCCCGGTCCACGACCTGAGAACGGCAAAGAAAGCCAATACGCAATTCTATGCTCGATTTTTTCATGCAATGCTCGACCGCGGCGTCTACCTCGCGCCGTCCCAGTTCGAAGCCGGTTTTCTCTCGACGGCGCACAGCGCCGCCGACGTCGACCGTACGCTCGCTGCGGCCGACGACGCCCTCGCGTCCCTCCTTGCCCCGGCGACACGGCGCTGAGATAGGCTAGAAAGTGCCGATCGTCTGCATTGGACTCTCCCACCACACCGCGCCGGTCGACGTCCGGGAACGCCACGCATTCCCCGCTTCGAAGATGGGTGAGGCCCTGGTCGCGCTCCGCGACTACGAAGCAGTCCGGGAAGCGCTGATGCTCTCCACGTGCAACCGCCTCGAGATCTACGCCGAGCTCGAAGAGTACGAGGCGGGGATCGCGCAGATCAAGCGGTTCCTGCAGAACTTCCGTCACGGCGACGTCAGCGACATGGAGTCCTACCTCTATACGCTCCTGGGAACGCAAGCCGTCGATCATCTCTTCCGCGTCAGCACGGGTTTGGATTCGATGCTGATCGGCGAGGCGGAGATCCTCGGCCAAGTCAAGGATGCGTACATCCAAGCGCAAAACGCGCGCTCCCTCGGGAAGATTCTGCACACGCTCTTTCGCGAAGCGCTCGGCGCAGGCAAGACCGCCCGCACGCACACGTGGATCGGCGAGGAATCGGTGAGCGTCGCGACGGCTGCGCTCGACCTGGCGAAAACGCGCCTCGGGACGTTGCGCGACAAGTCGGTCGTCATTCTGGGCGCCGGTAAGATGGGGACACTTGCCGCGAAGCGATTGAAAGCGGAAGGCGTCGCCGAGATCGTCGTCCTCAACCGATCGTTCCAGCGCGCGCGCAACGTCGTCGACGAGCTCGGGATTGGGCGCGCCGGCGAATTGCCCGGGCTCATCGGCGCGATGCATGCAGCGGATATCGTCGTAACGTCGACAGGCGCGTCACAGTTCGTCATAACTCCGCAAAGCGTCGCGGAAGCGATGCGCATGCGACCAGACCGGCCGATGTTTATCGTCGACATCGCCGTCCCGCGCGACGTCGATCCGGAGACCGCGAGCATCGCCAACGTCAGCGTCGTCGACATCGATGCGCTCAAAGGCGTCGTCGAGATCAGCCTCGACCGGCGCCGCGAGGCGATCCCGCTGGTTGAAGAGATCATCTCGGAGCATGTCGCGCGGTTTCGGCAGTGGTACCAGGCACGTGCTGCCGTCCCGGTCATCAGCTCGCTCACGCAAAAGGCTGAAGCGATTCGCGATGCCGAGGTCGAGCGGCTCTTCTCGCGCGTACCCGATCTCACGGAGCGCGAAAGGATGCTGATCACGAACATGTCGTTGACCGTCATCTCGCGACTGCTGCACTCGGTCGTCACGAAGATCCGCGACAAGGCGATCAGCAACCGCGCCGAGGCGCAGACGCACGCGCAGATCATCGAGGAGCTCTTCGAGCTGCAGCTACGTCAGGAGCTTGGCGCCTTGTCGACCTCCGACGTCGCGCTTGCCAAAGAGTAAGCCGGGCAAGGTCTTTCTCGTCGGCGCGGGCCCCGGCGATCCCGGGCTCCTCACGCTCAAGGGCGCGCGGGCAATCGCCGCGGCGGATGTCCTCGTTTACGACTATCTTGCGGCGGCGCCGATCGTCGCACTTGCGCCGCCTGACTGCGAAAAGATCTACGTCGGGAAGAAAGCCGGCGCCCATACCCTAGCGCAGGAAGACATCACCCAACTTCTCGTCCGGCTCGCGCGCGAGGGGAAGCGGATCGTGCGGCTCAAGGGAGGCGATCCGTTCGTCTTCGGGCGCGGCGGCGAAGAGGCCGACGAGCTTGCCGCGGCGGGCATCCCCTTTGAGATCGTCCCGGGAATCACATCGGCTATCGCGGCTCCGGCGTACGCCGGGATCCCTCTCACGCATCGCGAGCACAACACGGCGTTCACGATCGCGACCGGGCACGAAGACCCGACGAAGCCCGAATCGACGCTTGACTACGCGCGTCTCGCCGATCCGCATCAAACGCTGGTCTTTCTCATGGCGATGGGCAATCTCGCGGAGATCGTCGGCAAACTACGCGAACGCGGGCTCCCCGGCGATCGGCCGGTCGCGATCGTCCGCGAAGGGACGAAACCAACGCAAGAGACGCTCGTTGGGACCCTCGACACGATCGTTGCGCAAGCGCAGCGGACGGGTATAGGTGCGCCCGCGATCGTCGTCATCGGCGACGTCGTCCGTCTTCGGGAGAGGATCCGCTGGTTCGACGTAAGCCCGCTTTTCGGCAAGCGCGTCCTGATAACGCGTCCCGTGCACCAGGCTGCGGAGTTCGCAGCGCGCCTGTGGGAAATCGGCGCCGAGCCGATCGTCGCGCCGACGATTGCGATCGGGCCGCCCGACGATCCTTCTCCCGCGCAGCGTGCTCTCGAAGATGTCCGGCTCTACGATTGGATCGTCTTCACCAGCCAAAATGGCGTCGACGCTTTCTTCCGCGAGCTGGCACGAATCAGCCGGGACACTAGGGCCCTGGGCGAAGCATCGGTCGCAGCGATCGGACCGAAGACGGCGCAAGCACTGCGGCGTCATGGGGTCCGGCCCGAATTCGTCCCCGAACGCTTCATAAGCGAAGACGTCGCGGACGGACTGCTCGAGCGCACGTCCCCCAGCGACCGCATCTTACTCTTTCGCGCACAGGAAGCGCGCGATGTCCTGCCGGAGCGTTTGCGCGGGCGGCAACGGCACGTCGACGTCGTTGCGGCCTATAAGACGACGCTCGTGCACGACGACGACTTCGAGGAGAAGGTCGGGCGCGCCGACATCGTCACCTTCACGAGCGCGAGCACGGTGCGCGGATTCGTCGCGGCATTGGGCGCGGGGCTGCGTGCAGCGGTAAACGGCAAGACGATCGCGTGCATCGGTCCGGTCACGGCCGATGCGGCGCGCGAAGCCGGCTTGAACGTCGATCTCGTCGCCGAAGAGTTCACGGTCGAAGGGTTGCTCGAGACGCTCGAACGCTCGCCTGCATAACGTGATCGCCGGGGCATTGCTCGCGGCGGTGGTCGCCGGCGCCGCGTGGCGCTTCCGCGCGCTCGACGCGGGCGGCGCGATCGCGGCGTTCGTCGTCGGGACGTGCACGTTCGGCGCCGGTGGCGTCGGGGGCGCAGCGATTCTGCTCGGGTTCTTCATCAGCTCCGTCGTGCTGACGCGCGTCGGACGCAGCAAGAAGCGTGGCCTCGCCGACATCGGCAAGGGCGGACCACGCGACGCGATGCAAGTCGTCGCAAACGGGGGCGTCGCTACGGTGTGCGTCGTTCTCGCACCGATGCTTGGACACGCGTGGATGCTCGCGTTCGCGGGCGCATACGCGGCCGCAACAGCCGACACGTGGGGGACCGAGATCGGGACTCTGGTCTCGGCATTGCCGCGGTCGCTGATCGGCGCGCGCGCCGTCGCGACGGGACTTTCGGGCGGGAGAACGCTTGCCGGGACGGCAGCCGAGGTCGCCGGCGCATTCTTCATCGCCATCGTCGCCGCAGCGGGGGCGGTTGCATCCGACGCGCGATCGGTCGCCGTTATCGCCGCCGCAGGTGTGGTCGGAGCGCTCGCCGATTCGGCTCTGGGAGCGACGGTACAAGAGCGCCGGTGGTGCGCCGCGTGTGGACGCGTCTGCGAAAACAACCCCCACGGGTGCGGTGCGGCAACGGTGCACCGCGGCGGCGTGTCTTGGATCACGAACGACGTGGTCAACTTACTCGCAACCTTGGTCGGGGCTGCCGTCGCGTTCGCGCTCGCGAGATAACGCCGCGATGGCAGACGAACATACCAGCGTCATCGAGAGTGGCGCCCGCTTGGGCCTCATCACCGCAGGGATCCTAATCGCCACCCTGATGCAAACGCTCGACATCTCGATCGTCAACGTAGCGCTGCCGATCGTGCAAGGCAGCCTCGGCGCTACGATCGACGAAGGCGCATGGGTTGTTACCGGCTACATCATCTCCGCCGTCATCGTCATTCCCCTGACGCCTTGGCTGCAAACGCGCTTCGGCCGGCGGCAGTATTACGCGACGGCGATCATCGGCTTCACGGTCGCTTCCGCGTTTTGCGGGCTTTCGGAGTCGATCAACTCGTTGATCTTCTGGCGCGTCGTGCAGGGCGCATTCGGCGGCGGTTTGATCGCGACCGGTCAGGCGGCTCTGCGCGACACCTTTCCCCCCGAGCGATTGGGCGCAAGTCAGGGCATCTTCGCGCTCGGCGCGATCGTCGGTCCGACGGTCGGCCCAACGCTGGGTGGGTGGCTGACCGACAACTTCTCGTGGAACTACTGCTTTCTGATCAACATCGTACCGGGGATCGTCGCCGGGGTCATCATCCTGGCGATGATGCGCAACCCAACGAAGCCGCGCCGGATCCCGCTCGATGGAATCGGACTAGGGCTGCTCGCGCTCGGGCTTGGTTCGATGCAATATGTCCTCGACGAAGGACAGCGCAAGGACTGGTTTTCCGACGCGTCGATCGTTTTCTTCGCCACGCTCTCCGCCCTCGCAGTCGCCGGCTTCGTTTACTGGGAGCTTCTTTCCGCGAAGGAGCCGATCGTCGATCTGCGCGCCTTGCGCTACCGCAGCCTATGGGCGGGCTGCGTTTTGGGACTAACGATGGGAGCGAGCCTCTACGGGGCGATCGTATTCTTGCCGCAGTACGTTGAGTCGATCCTCAACTTCACCGCTACATTGGGTGGGCTGTTGATCTTCTGCCGTGCATTGATCACAGCGGCCTGCGTCACGCTGATCGTTCGCATCGTCGGAGCCGGAAAGATCGACACGCGCGTCCTCCTTGCCGTCGGTTTTATCTGTTTGGCGGCGTCGAATCTCTGGCTTGCGCAAGTCACGACGAGCATCTCGCCATTTTGGACGCTCGCGTTTCCCGTCATGTTCTCGGGTTTCGGATTGTCGCTCTTGTGGATCCCGCTCTCGATCGCGATCCTCTCCTCGGTCCCGGCCGAGGTTGCGCCGAAGGCGACCGCATTCGTGAATCTTTCCCTGCAGCTAGGCGGATCGATCTCGACCGCCGTGCTCGTGACGTTCCTCGCGCATCGCGAGGCCTTTCACCAGACGGCGCTCGCCGGCAACGCGAACCTCGCCAACGTTGCAGTCCGCAGCATCGCCCAGCACGGCCACCTGGCGGCGCTCTATCAGATGATTCTCCAGCAAGCCAACACGATGGCCTACGCCGACGCCTCGTTCATCCTCGGCGTATTGACCCTGTGCTGCACGCCGCTCGTCTTCGTTATGCAAAAAGCCCGGCGCAGAAGCGCCGGACCCGTCAGCGTTGGGGAGTAACCGCGCCGTACTTCTTTTCCAGGTGCGGAATGATGTCGTCGTCGTCGTCGAGGACCGTATCGCCGTCGACCATCACCGGAATCCCGGTCTGTCCGGAGACCTTGCGCACCTCGTCTCGCTCCGCGTGGGAGCGCGGGACGTTGACGTTCTTGTAATCGAGCAGCAGCTCGCTCAATTTAGCTCGCACGCGCGCGCAGTATGGGCACCATTCGGCTTGGTAGAGTACGATGTCGGTCGGGCGTCCCACGAAAACTCCTTCGGGCTAGGCACTATCCCTCGATAATCGGCCTTTCGCACGAAGGGTTGCGGTCACGCCGCGAAGCTAGGCCTTGAGCTTGGTCTCGGCCACGATCTCCAGCGGCAGGACCTCGACGGTACCGCCGGAGACACGCTCGGTTATCTCCGTATAGCGCTTGAAGAAATCGCGATCGCTCAGGACCTTGGTCGCTTCGTCGTCGGCAGTCGAAGCAAGATGATAGTAGTCCGGGTCCTTCGCCTTCATCGCACGGTACGTGATCCTTCCGCCTACGACCGGATCGCTTTCGAGCGCTTCAATGAACCGGGCAATCTCCTGGTGCCACTCCTCGCGTGAGCCGTGCTCGAACCGGTACTTGATCAGGAAGTGCTTCACTTCATCAAACCCTTGGTGCGGCTTGCTCGCCGCGGAAAATCGGCGCATTGCGCGCCGCAAATTCTGCGAAGCTCGTCGCCGCCCGCCCGAGAATTGTCGCAGTGTCCGGGAATACCTGCCCCTCTTTGCCGTTGCGCCGTTCCGCAAAGAGCTCGACTAGCGCGTCGGCGAGATACGGCGGCATCCCGCGCCCAAGGTTCGCGCTCTTGTGCTCTTGGGGGCTGATGTTGACGTATCGAATCATCTTGCCGGTAGCCGCCGACAGCGCTTCGGCGACCTCGGCCATGGTCAGCGCTTGCGGACCCGTCAGCCGATACGTCTTTCCTTCGTGCCCGCTGCGGGTGAGAGCGATCGCGGCGACTTCGGCGAGGTCGCCGACGTCCATCGAGGCGATCCTCGCGTCGTCCATCGGCAGGAAGAACGCGCTCTTGGCAGCGATCGATGGGACCTGACGAAAGTACGCGGGCATGAACTCGCCGGAGCGCAGGTGCGTGAACGCGAGCCCGGAGGCTTCCAGCCGTTGCTCGATCTCGCCGTGCATACGCGCGAACCGAAAATCGGAGTCGAGCTCGGGCATGATCCCCGATAGTTTGACGACGTGCCCGACGCCTGCACGCTTGGCAGCTTCGATGAAGTTCGTTTGCACGTCGAGCATGGTGCGATCCGACGACGAGATCAGCATCGCCCGATCGACTCCCCGCAGCGGTGCGGCGAGAGTCTCCGGGCGCGCCATATCGCCCTCGACGATCTCGACGTTCGGCAGCGTCTTCAGCCGGGCGGCTTTGCTCCCGTCGCGAACCAGCGCGCGAACGGCGACGCCGCGCTCCGATAGGCAACGCACCAGTTCGCTTCCGTTCAATCCGGTCGCACCGGTCACGAGAATCATCTTTCGCTCCCTTTCGCGAGCGAGAGTGTATCACGGGAGCCGGATCGCGCTCTTGTCTTAGACGCCGGTTCTTGCGGAAAATCGTCTACGGTATTGGCCGGGCGACTCGCCGAACCGTTGCTTGAAGCCCTTATTGAGACCCGAAACGGAATCGTAGCCGAACGAGGCGGCGATGGCGCTCACCTTTTCGTCGCTCGATCGCAACCGCGCGGCGACCGCGTTGAGCCGCACGCGCGTGAGATAGCGCAGCGGGGGCTCGCCGACGAGATGAACGAACCGCGCCGCGAACGCCGAGCGCGAAAGGCCGAGCTGGCGTGCGAGCGAGACGACGGTCCAGGGACGGTCCGGCTGAAGATGCAGCAGCGCCAGGGCTTCGCCGACGTGCTGGTCGCGCAACGCTGCAAGCCAGCCCGACTCCGCAGTCTCGGCGTGCTCTTCGAGATAGGCTTCGAGCGCCTGAATGAAGAGGATGTCGGCGAACCGCGCGACCACGATGTCTGCTCCCGGACGACCCGCATCTAGATCGGATCGGATGTGCGCCATCGCAGCATCGAGCCACGGCGCCAAGCGGTTCGCCTTCTTCCTCACGTGGATGACGGGGGGCAAAATCGCCCGGAACAGATCGGCCGAAACGTCTTCGAAGCGGATGTTCCCGCACACGAGATTGGTCAGCTCTCCATCGCCCCCGATGCGAAAGACGCCGTCCACGCCGCGTTTGCGCGCCTTGAGCACGTGATCGAGCCGCACGGCGCGGGTCGTCGGCGCATCGCGCACCACATGGGCGCCGCCCCGCGGCAAAACGACGAAATCGCCTTCGGCCAACGGAATCGGCGGCACCGCATCATATTCGACGAAACACCGTCCTCGCGTGACGATATGGAACGCTGCTCCCTCGTCGATCAATCGCAAGCCCCAGGGCGCGCGCAACTCCGGACGCGCGAAGACGCTACTTCGCACTCGAATCGACCGCAGAAGATCCGCGATCACCGCGTGGCGCATCTCTTGACTCATCGTTTACAAGATCGTTTTGCCGAGTGCCGAGAGGATCAACTCGACGGCCAGGTCGGCGGTTCGATTCTGCACGTCTAAAATCGGATTGATCTCCGTGAATTCCATCGAACCCAGCGTTTCCGAAGCAGCGATCATTTCCATGGTCAGGTGCGCTTCGCGGTAGGTCATCCCCCCGCGCACCGGCGTCCCGACACCCGGCGCCTCGCGTGGATCGATGCCGTCCATGTCGAAGGAAAGGTGCAACGAGCGCGCGCCGCCCGCGCCGGCGATCTTCAGCGACTCCTCGATGACACGGGCGATCCCGATACGGTCGATCTCTGAGATTGTGAAGGTACGGACGCCCAGTTCGCGGATCGTTTGGCGCTCGCCGGCGTCGACGTCACGTAGCCCGACCAGCACCGTCCGTTCGGGCGAGACGCTCGCATCCTCGAGGGCAAACGCGAGGGGCATCCCGTGCACGTTCCCCGAGGGCGAGGTCAGCGGCGTGTTGACGTCACCGTGCGCGTCGATCCAGATCAAGCCGGGCTGCGCGCTCCGTCCGCGGCGGATCCCGGCAAGCGTCCCCATCGCGATCGAATGGTCTCCGCCGATAACGAGCGGGAAGGCCCCCTTGCGCACGATCGTCTCGACGAGATCTGCGAGTTCGTCGCACACCGCGCGGATGACGGGCAGATACTTTGCATGCACGTCGCTCTGCGAGACCGACTCGCGGACCGGGACGACGACGTCGCCGTGATCGAACGCCGAGATCCCCAACTCCGCGAGGCGCTCGTGGAGCTCGGCGTTGCGCACCGCCGATGGTCCCATATCGACGCCGCGCCGCCCCGCGCCCAAATCCATGGGGACGCCGACGATTTCGACGCGCTCGATCACAGGTGCTGCGGCGCGCGCGTCGGGACAAAATGCATGCGCAGGACGCGCAAGATGGCGGCGGTCGGGACCGCGATGAACATCCCGGGTATTCCCAACAGCTCTCCGCCGATGAGCACCGCGACGATCACGACGAGCGGCGAGAGCCCGACGCTCTCGCTGACGATCTTCGGCGCGATGAAATGACCTTCGGCCTCGAAAACAACGATGAAGATGAGCGCCACGATAACCACGTGCTGCCATCCTCCCGATGCATACGCAAGCCCGACTGCCGGGACAAACGTTGCGATCGCTCCGATATACGGGATGAGGTCGAGGACTCCGGCAGCGACTCCGATCAAGACTGCGTAGGGGACGTGCATGATCAAGAGGCCGATCGTTATGCACGTGCCGATCGTCGCTCCCACGATCACCTGACCGCGGACGTACCCACCGAGGACCTTGTCCAAATCGGCGAGGAGGCGCAGTGTCTCCGGCCGCCCTTTCATCGGGATCAATCCGACCGCTGCAGCCCTCAATTGCGGCGCCTCGAAGATCAGATAGATGGACAGGATCGGAATGACGACGAGCGTCGCGATGATCGCGAACGTGGAACGGAGGATCCCCAGGAAGCTCGACGTTATCGTGGCCGCCTGCCCTTGAATATAGTCCACGACTTGCCCTTGCAAGTTCACGAGATAGTCGCGCACCGAACCGGGTAAGAAGTGCAGATTGTTGGGATCTCCAATGTACGCTTGTGTGGCCTTGATGTAACCCGGAAAAGCGACCGTCAGCTGTTTGACTTCATTGACGAGCGGCGGAACGACGAACGACATTGCAAAGGCAACGACTCCAAGCGCCGCCAGGTAAACGATCGCGATCGCTCCGCCGATCGGTACGCCGCGGGCGTGGATCCAACGCACCGCCGGATGGATGAGGTACGTGAAAAATATCGTCCCGATAACGATGATCGTCACCGACGAAATGCGCGCCATGAAGTGCAGCGTGCTGGAGAGCATGACGACCGCAAGGGTGATCAGCGCAAGGACCTTGAGCCAGTAAGTCACTCGCGCATCCGCCCGCCTCGCCCGCGAATCGTCGTCCATCGAGGCCTCCCCTTCGCGAGAGGCGGCCAGACTCCGCGCTCCGTACATCCCCCGCAATGTCCCCGGCCACGCGTGCCGCACGCATCGTTTGCGCAACGGCCATCCTTCTTATAACGCTTTCCGCGTGCGCCCGCCATCAGGCGGCTGGTGCGGCGCTTCGGTTCGGACTCGTCACCGACGTCGGCGGCTTGGGAGATCAGTCGTTCAACGATTCGGCGTACGCCGGCTTGCAGCAAGCGGGGCGGCTCTATCACGCCAAGGTCCAAGTGCTCCAGTCGCGCAGCGCCCCGGACTATCAGCCCAATCTCTCCGTCCTCGCGGCGGAAGACTTTGACGAGATCATCGCCGTCGGATTCCTCATGGCGAACGACCTGAGCGAGGTCGCGCGGCGCGCGCCGCAGCGCAACTTCGCGATCATCGATGCCGTCGTTGCCTTGCCGAACGTCGCGTCCCTTACGTTCAAAGAAGAGGACGGTTCATTCTTGGCGGGGGCGCTGGCCGCAATGGTCACCCGGACGCGGACGATCGCGTTCCTAGGCGGAGTCGACATCCCGCTCATTCGCAAGTTCGAAGCGGGCTTTGCCGCCGGTGCGCGCGAGATCGACCCCGCGATCCTGGTCTTGGTGAAGTACGTCGGGTCGTTCGAAGACGTCGCAAGCGGCAAAGAACTCGCCGACGTCCTTTTCGACCAGCGTGCCGACGTCGTCTTCGCCGCCGCCGGCAAGGCTGGACTCGGCGCGTTCGAAGCGGTCAGGGGGCGCGACGGCGACTACGTTATCGGCGTCGACGCCGATCAGGACGGTCTCGTCCCAGGAAGAGTCCTCACCAGCATGGTCAAGCACACGGACGTCGCCGTCACCACAGTTTGCGGAGCAGCGGCGGCGCACCATCCCATGCACGGCCATCTCGAACTCGGCTTGCGCGACGGCGCGATCGGCTTGACGGACTTTCGCTACACGCGTTCCGTCGTCGACGCGGCGAAGCGCCGTCGCCTGAGCGCGATCCGTCGCGCGCTCATCAGCGGCAGACTCCATCCTCCAACAACCCGCGAAGAGCTGGAACGATTCAGACCGGTTGCGCTGTAGCGCTTGCGCTTCGAGGGATTCGCAAGGCGTTCGGCTCGCTCGTCGCAGTCGAGGGCGTAGACCTCGAGCTGCGCGCCGGCGAGATGCACGCCCTTGTCGGCGAGAACGGCGCGGGAAAGTCGACGTTGGCAAACGTCGCCTTCGGTGGTCTCCACCCCGATGCCGGAACGATCGAGCGCACCGGTACGATCGGGCTCGTGCACCAGCATTTCGAGCTGGCCGAACGGCTGCGCGTTTGGGAGAACGTCCTGCTCGGCCGCGAGCCGTGCCGTTTCTGGACGATCGACCGCGAGCAGGCGCACGCACGAGTGCGCGAGCTCGCCACGCGGCACGGACTCGAGGTCGATCCGGATGCGGCCGTCGAGACGCTCCCGGTCGCCGTGCGACAACGGGTCGAACTCTTGCGGGAGCTCGAACGAGACCCGACCGTGCTGCTACTCGACGAACCGACGGCGACGTTGGCTCCAGCCGAGACCGAAGCGCTCTTCACCACGTTGACCCAGCTCGCCGAACGCGGCATCGCGATCCTGATCATCACGCACAAGCTCGCCGACGTGGTTCGATTCACGCAGCGCGTCACGGTCATGCGAGCGGGCAGGATCGTCGCGCGAATGGAGACGGCACAGACGACGCTCGATGAGATCGCGCACGCCATGGTCGGCGGCGACTTGCCGCAAGTCGCCGCACGAACGGCGACTACGCCTGCGCCGTATCTCAGTTTCCAAGACCTTGAGGTGCGATCCGGGGAGATCGTCGGTATCGCCGGGGTCGAGGGCAACGGCCAGACCGCGCTCTTCGATGCGATCGCGCAGATCGTACCTGATGCAGGAATCATCCCGCAGGACCGTCAGCGCGAAGCGCTCGTCCTAGGATGGAGCATCGCCGACAATGTCGCGCTCGGGCGTCAGCGCACGCGCTACCGGCGGGGGATTGTGTTCGATCGCAAGACGGCGCGCAGCGACGCCATCTCGATCATCGAGCGCTTCGACGTCCGTCCCCGATCCGTCGACGCGCCGATCGGGACGCTCTCCGGCGGCAATCAGCAGAAAATCGTCGTCGGCAGAGCGCTCGAAGGGCGGCCGCGCTTCGTCCTTGCGTACCAACCGACACGAGGCATCGATATCGGCGCAGCGGCAATCGTGCAGTCGCGCCTGATCGAAGCGCGCAATGCGGGCTGTGCGATCCTGCTGATCTCGTTCGACCTCGACGAAATTTTCGTCCTTGCGGATCGGATCGCGGTGATGTATAGCGGCCGCCTGGGTCCGCTCTTCCCGCGCGACTCGATCGATCGCGCAAGGATCGGCGCGCTGATGACGGGAGCGACATGACCGGGCGGTGGCGTGCGGCCGGACTCGCTGCCGCGATCGTCGCCGGCGTCGGCAGCATCGCGATGCTCGCCGCCGGTGCGAACCCGATCGACGGTTTTGCCCAGTTGTTCGGCGGCGCGCTCGGGGACGTCGATGAGCTGGCCGAGACGCTCGTCCAAACGACCGCGCTCTTGTTTCCGGCGCTCGGCGTCGCGATCGCTTTTCGCGCCGGGCTGTTCAACATCGGCGCAGAGGGCCAGCTCGTAATGGGTGGCCTCGCGGCCGGATCGATCGGCGCCGTCCTAACGCTCCCGGGCTATGTCTCGATCCCGCTCCTCTTGATGGCGGGCGCGCTCGCCGGCGGAGGATGGGGGGCGTTTGCCGGATTCTTGCGCGCCCGCTTCGCGGCGAATGAAGTCATCACGACCTTGATGCTCAACGTCGTCGCAACGCTATTCGCGAGCTACCTGGTCGGCGGGCCGTTGAAGTCCCCCGCGGCTACGGCATCGGAGACCGCGATCTTGCCGCACGCATCGTGGCTCCCCGAGCTGGTGCGCGACACGCGGTTGACGCTCGCGCTGCCGATCGCGTTGCTCGTGGCGCTAGGCCTGCGCTATCTCCTCGACCGCACCGTCTTCGGATACGAGTTGCGAGCCGTGGGCGAAGCGCCGGAAGCGGCGCGCCGCGCCGGCATCGCGCCGGGCCGGATCGCGATTGCAGCGCTCGGGCTCTCGGGCGCGATCGCCGGGATGGGCGGCGCAACGATCGTGTTGGGCATCCTTCATCGTTTTAACGTTGCGCTGAGCCCGGGATACGGATTCATCGCGATCGCGGTCGCGCTCGTCGGCAACTGCGATCCGATCGCGATCGTCGCCGCCGCCTTCGCATTTGGCATCTTGCAAAACGGCGCACTCGCGATGCAGGCCGGCGCCGGCGTCCCTCGCGACATCGTCGCGGTCGTCGAAGGTCTGGTGATCTTCGTCCTCGCGGGCCGGCAGTATCTCACCCGGACGGTCGCGCGATGAGCGGCGAGCTGCTCGCGCTTTTCACCCTCACTTTGGTGAAGGCGACGCCGCTGATCTACGCCGCGCTTGGCGGCGTCGTCGGGGAACGCGCCGGTGTCGTCAACATCGGGCTCGAAGGCATGCTCGCCGGCGGTGCCTTCACGGCGGTCGCGGTCTCGTACAAGACCGGAAGCGCCCCTCTCGCCGCGCTTGCGGGCGTCGCCTGCGGCGCTGCGCTCGGATTCTTGCTCGGCGTCGCTGCGACGCGGTGGCGCGTCGATCAAATCGTCGCCGGGACCGGACTCAATTTGCTCGCGCTCGGCGGCGCAGCGTACGCACTCGTCCTGGTATTCGGGCGCCCCGGTGCATCCTTCGCGGTCCCCGCACTCGGACTGCGCGGCGAGGCCACGCTGATCGCGCTCGCGCTCGTTGCAGCGCTCGTCATCGATCGCGTGTTGGCCGTGACGAGCTGGGGCCTGCATGTGCGCGCGGCCGGCGAGAATCCGCGCGCCCTCGACATCGCCGGCATCGATCCGCTGCGAATCCGCGTGCAGGCGCTGGTTTTGGGCGGAGCACTCGCCGGCTTGGGCGGTGTCTTTCTTTCAATCGGTGAGCTCGATCTCTATTCCGACGGGATGACCGCCGGACGCGGCTTCATCGCACTCGCCGCGGTGATATTCGGCCGTTGGACTCCACTCGGCGCAACCGGCGCCGCCCTCTTTTTCGGATTCTTTGCGGCCCTCCAATTCACGCTGCAGCAGTCCGGCATTCCGAGCGAGTTGATGCAGGCGTTGCCCTATCTCGCCGCGCTCGCGGCACTCGCCGGTTTCGCCGGCCGCGCGCGGGCGCCGGCTGCCGACGGGATTCCGTATGCGCGAGAGTGAATCGTTAGGTTAATCATCGTCGATGTGCGGCCGATCACTGTGCATAGACGACACGCACATTGGGGTGCGCTCTTCGAGGGAAGCGGTCATGACACAGCAACGTGCCCTAGCGTTTCTTCTTGCCCTTACTCTCGGCTTTGCGCCCGTTGCCGCACGTGCGGCGCTCATCCCGGGTCCGCTCGCCGATCTTCAGGTTCAACTGGCCCAGGCGTCCCTACACGCGCCCGGGCACGTTGCACTCGAGATCAAAGACCTCGCGACCGGAGCGATGAGCGCGATCAACCCCGACGCCAATATGCCGGCGGCTTCGACGATCAAAATCCCCGTGATGGTCGAGGTCTTCCGTCAGATCGAGCTCGGCAAGTTCGACCTCAATCGCATGGTAACGCTGAGCGCGTCGGACCGTGATTGGGGCTCGGGCGACCTCGCCGGCGCGCGCAGCGGGAGCCGGTATCCCGTCTCCAAACTGCTGATGCTGATGATCACCGTGAGTGACAACACGGCGACCAACATGCTCATTCGCTTGGTCGGCCGCTGGAATATCAATCATACGATGGCTGACTTGGGCCTCTCGAATACGCGCCTCGGCGACTACATCCGTTCCGACGGCGACATTCGCGCGTTGCGAACCAGCCCGGCCGACATGGTCAGCCTCCTCGAATCGATGGCGCGCGATCAGTTGATCGACTCGTGGTCGTCGCGCGAGATGATCGCGATCCTCTCCGGACAGCGCCACAACAGCCTCCTGCCCGAACCGCTGCCGCGTGGCTTGCAAATCGCACACAAGACCGGGACCCTGCACGACACGCTCAACGACGTCGGCATCGTCTATCTCGAATCGACTCCGTACATCATCGCCGTACTCACGACGCATCTCTCCGATCTTGACGCTGGCGCGCGCTTCATCCAGGGCGTCTCGAAGATGGCGTACACCGCGTTACAGCGTTTCGCAGAGGCGCGCACCGACGCGAGCCCCCCCGGCCTTTCACTCGGCGGCGCGCCGGCTCCGAAGCCCGCCGCGACCGACGACTGGATGCTCGAGGGCCGCTAGCGCGGCTCGACCCTATCTGACGGCGGCGCGGCGCCCGGCATAGACGGGCGTCAAGAACGAGAGATGCTCGGTCAGCTTACCGTGCGTGAGGCTTTCGTAGAGCGTGTGGAGCTGCTGCGTGATCGGTCCGATCGAACCGTCGGCGATCAAACGGTGATCGATCGATTCGACCCACTGCACGCCGACCGCGCTCCCCGTGAAAAAGACCTCGTCGCACGAAAAGAGCTCGCTGCGATCGATCGAACGCTCGACGACCTGCAGATCGAGATGCTCGCGAGCGAGCATCATGACGGTCTTGCGCGTGATCCCCTCTAGTATGTTCTGCGAGCAATCCGGCGTGTAGAGCACGCCCTCTTTGACCATGAAGATGTTCTCGGCCGAACCCTCGGAGACGTGCCCGTCGTGCGAGAGCAGGATCGCCTCGTCGAAACCTGAGAGGATTGCCTCGCTCTTCGCGAGCGCCGAATTGACGTAGACGCCGGTAATTTTTCCGCGCGCCGGCGCAACCGCGTCGTCCATGCGCCGCCACGCGCTCGTGCAGCACTTCAAGCCGCCGTCGGTGTCGTAGTACGCCGTGTAGGGGACGGCGATGATCGCGAAAGCGTCCTCGACGCCGTGCAAGCGCACGCCGATCATCTCGGCTGACTTGTACGCGAGCGGACGGACGTAGAGGTCGACCTCGAAGTGGTTGCGCGCACACAGGTCGATCGTGATGTCGCAAAGCTCGTCGACGCTGTGAGGAAGCTTCATCATGAGCAGCCGTGCCGAGTCGTGAAGGCGCTCGTAGTGTTCGCGCAGGCTCAGCAGGTAGAGCTCGGACTCGTGCGCTTCCCAGTATCCGCGAACCCCTTCGAAGCACCCGGTCCCGTAGTTGAGCGCATGCGTCAATAAGCCGACCTTCGCCTCATCGTAGCGGCAGAAACGGCCGCCGGCCCAGACTTGCAAGCTCCCCAGATCCATGCTCGAGACCTCCGTTTGGTACGATTCCCCGAGGGGGCCCGGAACAACTCTTTGAATGTTTGTCGCACTGAGCGGCGTTGCTGGATGGCTCGGTGCGAGAAGCCCATTAACTTTCGCCTAAGCGGTATGGTGCGCCAAGCCGCGGCGGAGAAAGCACGAGCATGAAGCGACTAGGCATCGTAACCGTGCTGCTTGCCCTCACGATCGCGCCGGCCTTGGGCTGGGGACACTATGGCCATCTTCTCGTTAGCGAGGCCGGCGCACGTACTTTTCCCGTCGACCTTCCTCCGTTCGTCCGCACGCTCGATGCGATCAACGAGATCCGCGATCTCGGGCCGGAACTCGACGAAAGTAAGGGGGCCGGCGATCCGCACGATGCGGACCGCGATCCCGGTCACTACGTCAACATCGGCGACGACGGGACCGCATCCGGGATCGCGTTGACCAACTTACCCAAGGACCGCGAAGCCTACGACACTGCGCTGCGCCGCGCAAGCACCGACGAATATAAAGTGGGATTCTTGCCGTATTCGTTGATCGACGGCTGGCAGCAGGTCGCCAAGGACTTCGCCTATTGGCGTGTCTTGGTGATCGGCGAAAGAAGCAGCACCGATCCGAACGACCGCGCGTTCTTTGAAGCGCAGCGCCGGCTGCGCGAGACCCTCACGCTGCGGGACATCGGCGTTTGGAGCCACTACGTCGGCGACGCAAGCCAGCCGCTGCACACGAGCTCGCACTTCGACGGTTGGGATCGTTACGCGAACTCAAAAGGAATTCATTCGCGGTTCGAAACGTCGTTCGTCCGGAAGAACGTCGCGCTTCCGGCCGTCTTGGCGGCGATCCCGCCGTATCGACCGTGCGCGTGCACGATCGCGCAGTACGTCGGGCGCTATCTTGCCGCGACGAACGCGCAAGTCCGCGCTCTGTACGATCTTGGCGCGATGACCGATTCGTTTCGCACGTCGACTCCGCAAGCGGTCGGCTTCACGACGGCACGTCTAGCTGCGGGCGCGGCCGCCCTGCGCGATCTCGTCGCTGAGGCTTGGGCCGCAAGCGCGGGGATGACGGTCGGTTATCCCGCGACGAACGTACGCGATATCGAGAACGGAGCCGTGCCCATGACACGGCGAATCATGGGGGGCGATTGAAACGGGTAATGCGGCGACCATGAGTCTCTGGCCGCTCGCGCTGACCGCGTTCCTCGCGAGCGCCGTCGAGGCGATCGAGGCGGTGACGATCGTCCTAGCGGTCGGCTACGCGCAGAGTTGGCGGATCGCGCTCACCGGTGCTGCGTACGCGAGCATTGCGCTGGCTGCCATCGTTGGGATCGGCGGCCCCGCGATCTTGCATTTCATCCCGATCACGATCATCCGCATCGCGATCGGCGCTTTTCTCATTTGGTTCGGTTACGGCTGGTTGCGCAAGGCAGTCTTGCGGTACGCGGGCCGGATCCCGCTTCACGACGAGAACGCGATCTTCGAGCGCGAGGTCGCGACGTTGCGCAACGCGCACGAGGCGCGCGTTGGGCTCGCGACGGCGTTCAACGGCGTCTTTCTCGAAGGGCTCGAGGTCGCGATCATCGTCTTGACCGTCGGCTCGGCATCGAAAGATGCGCTCGTCACCGCAGCGGCCGGCGCGCTGGCTGCCTTCACCGCGGTCGTGATCGCCGCGGTCTTGGTGCGGCATCCGTTTGAACGGGTCCCGGAAAATACGATGAAGTTCGCCGTCGGCGTCATGCTCGTCGCCTTCGGAACATTTTGGCTGGGCGAAGGCATCGGCATAACGTGGTGGTACGAGGACGCGGCGATACCGGTGCTGGCCGCAAGCTACGCGGCCGTGGCGCTCCTCGTTAGCTTTTCCTTAAGATTGCGGTGATACTCCAGTAGGGAAGAAATTCGCCCTTCTTTTCTGCGGAGGTTCGCTTGCGTTACCTGCTCCGTTTCGCGCTCTGCCTTTCGGCGGCGGTGCTCGTCGCCACGTTGTCGTCCTCGCACGCGTCGAGCGCGCCGGATCCGTCGACGCAAGCGCGGCTCCTGCGCGAGAAGATTCAGCACGTCATCGTGATCTACCAAGAAAACTGGAGCTTCGACGGACTTTACGCGCACTTGCCGGGTGCGAACGGCAGCGTCGCTCCGCCCCGGCAGTTTCAGTACGGGATCGTCGACCCGCCAACCAAAACGTGTCGACCGGCTCCGGGCTGGGCAATCATGACGACCGTGACCCAACAGCCGCTTTTCGGCCAAGCAAGCCCGCTCGGGCCGTGGCCCTGCGGCTGGGTTGACCGTAACGGCGTCGTCAGTGCTGCCGCGGCAGGCGGGGCGAATCCCGACCCTGCTTTCAGCGGCACGTTCGCGAACGGCGGCGGCATGGCCGTCAAGCCGTATCTCCTCTCGAACTTCGATGCAATCGAAGGTCTGACCGGAGACCTTTGGCACATCTTCTGGCACGAGCAGATGCAGATCGATACCGGCACGCTCGAGCCCTCGAATGGGCGCATGGACAAGTTCATCGCGTACAGCGGCAATCCGGGCTATGTGCTGAGCTACTTCAACGCACCAAATCTACCCGAAGGCCAGATCGCGCAGCGCTTCACGATGGCGGACAACTTCTTCCATAGCGCGTATGGCGGGTCGTTCCTCAACTCCCAATGGCTGATCTGCGCCTGCACGCCGCGCTGGAATCAGCCGCTTCCCAAGAGCAACACGACGAGCTTCGAGTCCTACTGGGATCCGGCGACCAAGACGCTGCGCGACGGCAATCTCACGCTGATGCCGGCGCCGCAGACGTCACCGGGCCCCGTCCCCAACGGTCAATATTTCGTCGTCAACACGAGCTTCACGCAGAACGTCCCGCACCCGCTCCCATTCGAGTCGAACCCCGCGGTCCGCGATCAGCTCCTCGCGCCGATCCCGCCGACGCAAAAGACGATCGGCGATCTGCTCAGCGACCACAAACCGTCGGTGACGTGGAAGTGGTATTCGGGCGGCTGGGACCTCGCAATTCAAGAAGTCGCCAACGACGCGACGAGGTGCCAAACGCCGCCGCCGCCCGCAAACAACCCGCCTTCGACCGGCTATTGCTTCCAGTACCATCACCAACCGTTCGCCTATTATGAACGCTGGGGCTCCTCGAGTCCCGACAATTTCAAACGGCATCTCCAGGACGAGCAGCGCTTTCTCTCCGATCTGCGGGCGGGCCAGCTTCCCAGCGTGGCCTTCGTCAAGCCGGTCGGCATCAACAACGACCATCCCAACTACGCGTCGGTCATGGCCGGACAGGTGCACGTTGCCGAGTTAGTCGATGCGGTCTGCCGTTCACCGTACTGGAAATCGACGGCGATCGTCATTACCTACGACGAGAACGGCGGCCGCTGGGATCACGTCACGCCGCCGCACATCGACGAATGGGGTGCCGGAACGCGCGTCCCCGCGATCATCGTCTCGCCGTATGCAAAAGCGCACTTCGTCGACCACACGGAGTACGAGACGGTCTCGATCCTCTCGTTCATCGAGAAGCGCTTCGGTCTGCCGTCCTTGGGCTCTCGCGACGCTGGGGCCAACCCGCTGACGAGCGCGTTCGACTTCACGCAACGTCCTCTGAGCTGCCGCTCGTAGGTCGATTTTCGTCCAGCGCAATGGTGCTGCACTGCGGAGGTAGAGCAGGCTAGCGCAAGAAGCTTCCTCCGAACACGGGTTTTGACCAGAGGAGGATCGTCAGTGGCGACAGTCACTCGCTCAGACTTCCTTAGAGTTGCAGGGATCGCCGGTGCCGGCGTCCTCATCGCCTCCGAGCTCGGCTTCGACCTCGCGAAGGCGACGGAGATCAAGCGTCAACTGCGCATCGCAGGCGCGACGGAGTCGCACTCCGTTTGTCCCTATTGTGCTGTCGGGTGCTCGCTCATCGCCTACACCCGCAAAGAGCCCGACGGCTCCGTGAAGATTTTGCAGATCGAGGGCGATCCGGACAGTCCCGTCAACGAAGGCCGGCTCTGCCCCAAGGGCGCGACCGCGATGCAGCTCGCCGACTCGGTACGGCGCGTCGAGGCGCCGCTCTACCGGCCGCCCGGCGCGACCGAGTGGCAGAAGATCTCCTGGGACGAGGCGCTCGACAAGCTCGCGCACCGCGTCAAGGAGACGCGCGATCGGACGTTCGTCGCCGTCGACGCCAAAGGCAATACCGTCAATCGGACCGATGGGATCGCCTTCGCCGGCGGCGCGACGTTCAGCAACGAGGAAGGCTACCTCGCCGCAAAGGTGATGCGCAGCCTGGGCCTCGTCTATCTGGAGCAGCAAGCCAGGGTTTGACACGGTCCCACGGTGGTCAGTTTGGCCGCCACATTCGGACGCGGAGCGATGACGAACCACTGGCGCGACATCAAGAACGCCGACGTCATCCTTATAAATGGAGCGAATCCGGCCGAGGCTCACCCGGTCGGCTTCCAATGGTTCATGAAGGCCAAGCTCGATCCGACGAAGGGTCCGGGCAAGGGCGGCGGCGCGAAGATCATCCACACCGACCCGCGATTCTCGCGGACCTCGGCCGTCTCGGACATCTATCTGCGCATCCGCACCGGGACCGACGTCGCCTACTACGGTGGCCTGATGAACTATGTGCTGCAGAACAATCTGCAGCATGCCGACTACGTCACCCACTACACCAACGCGTCGTGGATCGTCAAGGATAGCTACGGCTTCAACGACGGCCTGTTCACCGGGTACGATCCCAAGGCACGCAAGTACGACGCCAAGCTCTGGGCGTACGAGACGGGTCCCGACGGGTTCGCACACCGTGACAATACGCTCCAGCATCCGCGCTGCGTCTTTGCGCTCCTCAAGAAGCACTACTCGCGCTACACGCCCGAAGTGGTGCAGACGATCACGGGGATCCCGAAAGAAGACTTTCTGAAAGTCGCGCAGATCGTCGGCGAAATGGGGCGTCCCGACAAGGTGATGACGATCGTCTACGCGGTCGGCCTCACGCACCACACGACGGGATCGCAGCTCATCCGCTCGGGCGCGATGCTGCAATTACTGCTTGGAAACATGGGCAGGCCGGGCGGCGGGATGAACGCCGAGCGCGGTCACGCGAACATCCAAGGCAACACCGACAACGCGATCTCGTGGGAGATCCTCCCCGGCTATCTCAAGGTTCCGCAGCCGGGACAGAAGACGACCGACGATTACGTCAAGGCGAGCGCCGCGAAGAAGACCGACCCGAACTCCTGGAACTTCTTCGGGACCAACTACAAGAAGTTCATGGTCAGCCTGCTCAAGGCGTGGTACGGCGATGCCGCCGACAAGAACAACGACTTCGCGTTCAACTATCTCCCCAAACCAGCGGGAAATTCGTCGTGGCTTTCGATCTACGACGCCGCGCTGCGCAAGAAGATGGAAGGGCTCTTCCT